>Ga0187892_10005136_pt1 | contig 20938 bp, 24 predicted proteins | sample MA1701073metaG_FD_139345 | JGI IMG/M metagenome (GOLD analysis project Ga0187892, IMG submission 139345) | Bio-ooze microbial communities from a basaltic lava cave in the Kipuka Kanohina Cave System on the Island of Hawaii, USA - MA170107-3 metaG ... | reverse complement strand
GGTCAGGATTCCCGTCCGCCTGATTTTCTCCAGGACGGTCTCGGCAAGCACCGGGGCCGCCACGCCGAGCAGCAGGACGCCCACCAGCCACGCCGCAACGCATCGCTTCATCCGACACCCCTACTCCGGCATGGACTGCATGAGCATATAGTCGCGGACCTGCGGCGTCATCGGATAGGGGACCACGCCGCGCTCCCCGAGCCACTTGTCGTAGAGCTCGAAGAACTTCCCGCTGTCGATGAGTTCCATGAAGGTGTGGTTCACGAAGTCGCGCCACTTGGAGTCGTTCTCCGGCACCATGCAGGAGTAGGGATCCTTCGAGAGGAAGTCTCCTACCAGCTCGTAGTCCTTCGGGTTCCTAGCTTTGGCGAGCAGCCCGGCCAGGAGGATGCTGTCCTGGACATAGGCCACGACCTTCCCCTGCTCCAGGGCGAGGAAGCCGGCCCCGGCCTCCTGGAAGGGAACCACTTCGGCCTTGGGCTGGGCGGTGCGCAGGGCCTGCTCGCCCGTCGACCCGGGGATGGCGCCCACGCGCTTGCCGGCCACGTCCGCCACGCTCTTGATCCCGCTCCCCTTCTTCACCAGGAGCTGGGTGCCGGTGAAGAAGAAGTTGATCGAGAAATCGACGATCTCGTCCCGACCCCGGGTGTAGGTGGTGGATGAGCACTCGACGCCGACGGTCCGGTTGGCCACAAGCTGAATCCGGGTCGCCGGGGTGACCTCTTTCTTCTCGAGCTTGATGGGCTTGCCGAGCTTCTTCTCCAGGCGGACCCGGATGGCCTCCAGGAGATCGACCGAGAAGCCGATCCACTCGTTCTTCTCGTTGATGAACGCGAAGGGGATGTTGGTGCCCCGCGTCCCCGCGGTCAGGACTCCCGTTCGCCTGATCTTCTCCAGGACGGTCTCGGCCAGGACCGGCGTGGCTGCGCCGAGCAGCAGGACGCCCACCAGCCCTACGGCAGCGCATCGGCGGCCTCCGTGGAGCCAATGCCCCCGGCTCCGAGGGCTCACCGGATCACCTGGTTCGCTCGGACGAGGAGGGACTGCGGGATCATAAGCCCGAGGGCCTTCGCGGTCTTGAGGTTGATGACCAGCTCGAACTTCGTGGGCTGCTCCATAGGGAGATCGGCGGGCTTGGCCCCTCTCAAGATGTTGCCGACGTAAGCGGCGGCACGCCGGAACATCTCAGAGGTGCTCGGCCCGTAGGACATCAGGCCTCCTGCTTCCGCTACCTCTCTCGATGCGTACACTGCCGGCAGGCGACTTTTCGCCGCGAGATCGGCAATCCGTCTCCCATGGAGAGCGACCAACGGGTCCGAAAATGTGACCAGGGCGTCGGCTCCCTCTCTGGTCATGGCTGAGAAGGCGGTATCGAAATCGTCGGGGCCGCGGATCTCCACGGATTGAAGCGTCAGGCCGAGAACCCGGGCTGCCTCTCGCATCTCGACCCAGTCGGACGACCAGAAGCGGAAGGCCGGGCTGAAACGCTCGGAATACGTCGGATTCCACAGGACGGCCACGCGCCTCACCCTGGGGACGGCCTCTTTCAGGAGCTGAAGACGCTTGGCCCCGAGCTCCGGGGTGAGCTCGGACAGCCCCGTGATGTTGCCCCCCGGTCGAGCCAGGCTCGAGATAAGCCCGGTCGCAACGAGGTCATCATTACAGGCCGCTACCACGATCGGGATCGTGCTGGTTGCTCGACTGGCGGCATTGAGCGGTGCGCCGCAGGCATCGACGACAATCACGTCGACCTGGAGGCGTACGAGCTGGATCGCGAGGTCGGGGAGCCGCTCGGCCCTCCCCTCCGAATATCGGCGCTCGAGTGCGATGTTCTGGCCCTCTACGTATCCGAACTCGCGGAGGCCTTGCCGCAGTGCCTCCTCGTGGCGGTTCGTCGGGAAGGTTCCGAGAAACCCGATGCGATAGATGTTCGCGGCCAGCGGGGTTCCCCCCGCGACTGCTATTGGGATAAGGCCGAGTACGAGTGTGACAATAATCCCGGCAGTCCTCAGTATCCTCGCCTCCTCGCAGACCGATCGCACCCGCCGGCCATAAACGAGTCTATCTGGTCACCAGACAGGGAGGATCCACGCGTAGCCCGCATGATACATGCACCGGACGACCGGTGATGATCTCTCCGAGCAGCCGATCTGGCTGGTCGACACGGCGGGCGCCGACGCGATCCCTGCCGACGGCTGTGTGGGCGGCGCGTCGGCCCCCCGAGCCGCTGCCGGGCCGTCACGCGAGGCGCCGCGCCGTGTTGACGGCGCGTTTCGTCGCGACGAGATCCAGCGCTCGTGCGGCGAACGCACGGCTAACCCGCGGGCGGGACCGACCGTCGGGTTCAGCCGGTAGTTCGACAGCTTACCCTTCATCGAAGTAGTCCGAGTCGACCCGTTTCACGTGGTATGTTGGAGCGGTAGTAACGCCGACCTCGAAATCGATCATCAGCTCCGCCAATCGGCGGCCATCGATCAATACCATCCTCGGATCGATGTGCTCGACATACGCCAACGCGTCAGACGAGAACGTCCCCGTGGTGATAAAGACGCCCTTCTTGGCGCGCTTGCCGTGAAGCGCGCCCACGAACTTCTGGATCTCCGGGCGGCCGACGGTGCCGTCCCACTTCTTGGCTTGGAGATAGACGATGTCCAGTCCAAGCCGATCCTCGCTTATCACGCCGTCGATTCCCTCGTCACCCGACCTGCCCACAGTTTCGCCTGCGTCGCTACGCGAGCCGCCGTAGCCCATCTTGAGAAGCAACTCGACAACCAGCCGCTCGAAAAACTGAGCTGACCCTCCCTTGACCCGCGCGAGCACCTCCGAGGCCAGGCTGGCTGTCATCTGCTCGTGCGCGGCCTCGAGGGCCTCCTCGGGCGTCTCGACCTCTCCGGTGACGGGTTGGTCGGCGGACACCTCGGGTCCCGTCTCGCCCTTTCGGCTTCGGAACTCCGCAAACTCCGGATACTGCTCAAGAAACTTGATGTCGATCCTCGCAGGCGGGGCCTTCAGGACCTCGCGCCCACGGTCCGAAATGCGGAAGTGCCCACGGCGGGGTGTGACCAAGAGGCTAGCCTGCTGAAGATACGCCTTTGCCCAGGCGACCCTGTTCGAGACGCGCGACTGGCGCCCACTCGGGAGCAGTTCCTCCTGGTCTGCCTGGCTGAGCTTGAACTCAGAGGCGAGAAGGTCGCGGGCATCCGCGAGCGAGTGCTCCTTCCCGTCCCCAGCCATGCGCAAGAGCGGAAGCAGGGACGACTGGAAGTCAGGCACGCTCATGCTGGCCTTTCATGTCTGCCGAACGTTTAAACGTTTAGGCTTTTATCCGTCGTGTGCCGCCGCGCGGCTTTTTGAGGCGCTGAGGCCGAGCACGGCGGATAAAGCCAGTCGGACTAAACCCCGCCAGGCCTACGCGCGTCGCCCATCCATATATATGGGGATTCTATCGAGACGCGGTGCGTCGTTGGCGCTGGGCACCGGGACAGACACGGGACGTCGAGCAGGAAGGCGGGTTCGTTGCGCGGGCGCGGCGGCCCAACCGTGGGGAGTCGGCGCTCGTTCCGCGATCGGCATGCGTCGATAGTACATGAGGTTCGAAACCTACCGCGTCAGCGGTTTAATGACTTCTGCATAAGTAATGTCCTATACTCCTCTGTGGGAGGTGCGCATGCGCCCACAGGGGAGCCCGGCGGAGCTTGAGCGGCGCCGCGTCCGTGCGATCGAACTGCTCCAGCGTGATGTTCCCGTGCATGCGGTGGCCGAGCGGCTCGGCGTGGATCGGCGATCCGTGCGGCGGTGGAAACGTGCCTATCGTCGGCGAGGTCGTGCGGGACTCGAGGCACGGCCAGCCGCAGGGCGCCCGCCCAAGCTGACCGCGGCCCAGCAACGCCAACTGGTGCGCGTGGTCGTGGCCGGGCCGGAAGCCGCGGGCTATCGCACGAGTCTCTGGACCTGTCGACGGATCGTCGAGGTGATCCGCGCCCGCTTTGACGTCGTCTACCATCCCGACCACGTCGGCCGACTGCTGCGCGCCTGTGGCTTCACCCCTCAGCGTCCCCAACCGCGTGCCAAAGAGCGCAACGATCGTCGGATCCGCGAGTGGCGTCAGCGGGGGTGGGTCCAGGTAAAAAAAACTCCGTCGACTCGGCGCCCACCTGATCGCTCTCGATGAAACCGGCTTTCTGATGATGCCGGTTCTCCGGCGCACATGGGCGCCATGCGGAGTCACGCCGACGCTGGCCGTGCGCGCTCGCTCCCATGAAAAGGTGTCTGGCATCGGCGCCTTGGTCGTGTCGCCCCACCGCCGCCAGATCACCCTCGCCTTGGCGCTCTTCCCGCGGATGAATATCCGGGGACCGCAGGTGCTCCGGTTTCTTCGCCACCTCGCCCGCCACGCGCGGCCCCGTCATCCTGCTCTGGGACCGCGGCCGCTCCCACCAGCACCACCTCGTGCGCGCGTGGCTGGCGGCCCATCGCCGCTTTCACATTGTCTGGTTTCCGCCCTACGCGCCAGAACTCAACCCCGTTGAGCTGCTCTGGGGCTACCTCAAGTACGGCCGCCTCGCCAACCTCGCTCCTGACACCGTCGAGGACATCCACCGCCACGTGGGTCGAGAGCGGCGGCGCCTGGCCCGACGGCCGCAGTTATTGCGAAGCTTCTTCCGCCACTCGGCCCTATCGTTTCGTGTCTAAAATAGGACATTATTTACGCAGTAATCATTAGTTCAACGCCGGGCCTGAGCTGCTGCTGGAAGCGGGAGCGACGCAGGAGCGGACGCTGTAAGCAGTCAGCTCCAGGCCAATGTTATACGGCCCTGGATTTAGGATCAGTCGTTCTGAGACGTTTCTTCATTGGAACCGCTCCATCACCATCCGGGAGTCCAACTGGCGTATAACCGAGCTTGGTGTAGAAGCCGACGGCGTTCGGACTCGATTCCAGTCTCGCGCACGCGTGCCCCCGCTTAACGATCTCAGTTTCCAGTCTGGACATGATCGTATGACCGACGCCTATGCGGCTACATGATGAACGAACATACAGTCCAGTGATCCACGCATCGGAACTGCTCCCCCAACCAATATCGTTGCCCTCCGAACTGGCAATGACGACATTGCCTGCAGCAACACGGTCTGCAAAGAACTCGGGTGATCGCCTGTCTGCCCAAGTCTGACGATCACTCAGGCCAGCCTCAGACGGGACTCCAAGAATTGCGTCTCGACGAATGGCGTGGATGATGCCAAGATCATCCAGACTTGCCGTGCGAAGTTTGATACTCACGGGCTCGCTTCACCTCTCCATAGAAGGTCCGTATAACGCGCGCGCTCAGCGGCCGGAGGCGAGCACCGCGAGCCCCGGCCCGCTGGAGCGCGAAGTTATGGGCCTCAAAATCGCCTCCGACTCGGGCCCTGGCCTGACTCTCGCTACCCCTTCAGCTCCTTCTTCAGTTCGTTGAGGAACCGCCAGTCGGTGCCCTGAGCGATCATCTTCTGTGGGCTCGACTTGATCATCCCGACCTCGTTCATGCGCAGCGTGTAGAAGCGCACCGTGTCCTCGGGATCGTACTCGCGCCACTGGCTGTAGGGGAGCTCCTTGATGGTCTGAAGGGCGTAGTCGTAGTTCATTGCCGGATACCACTTGTCTTTGAGCGTTCTCGCGGCGCGCACCGGCTCTAGAGCGCAGATGCTGTTGGCTTTCAGGATCGCCCGCAGCGCCCGTTTGGCAGCGACCGGATGCTTCCGAACGAATTCCCGATTGGAGACGACCATGCAGCAGAAGTACTGAGACCACGGCCGATCGATCGTGGTGTTGACGACGACGTGACCGATCTTCTTTGCTCGGAGTTCCTGGGGTTCGGGTGGGAAGGCCATGAAGGCATCGATTTTCCCGTCGGCGAAGAGTCGGATCGACTTATCTACCGGCTCCGTGACCCAGTCGATGTCCTTCCGAGGGTCCAGGCCCACGTGTCCCGCCATGACCGAGAGGAAGATGTGACGGCCCGACGTCAGTCGGGTCACGGCGACCTGTTTCCCCTTGAGTTCGCGGATCGACCGGACCTGCTGGCCCCCGAACAGCTCGAAGCAGCCGATGTGAAGTCCCGACAAGATGACGATCGGATCCCCCGCGTCCAGGCCGGCGAGGTGGCGTCCGACGAACCCCCCGATGAAATCGGTGGCCCCGGTGGCGGCAAGCTTGATGTCGTCTTGGCCACCGGTCCCCTGTACGTACTGCACATCGGTGAAGCCCTCGCCACGCAGCAGCTCTTCAGCCATGTACAGCGGGGCGAGACAGATGTCTGGGCTCCGGATGAGCCTGACCTTCGTTGTCTCAAGCAGCGGCTCAGCCGCTACCGGCTGAGGACGCGAGAGCAGATGGCTCCCTCCAGCGAGCGCGAGACGACGCAGAAGGTCACGCCGGGTGATCATCCCTTCAGCTCCTTCATGTGCGCATAACGTTGCTGTGTAACTCCTCGCGTTTCCCCGTCTGGTGATTGACCGGTCCGCCGGTGCATCGTTGCGCCATCACGAGGAGGTGCAGCGATGGACGCAGCGCTCCGCCGGCTCCGCTCCGAAGCCCAGCAGCTCACCCGCGGGAAGGCGCCCACCGGCGTTCGGTACCCGGCGGCATTCCGCACGGCGGCGGGCGCGCTCGCGCGCCCGCGCCTGGCCACGGGGCTGCCGTTCATCCGCGTCGCCCAAGAGCTCGGCCTGCCGACGAAGAGCTTGGCCCGGTGGCTCCAGCGCCGCCCGGCCCCGCGGCTGCGGCCCGTGGCGCTCCGGCCCGACCCGGCGCCGCCGTCTCTGCCCGCGGCGGGCGTCGTGCTCTTCACGCCCCAGGGCTTCCGGGTCGAAGGGCTCGATCGCGCCGGGCTCGTCGCCGTGCTGCGCGCGCTCCAGTGATCGGGTCCACCCGGCAGGTCGCGGTGTGGGCCTACGGGGCGCCGGCGGACCTGCGCAAAGGCTTCGACGGCCTGAGCGCGCTCGTGAGCCTCAGCCTTGGCCAGGATCCGCTCTCGGGCGATTGCTACTTGTTCGTCAACGCCACGCGCAAGCGGGCCAAGGTGCTCCTCTGGGACGGCACCGGGCTCTGCATTTACGCCAAGCGCCTCGAGCGCGGCCGCTTCGCCTGCCTGTGGCGGGACGCGGAGGCGCGGGTCGTGCGCCTCACCATGAGCGAGCTGCAGCTCTTCCTTGAAGGCAGTACGCTCGTCGGGCGCGTCGCGCTCTCGCCCGCGCCGTTTGTGGTGACGCCGACGCAGAAAAATCTTGCGTCGCCCGCGGCGCGATGATGTAGTGCTGACGTGCTCCGGCTCGAGAGGATCCGCGATCCTGAGATGCTCCGTCAGGTCGCGGTCCTCCTCGAGCGCGAGAACGACAAACTCCACGCCAAGCTCCAGGCCCTGACCGCCGAACTCGCCCGCCTGCGCGGCGCCGCCCGGCCCGCCGCTGAACTCGAACTCGAATTTCTCAAGGAGCTGCTCGCCCAGCGCGAGCGGGCGCTCTTCGGCGCCTCGTCGGAGCAGCGCCCGCGCCCGACGACGGCGACTCCGAGCCCGCCACCGGCGGCCCGCCCGGGCCACGGGCCGACGGCGCAACCGACACTGCCCACCGTCGACGTGGTGCACGAGCTCGCCGCCGCCGACCTGACGTGTCCGCAGTGCGGCGGGACGCTGCGCGAGATGCCCGGCCAGACCGAAGACGCGGAGGAAATCACCGTCGTCGAGCGGCGGTTCGTGCTCCTGACGCACCGGCGGAAGAAGTACCGGTGCGCGTGCAACGGCTGCGTGGATACCGCCCCGGGCCCGTTGCGACTCGCCGCGCGGCCCGATGTCCGCGGCCGGCGCTACTCGGCCAGCTTCGCGGTCGAGGTCGCCGTCGGCAAGTACCTCGATCATCTGCCACTCGAGCGCCAGGCGCGGGTGATGGCCCGCGAAGGGCTCACGATCGAGTCGCAGACACTCTGGGACCAGATCGAGGCGCTGGCCACCGTCCTCGCGCCGACGTACGACGCGCTCCGGCGCTACGTGCTGACGGCGCCCGTGGTCGGGGCCGATGAAACCTGGTGGCGCTTGCTGCAGGGCCCCGAGAGCAAACGCTGGTGGGCGTGGAGCGTCACCCGAGAAGACGCCGTCACGTACACGATCCTGGAGAGCCGCTCGCAGGACGCGGCGCGCCGGGTGCTCGACGGCTACCACGGGATCGTGCTGGCCGACGGGTACGGCGCCTACGACGCCCTCGCCCGGGCGGGGCCGGGCTTCACCCTGGCCCACTGCTGGGCGCACGTGCGCCGCAAGTTCGTGGAGGCGGAGCCGCACTACCCGGGGCCGTGCGCGGAGGTGCTGGACCTCATCGGCCAGCTCTACGCCGTCGAGCGGGCGTGTCCCGGTGCCGACCCGGCCGCGACCGAGGAGACGCGCGCCGCGACGCTCGACCTGCGCGCCCGGCTGCGGCGAGAGCAGTCGACCCCGATCGCCGAGGCGATCCGCGCGTGGGCGTATCGACAGCGCGTGCTCCCCGAGAGCAGCCTTGGCAAGGCGATCGCCTACATGCTCGGCCTCTGGCCCGGGCTGACACGCTGCCTCGACGATCCGCGCATTCCGCTCGACAACAACGCCACCGAGCGCGGGCTGCGCGGCATGGTGGTCGGCCGCAAGAACCACTACGGATCCCGTTCGAAGCGTGGGACCGAGGTCGCCGCGCTCTTCTACAGCCTGATCGAGTCGGCCAAGCTCTGCGGCGTGGAGCCGAAAGCGTACTTGCTCCAGGCCGCGCGCGCGGCGCTCGAGAATCCCGGGACCGTCACCCTCCCGCACGCCCTGCTGACCGCCTGACGGGGCGCTCCACCCCGAAACCGCCTGCCCCCTCACGCTCCGGCGCGCCCTGTGGGGAAACGCGAGTACTTACGTTGCTGTTGAGCGGCGGCGGCACAGCGGCGCGACGCTGCCAAGCTGCCTCGAACGCCGGCCGCTCGAACAGGTTGTTCGCCGGTCACTTCAACCTTCTCTCAATCTGCTGCCAGGCGTTGAGATACTTGCTGAGGTCGCGCACCTTATCAGAGAAGCGATCGAATGCGATCAGTTCTTGGTCCGCACGGGGCAGGCCCCGCGTTTCCCAGCAACGCTTTGTTCTCGTTACCCAGAGATACGAATCGAACCGTCTAGCGGCGCGTCCATGAATCACTCGGAATCGAAGGAGGAGTTCGGCTGGGGGGACGATAATGAAGCTCGTCTCGTGCTCGATGAACGATGGTAGAACGAACACCCAGAAATCTGCCAGAGACGCGTTGATCTTCTGCGGCTGATGCGTCCACCATCCCGTCGCCCGGAGCCTGTTTTGAAGAAGGATGGGCTGGTGTGTCGGGTTGAAGTCCTTGGAGAACTTCACCTGCAGTGAGACCGGCTTGCTGTTTGCGGAGTCAGTCACGAGCAGATCGATTCCGGTGTCCTTCGTGGGTAGCCAGATGCGCCATCGCGGGTGGGTCTGCTCAATGTGAGCCCCAACTAGGTACTCACCAGCATGGATTGTGAACAGAGGTCTCATTACTGCGGCGAACGCGCCGGTTCAGCGGCGGCGCGCTGGCGCCGGCCGCTGCAACCGGTTGTTGGGCCGCGTCGGAGTAGACCGCGTCGGAGTAGAATGGGTATACTACGTCCAATGACCCGAGCACTGGACGCTGCACTCACGAAACTTGCGACGCTACCTGCCGACGAACAGGACCGGATTGCCCAGTGGCTGCTCGATGAGCTCCGCGACGAGGAGCACTGGGCGCGCCAGTTCTCAGCCTCACAGGACGCCCTGAGCAAGCTAGCAGCCGAGGCCCGGGCTGAGCGCGCAGCCGGCAGAGCGACGGAACTCGACCCCGACAAGCTGTGAGATCGCGCGCGACGCCGCGTTTCTGGGCGGCGTATCGCGACCTGCCACCTGAGATTCGAGACCTCGCTCGGAAGGCGTATCGGCTGTTCCTCGAGAACCCCGGGCACCCCAGCCTCCACTTCAAGAAGGTTCACAATCGCGACCCCATCTACTCCGCTCGCGTGACCCTCGGATATCGTGCCCTCGGGCTTCTGGAGGATGAGGACATCACCTGGTTCTGGATCGGGTCACACGCTGAGTACGATCGTCTTCTTGGCAAGCTGTAGCTCCGTCCCTGTCGGCCCAACGCTCGCGGTGAGCGGCCGCGGCGAGCGCATGCGAGCCAGCGGTCCGCTCGACTGCGTTGTTCGGCGATGCGGTGCGAATACCTTCGATCATCTCCCAGTCTGCTTCGCCATGCCGATCTTGCTCAGGTGCTTTCGTGTTGGATCGATGCTGAACCTGGATAGCTGAGAAAGCTCCTTCATGGTGTTCAGGCCGATTATGACGTTCTCCTTGCCAGTACTCACGACGAAGTGTGTATGAACGTCGACGCCATTAATCAGCACCCGCGCCGGCACCCGAACACGATTTTCCTGGGCGCCACTGGATGTCGTAATCTCGTGAACCTTCAATATGGGACCCAGCCGGAGGTCGGCGGCCTTCTCTGCACCAATTCGCGACCAGTCGGCACCGGTGTCAAGCTTTGCCTTCAGAGGCGAACTCCATTTTGCCCTGCCGCGGTGAGCGGATGCGGATCCATTCAACTCGGCCAAGAGCGGTCAAGGGCGCGGTCCGCATGCCCCTTATTGGCTGGGTCCGCCGCTCTTTAGCCTTTTCTCTGTTCCCGGAATTGGGTTACCAGACCAATCCGTCTTTCGCGTGCAGATGCGGCATCGTTCCCCTTTTCTCGCTATCACCCACTTGTTCTCGGCCAATGGGTTATCCACAATGTGTTTCTCGTCCTCGCGGCAGAACTTGTAGCCCGTTAAGATGTCTTTGACGCCATCGAGAATGGGACCACCTTTCTCGATCACCACTGTACCAGCCGTCAAGATAGTGCTTCCGACCTTACCGATGGTTCTGCGGTGCTTCCAAGCGCGTTTCGCGGATCTAATGATGATGCGTCCGAGACTGGCGGCAGCCATTTCACATCCTCCGCTTCGTACAATCCCTATTCGTCGAACGCGGCGGTCACCGGCCGGAGCGAGCGGAGCGAGCCCCGGTCCGGTGGACTGCGCAGTTCGGCGGCATCGATTCGCATCCTCCCTCTGGCTAGAGCGGATTGGGTCCGACGATCTCCCAGCCGTAACGCTGGCGCTGCTCGGCCTTCTCGCGCTCGTTCATCGATACAGTGGTGCTCTGCATGCGCTGTTGCTCCTCGAGCAGCCCGCCCGCTCCGGCCGGGGTGTAGAGGAACAGCACCCGCGCCGTCTCTGCGCCGCTGTTCTTCCAGGCATGCTGGACGCCGCGCGGCATGAAGGCGCAGGTGCCGGGACCACCGACCGTGACCTCGTCGCCGATCTTGAATGTGACCTCGCCGCTCAGGACGTAGGCCACCTCGTCGCTGTCATGATGCAGATGGAACCAGCTCTTTGTCCCTGCGGGAACGGTCTCCTCGAAAAGCATGATGCTGCCTCCGGTCGCTCCGCCCAAGAGTTTGAGCACCAGCGATCGGCCAGGCGATATGTTCCAGACCGAGCCCTGTCCCGGCATTACAACGACCCCCTGTGCACCCATCGCCGATCCCTCCCCTGAGTCTAGTGTTGCAGCACCACTTTGGAACAAGCCTCACCCGGTGGTGCCGATCTTGTTCCGGCCACGGCCGCCGAACGCCCGCGCTCAGCGGCCGGCGCAGCCGGTCCGTTGGAGCGGCTTGTTCGGCGACCCGTTCCTATTGGACCACGTCATCCGTCCGGAGCAGCAACGGCGGCGGGATCGTCAGTCCCAACGTCGTCGCCGTCTTGAGATTGACGGCAAGATAGTACCTTGTCGGTTGTTCCGCTGGTAAGTCAGCCGGCTTCGCGCCCTTGAAGATCCGATCGATATAGAGGGCAGCCTGACGGAAACTGTCCTCGACGCTGGGACCGTACGACATCAGACCTCCCTCCCGGACGATGAAGTTCCACTCATACATGGCGGGAATGCGATGCGTCACCGCGAACTCGATGACTTGTTTTCGGTTCATGACCGTGAGTGCATCCGCCACTAGGAACATAGCGTCTGGCCGGCGGCGCGTCATCGTGGAGAACGCGGCAGGGAAATCATCCGGCTCGCGCAAGCCGAGCGCTTGCACGTCCACACGGAGGGTGCGCGCCGCCTTCTCGATCTCGCGGTAACGGAGGGTCATGCCCTGATCGTTTGCGTTCCAGAGGACGGCGATTAGCGCTGCCTTCGGCACCGCCTCCTTCAGGAGCTCCATCCGCTTGGCACTGAGCTGGAGGGACTCGTCGGTCAATCCCGTGACGTTCGCCCCTGGGCGCGCGAGGCTCGCGATCAACCCGGTCGCCACGGCGTCCCCCGCGGCGGGTGCCATGACGATCGGAATGGCCGACGTCGCCTGCCTCGCCGCCTCCGTCGCCGGCCCCCCTTGCGCCACGATGACGTCGACCTTGAGCCGGACGAGCTCCGCCGCCAGGCCGGGCAGTCGGTCCACCCTGCCCTCTGCAAAGCGTGCGTCGTACGCGACGTTTTGGCCCTCGATGTAGCCGAGCGCTCGCAAAGCCTCGCGGAGCGGGCGGGGCGGTGCACCGTCGGCCGTGCGGCCTCCCACCGAGATGTGACTGACACGAAAGACCTTCTGGGGCGGCTGCGAGGTGGCCAGGAACGAAGCGGCGAGCATGCCGAGCGCTACGGCAGCGATAAACGTGGACCGTACGATGAGCGACCAGAGACTTGGACGGGTACGGGTGTGGTCACGCATAACGTTTCTCCTCCCGATGACCACCTTCGTTAAACCGCCGAACGCCCAGCATCAGCCGCGCGCGTCAGCGCGTCGGCTCCATGCTGTGGTTAGGCGCTCAGCTCTGGTTCCCATTTCGGTAATTTCGATTAACAATTACGCACAATGCCGTCCGGTTGAAGTCAGCTCCTCGATAGCCTTGGCGCTGACCCGTCTTGCCGCGTTCCGTGTGTCGCGAGCTGTTCACAGCGTCGGCCTTATGTTCGCGTTGAGGCGGAAGAAGTTGGTAGGATCGTACTTGTTCTTGAGTGTGATCAACCGCTCGTAGTTGCCGCCGTACGAGGCCCGGACGTGGTCCTCGCCTTCCTCCCCCAGGTTGTTGACGTACTCCCCTCCGAGCGAGAACGGCTTCATCAGGTCCCACCACTCGCGGACCCACTGCACTTGCGTCTCGGATTCGGCGGGGTCCGCGGAGACGGACACGGCAAAGTTGTCCCACTCGACGTCCCGATGCCAGAAAGCCGTCTCCGATCTCCCCACGCGGCCGACCGCACCGCCGTACTGCTGGAAGATGAGCAATGACCGCGGGGATGGAACCTTGGCGAAGTGCCTCACTGTGGCCTCGACCGCGTCGTCGCTGATCTCCTTCAGGAAGTGCGATTTCCAGTAGAAGCGAAGGCCGATCGGAAACAAGGCATCCGCCGTAGCCTGAACCTCGGTGTAGGTAGCCGGTGCGATGTCGTCGACCAGTGGGCGGCCGAAGCGCCTGAGCGGCTGCAAAACCCGCTCCCCTTGGTCGATCGACCCGATGTAGCAGACGGAGATGGCGAAGACCGGCTCACCCTCCGGTGAGGTTAGGAACATCGCACCGGCGTAGATCTCCGGGGGAGCCGTCCGCGAGTATTCGTGATAGAAGTCCAGGGCCGCTTTGGCCTTCTCGAGGCGATGCACGACCTTGCCTGCCAGCACTCCCGGGCCGACTGGATGAAGCTGGAACTCGAAGGAGGTGACGACGCCGAAGTTCCCCCCGCCGCCCCGCACGCCCCAGAACAGATCCGCGTTCTCGGCGGCGCTGGCGCTCACGATGTCGCCCGCTGCGGTGACGACTTCGGTGGCGAGCAGGTTGTCGCACGCGAGGCCGTACTTGCGGGCCAACCGGCCCACTCCGCCACCAAGCGTGAGCCCCCCGACGCCGGTATGAGTGACAACGCCCGCGGTGGTCGCTAGGCCGAAACCCTGCGCCTGACGATCCAAGTCACCAAGCAGTGCCCCGCCTTCGACGCGGGCCGTTCGCCTGACAGGATCAATCTGGACGCTTCTCATCCCGGACAGGTCGATCATGAGTCCGCCCTCGCACACGGATTTGCCCGCGATGTTGTGGCCGCCGCCTCGCACGGAGACCAGCAGATTGTGCTCACGCGCCAGCCTGACCGCTCTGACGACGTCATTCACACCGGCACAGCGGACGATCAGCGCCGGTCGCTTGTCGATCATGCCGTTCCAAACCTTGCGAGCCGCCTCGTAGCCAATGTGATCAGGTCGGAGGACTTCTCCACGCAGGGTAGAACCGAACGCGGCGACCATCGCATCCTCGAGGATGGTTTCCCCACCTGCTGCTGTGGTCGCGATCACCTGTGCCATGACCCTCCCCCCTGTGGACCCGAAATACCGCTAACCATGATGTGCGCCTAACGCCAGGTATCAGCGGCGGCGCGTAGCGCCGTCCGTTGGATACCGTGGTTCGGCGCTGCGTGGCGCGCGAGGCCGGTCGCGTGGCATTCAACAATTCGAGTGGGAGGCCGTTTTCCCGAGACGGTAGATCTCGATGTCGGCGAGTCCCGGGACGCTCGGCCTGACGTCGATGCGCTGGAACCGTTCATCCCACGTGGTACCCACGAGGTCCCGACGGACCTGCCCGGTGACGAAAACTATGGTGTCCCCCGGGGCAGTACAGCTCGCGACGCGCTCGACCGCCGCGGCGATGTTGAGGTCCCTGCTGTAGAGAAAGTCGCGGAAGGCGTACAGCACGCCCTTGTGCACCGCCACGCTCATGGGGCAGCGCGATCCCTCGCGGCGTTCAGGGGCGTGCCACTCCTCCGCCAGACGCTCGACCGCGGCGATCGCGAGTCTAGGATCCGGAAACGTCAAGCAGTACGAATCCCCAGCGCTGAAACGGTTGGCGCCATTGAAGTCCCGGCATACGTTGCCAACCAGCTCGCGGAGTCGATCGAGGATCTTCTCGACCTCCGTCATGGAAACCGTCTCGACCACCGCGGAGAAACCGCGAAGGTCCGTGATCACGATGTACTGATCCGCGATCACGCGCGTCCGGTACGTCTGCTCGATCCGATAGACCGGGACCGGCCCGGTGAACCCCTTTAGGGTGAACGCGTCGACGAGGGCCGTGCGGACCTCCGCCTGGTTCACGGCGAGCCAGGCCGCGGCCGACAAGTAGATCTCGTCGGGTGGGGTGAGGGCTTCGATGCGGGCCGCGAGGACCACGGCATCGCCGACGAGAGCGCCTTCCTGGTGCAGCACGTCGCCGAGGGTGATGACGACGCGCATAGCCAGCCGACGATCACCCTTGCCCGTCTCGGCGAGGCGCACCTCCTCCTGCATGGCCATCGCGGCCAGCGCCCCCGCCGTCACGCTCGGGAAGGCGACCCAGAACCCATCGCCTTCCGGCTTGACGATACGGCCCTCGTGCGCCGCGGCTAAACGGGCGACGAGCTCGCGATGTTCGGTCAGTAGCCCGGTCAGATCCGACTCGGGAAGCGTGCGGAAGCGCGTCGTGGAGCCGCTGATGTCGGTCTTCATGATGGCGGTCGCGCGCAGGGTGGTCATCAGCTCATGGCGCCGAACGCTCCCGCTCAGCGGCCGGGGCGAGCAGCGCGAGCCCCGGGCCGCTGGAGCGGGAAGTTATGTGCCTCACGGCTTCGGCTTCAAGCCGAGTGCCCTAACCTCTCAAAGGGTGCATGAGTTCAGTACAGGGCCAGCCTTCCACGGCTCGGACCCGCGCTACCCCTTTAGTTCACTTTTCAGCTGGTTGAAGAACCGCCAATCGGTGCCCTGAGCGATGATCTGTCGGGGATTCGACTTGATCATTCCGATCTCGTGCAGGCGGAGGGCATAGTAGCGAATCGTGTCCTCGGGGTCGTACTCGCGCCACCGGTTGTAGGGGATCTCCTTCACGATCTGGAGCGCCAAGTCGTAGCGGGGCGTGTACTTGCCGGCGACGAGCGCGCGTGCCACGCGCTCCGGCTCCTGGGCGCACATGTCCGCCGCCTTGAGGATCGCGCGCAGGGCCCGCTTGGTCGCGACGGGATGCTTCCGCACGAACTCCCGGCTCGAGATCGCCAGGCAGCAGAAGTACTGCGACCAGGGGCGGTCCACCGCGCTGTTGACCAGGACGTGGCCGATCTTCTTCGCGCGCAGCTCCTGCGGCGTGGGCGGGAAGTCGAGGAGCGCATCGATCTTGCCCTCGGTCAAGAGCCGGATGGACTCCTCCCGAGGATTGACGGCCCAGGTGATGTCCTTCCTGGGAGTCAGGCCGACGTGGGCGGCGATGCTGGCGAAGAAGGTGTACTCGGCGCCCCGGAGATCCGGGACGCCCGCGGTCTTACCCTTGAGGTCGGTGATCCGTCTCACCCGCTCGGTGGCGATGACTTCGAAACACCCCACGTGCACGCCGGCGAGGAACACCGCGGGGTCCCCCTGGTCCAGTCGAATGATGTTGGGTCCCACGAAGTGCAGGCTGATGTCCGCCTTCGCCGCCACGAGCAACTCCGATGCCGCGCCGCCAGGGAAATCCACGTAGGTCACGTCGGTGAAGCCCTCGGCCCTGAGGAGGTCCTCGGCGACGTACTGGGGGGCCCAGCAGGTTCTGCCCTTTTCCTTGAGGAGCCGCAGCTTCGTCGTTTCGGGCGGTGGCTCCGCAGCGGCGCGCTCAGGTCGCATCCCGAGGCCCGCCGACGCCACCAGGGTCAGCCCACCCACGAACTCGCGTCGGCTCCAGCCCGTTCCTTGGTCGGTCATGGAGACCTCCTTCACCAAGTAGGTGACCCTGAGTTGCCTTGCTCAGCCAGAACCGTTTCGGAACTCCCGAGCATTACAGCCCTCCAGCTCTGGACCTGCCGTGGTGTACATAACGCCGCGTCTCAGCCGCGGCCGGCACTATGCCAGTGCGGTTCAACATCGCGCCCAGCGCCGGCCGTCGGCTGGAGACGCTGGTTAGCGAGAGCCTGGGGTGTCACGCAGCACGAAGGGGCGCCAGGTCAGCGCGCGTCACGGTCGGCAGGCGTAAGCGGCGCAAGACCCGGTTAAGTGCCACGGCGGACAACTTGGCTGGCGCGGTGATCTCGATGCCAATGGGTTTGCCGTTTCGGTTGAAGTCGATCACCAAGCCTGGCGTCGCCCTCTTCGTCCGATAGCTCTTGTCGCTCGGCCTCCGTGGAAGGTAGAGGTAGGCCGCCAGGGGACGACCGTGCCGAAACGTCACCTCCAAGTAGGAGTTCTTCATCTCCCTCACTCCCAGACCGGGTACGCGGTCACGACGACCAGCAACTGCCGCTCCGGGTCCGGCTCCTACGATAACCTCCCATGCCTTCCCGCGGTGTCGTGTTTCGATGACCCAGCTTCGACGACATCTTCACGATAGCCAGATGCGCGTTGCAGCATTCGCCGAAGATCGATCTCGGTGAAGCGCCGATCGTCCATCCGCTTGACCAAATGGGGACTGAGCTCCAGTTCCCAGTCCCGATCTCCCTCACTAATGACGTCCCCTCTGCGGCCTGGATGTATCGCTCTGCTCGCTAACGTGCACGCTCAGCGGCCGGCGAGCGAGCAGCGCGAGCCCGCCGGACCGCTGAAGCGTGATGTTCGGCAGCTCACGTCTTCCGCGGTCGGGGGCGAGGCGCGTCTGATCGCGCTCGCAGATAAACAGCACCCACTTCGAACGCCTCTTCGGGAGTGCCGTAGAAAGTACCGTTGGGGAATGTGCACGGCTCGTAGCGTTCGTTGCTGTACGTGTAGAATGCCATGCTCCAGATCTTCCGGCCGCCGAAGTATCGGAGTCGGCACAGGTGGAGTGGAACTTCGCGCACTCGGCTGAAGTACTCTTCGCGCGTCTCGTGGCGCACCTGAAGGAGTCGACGTGAGGGAGGCTCGGGCTCGACGTAGGCGTCGATGTAGCAGAGCGCTCCGTGGAATCGGATGTCCAAGCGAGAGAACATGCCGGGATAGCGCTTCTCGGCGCACGCTTGGATGCGTCGCTCGGTCGCCTGCCGTACTTCTCTCGGGATCGTCGTCCCTCCGGCATGAGGAGTGTGCATCCAGATCCTACGCCGCATGCGGCATCCTACCTGCTGTTGTCTGCCGAACGCCGCGTCTCAGCCGCGGCCGGCGCTGCGTCCACGTCTTCTGACTCGGCGCGTCGCGCCGGCCGTCGGCTGCAGACGCTGGTTCGACGCCGAACGCCGCACGGCTGCCCTACCACGTCGCATGGCGCCCAGCACGGGGACCTGAACACCGTTGACCCTCTTGCTCTCGCAGCGAAGGAGGCGGATCGACCCTCCCAGGAGCGCCTTCAGCGCGAGGGCAGCCTTACGTCGTTTGAACAATGTCGCACCCCGCGGGTCGTTCATCACGTAGACATCGTCAGACACGTTGTAGTAGAGCGCGAACCGCGGGCCCATCTGTGAGACGAGCAGGTATCGAGTGGCGTCATCGAGATCGGCCATCCGCCGCCGCAGCTCCTGGGTTTGTGCAGGTGTCAGCTCGTCGTCGACTGGGTCGGATCTGCCGTGCGTCGTCCTAGCGGACGCTTCGCCGCGTTGACCAGGAGGGCGCTCTCGGACTCGACGCCGAACGCCTCGGGAGAAGTCGTACTCTTTTCTCATACCCTCGACGTTGCCCTGTTCGTCGAACGCCGCGTTAAGCTGCGGGCGCCGGTGGGCGAATGCGCACGCGCGACCGCCTTCAACTCTCCCAGGGCGGGCGCCGCGAGGCGCCCGTCAGCTTCAACGCGTTGTTCTACGGCTCGCTCACGCCCTGCTCTACAACCCGCCTCCGCAAGCCGCCGGGCAGGAGAGCCCAATGACGCCATTGCTCCGCCCCGATTAGCGACGAACCTCCTCGCTGACTACGGACCAGGTGCTACGAGATAGGTCCACAAACTCGGCGAGGTGACTCGTTGCGCGCTGACCCTCTGGCGTCTTCCAGGCCGCCTTCATGGCGGCCCAGTCGTCCCAGAAGAGCTCAACGACGGCATCCCAGCCCGGGTGCGGTCGGTTCGGGTCCGGCTCGACATGGTTCTGGATGTATCGACGCAAGCCTGGAAGGTGCTCCGCCATCGGCCCGTGCTCGCCGCGCAGATTCTCATGGAACTGCTCCGGCGAGAGATCCGCCCTACGGTAAAGCACTACCACGAACTTCAGCATCGTTCCTGGTCCTCGTGGGCCTACGCCTTGTCCGTAGAACGTTCAGGCTTTTATCCGTCGTGCGTCGCGCATGGCGGATAAAACCAGTTGGACTAAGCCCCGCGCGCCCATGACGTACGGGGATTCTATCGTGGCGGCGGGCTGGCTAGAAGCGGGAACGGTAGGTGGTGAGGACCGCGGGAGGACGGCGTCTCGCCCGCGGCGCCCGGCGAGACGACGCCGCGGCCGGTTTGTCGGAGCCGCATCCGGGGCCGCCGGGCGTGTGGCGGCGGCGTGCGCACAGGACGGGGCGATGGCGGCGCCCCGCCCGTCGCCGACGGCGTGCAGGCCGGCGGCACGTGGCGGTGGCTCAGGAAGTGTTCCATGCCCACCACGCGGGAGCGTGACCTGGCGCAGGCAGCCGTCCTGGCACACCGGACAGCGTGCGATGTCGATCCCGGTGACGCGGAGCATCAGCGCACGGACGGACTCCGGTGCCACGACGGGCGGCGGCGGCTGCGTGAAGAGCGCCCGGCACTGAGCAAGCGCCGCCCGCCGCCGGCGATTGGCGAGCAGGCCGAAGTGGCGGATGCGGACGAAGCCGTCAGGGACGATGTGGAGCAGGAAACGGCGGAGAAACTCGTCGACCTCGAGCTCCATGAGCTTTACTCGATCGCCGTCGGCGTAGTCGCGCCAGCGGAAGCGGACGCGGCCATCGTCGAGTCCGACGAGGCGGTCGTTGGAAATCGCCACGCGATGGGTGTAGCGGCCCAGGTGCGCGCGTCGGCCCATCGTGATCAGCCAGATCGGAGCATCGTGATCACGCGGATCGGTCGATCGTGATCAAGAAAATCGGCATCGTGATCACCGGGATCGGAGGATCGTGATCAGGGCGATGGCCGAAGCCTAGCGACGCTGGACCGTCGGCCGGGCCGCCCGCCCCCCGAAAGGGGGAGGGATGGCCACCGAGCGACTGTCCATCCGCCAGACACGGGAGATCCTGCGACAGAAGTGGAGCCTCGGGCGGACCCACCGAGAGGTGGCGCAGAGCCTGGGGATCAGCAGCGGCGCCGTCGGCACCACGGTGCTGCGCGCCCGCGCGGCCGGGCTCGATTGGGCCCAGGTCGACAGCCTTAGCGAGGAGGCGCTGCAGGCCCGCGTGTACGGGCCCCCGACCCCGCCCACGCATCACCGCGCTGTTCCTGACTGCGCCTACCTGCACGCCGAGCGGCGCAAGCCCGGCGTCACGCTCGAGCTGCTCCATGTCGAATATCTCGAGCAGCATCCGGACGGCTACCGCTACACCCAGTTCTGCGAGGTCTACCGCCGCTGGCTCCAGCGCCGGGGTCTGTCGATGCGCCAGGTCCATCGCGCCGGCGAGAAGTGCTTCGTCGACTACGCCGGCACGCAGCCGAGGATCATCGAGGCCACGACGGGCGAGGTGATCGAGGTCGAGCTCTTCGTCGCCGTGCTGGGCGCCTCGAACTACACGTACGCCGAAGCGACGCGCACCCAGCAAGTCCCGGATTGGATCGCGAGCCACCAGCGGGCCTTCGGGTTCTTTGGCGGCGTCCCCGCCGCCATCGTGCCCGATCAACTCAAGAGCGGCGTCGTCATCCCGTGCCGCTACGAGCCGGGCGTGCAGCGGACGTACGAGGACTTCGCCGAGCATTACGGCACCGCCATTCTCCCGGCCCGGCCGGCGAAGCCACGGGACAAGCGTCAGGCTTCATACTGCAGCTCCTTCCGTTTGTGCGATGCACACTGGGGGTAG
>Ga0187892_10005135_pt1 | contig 20938 bp, 16 predicted proteins | sample MA1701073metaG_FD_139345 | JGI IMG/M metagenome (GOLD analysis project Ga0187892, IMG submission 139345) | Bio-ooze microbial communities from a basaltic lava cave in the Kipuka Kanohina Cave System on the Island of Hawaii, USA - MA170107-3 metaG ... | reverse complement strand
GCGGCGGGCCCAGGAGACGCCGTCCCATTCGAGGGTCTCGGTGGCCGGGCCCGGGCTGCCGAGGTTGCCGCCGAACGTCACGGTGCGCCCGCGGAAGACGTCGTACGCCATCGCGTGGCCGCTCCGGGCCAGCGTCGGCCCCGGTGCGGGCTGGCTCCACTCGACGTCCGCGCCGATGGACGGCCCTGGGGGAACACACCCGCGCCTTGCAGGCTCTCGAGCGGGCACGGGAGGAGTTCGAGAAGCACGGAGATCGCGGCCCGGCTGGAACTGCTCCGCGGCGGGGGCCCCCGATCGCACCCCGATCACTGGGCGGCCTTCGTGCTCTGGGGCCTGGCGGACTGAGGCCCGTCAGCGCGCATCTGGAAAAGGTCTCACGTGTGCGTCTCCAGGCACCTGATTTCGGGTCGAGTTGACGTGAGGAAGCTTACGGATAGACTTCTGCCGTATGCGCACCACGCTGGACCTTCCGGAGCTGCTCATCGAGGAGGCGCGACGCCTCCTCGGATTCAAGTCGAAGACCGATACTGTCGTGCTGTCCCTTCAGGAGCTCATCCGCCGCCGCCACCTCGATGAGCTGAAAAAACTGCTGGGATCGGTCAAGCTCGAGCTGGACATCCCGCGCTCCCGGCGTCGCCCGCGGCGTCGCCCGTGATCCTGGTCGATACTTCTGTCTGGGTCGCCGCGCTCCGAAGCTCTGACAGCGCCGAGGCCCGACACCTGATCGAGGTGCTTGATGAGGACCTCGTCGCCCTGGCCGCGCCGGTTCGTCTGGAGATTCTCGCGGGTGCCTCCCGGATGGACCGGTCTCGGCTGCGCCGCTCGATCTCGGCGCTGCCCGTCTTCTTCCCGTCGACCGAGACCTGGACCAGGATCGAGGGCTGGCTGGATCGCGCGACTCAAGCCGGAGAGCGCTTCGGGGTGATGGATCTCCTGATCGCGGGGCTGGCCGCCGAACAGCAAGGGTCCATCTGGTCCCTGGACCGGGACTTCGCGCGGATGGCCCGGCTGGGGTTCGTGGAGCTCCACCAGCCGCCCCGCTGACGGATGCCGCGCTCAGGGAGCGCGGACGATAGCACGCTCTCATGCGGCCCGAGAAGATGCCGTGCCTGCTTCCCGGCCTCGGGGAGCGACGCTACATTGGCGCGCCCATGAAGGAGAAGCTGGCGGACCTCCCTCCTCACGCGGCCGAGGCGGTGGGCTCGCCGCCGAGGCCGCCGCGCGCGTGCGCGTGCTCTTCCTTCTCGAGTCCGAGATCGACGAGGCCGCCCGCGCCTTCGCCCAGAAGTTCGCCGACCTCCGCCGCCTCGGACCGGGTCTCGCTCCCGATCGAGCGGGCGATCCTCGAGACCTGCAAGGAGCCGCAGGCTCCCCCGGCCGTCTGGGACGCCCCGGCCGTGACCGGAGCGGCGCGCGCCTACGACGGACGGCTCGAGGAGCTGGGTCTGCGTCCCGGTCTCGCGGGCTGGGTCCGGCGGCTCTCGCTCACCGCGGTCGCGGTGGCGATCCTGTGGGGGGTCGCGTGGATCAAGATCGACGTCGCGCTTTCCCGGGGACGGCACAACATCTGGTTCCTGGTCGCCCTAGCGGTGCTCTTCGGAGCGGCGGCGGCGGCGTTGAGCCTGGGTGTCCGCACGACGCTCGGACAGCGGCTCCTGGACGACCAGCGCTCTCTCTTCACCCGGCTCCGCGCCCGCGCCGGCGAGCCCCAGCGCACGCTCAATCCGGGGGAGCTGGGCCTCGTGGCCGCGGTCTTCGGGACTGGAATCATCTCCCGGGTCGCCTTCCCGGAGGGCGCCCGGCTCCGGCAGTTCGCGGTCGGGCGGGACGGAGACCGCGAACGCGAAGCGAAGGCGAAAGCAGGCTCGTGCGGCTCCTCCTGCGGCAGCATGGGCGCAGGTCCCCGTGGTCCTCCACGGCGTCGCCCTCGGCCCCGCCTCGGAGGCGCCGCTCGACGAACGGCGCGCCGCGCGGATGGCGCGCCTGTGCGGGAAGACCGAGCCCCTCTTCTGGTCCGAGCACCTCGCGTTCGTGCGGGGCGGCGGACTCGAGATCGGTCACCTGGCCGCGCCGCCGCGAACTCCGGCCACGGTCGATGCGACCGCCCGGAACCTGGCCTGCGCCGCGGCGGCAGTCGGGGCGCGGCCCCTCGTGGAGAACATCGCGACGCTCATCGACCCGCCCGGGAGCGTGCTCGCCGAGCCCGACTGGCTCGCCCAGGTCGTGAGGAGCGCCGGCGTCGACCTCCTCCTCGACCTCCTCGAGCAGCGCGTAGACCGGATCGGGGACCGGGTGGAGGTGGTCGTCGAGGATCCGCGTCGCGCCGCCCCCGTGCTGCTCGTGGAGCTGGACCGGGCGCGCGCCGCGCTCGCGGCCGGGCGGGAGCGCCGGCGATGAGCACGGTCTTCGAGGCCTTCCTCGCGCGCCTCTACGTGGACGCGTCCGCGCGCGCGCGCTTCCTCCGGAGCCCGCGGGACGAGGCGCTCCGCGCGGGCCTCACGGCCGACGAGGCCTCCGCCCTCGAGCGCATCGATCGCCCGGGGCTGGAGCTGACGTCGCGGAGCCTCGCCGCGAAGCGCGGGCAGGCCGCGAAGCGGGCTCCGCGGCGGGGGCTCGGCGCCCTCTGGGCCCGGCTCCGGCGCGCGCTCAGTTGACGTCCCGGCCATCGGCCCCAGAATCCGGGGCATGGAAACGCGCATTTCGAGACGCGAGTTGATCCGGACCGCGCCGGGCGTCGGCCTGGCCGCGGCCCTCCTTTCCGGCATACCGATCCGCCGCGCCGCCGCCGCCGGTCCGGCGCGCCGCGGCGCTCCCCGGCTCTGGCCGGGCCCCGACGGTGCCCCTCGCGGAAGACCGGAAGCCGCTCTTCGTCGGGGACTACGTGATCGACGGCGCCGCGCCCGATGAGACGCCGCTTCGCGTGGTGATCGACAAGAAGAGCCAGCTCAAGATCGAAAAGCCGGACGTCATCTCGCAGCGGCTGATCCACGTGGCCGCGGACGAGTTCTGCCCGGCGGGCGTCCCGAGCGTCCGCCTCCGGTTCGAGATGGGGGAGCCGGGGCCCGCGCGTTCCCTGACCCTCATCGAGGGGGAACCCATCCTGGTCGCGAAGCGGATCGGCGGCTGAGCCGCCGCACGAAAAGGGGTCAGGTCCCGCGGCGGGCCCGACCCCTCCCTGCCTCGACCGGCAATCCCGCATCCCGACCCTGACTAACGGGGAGCCACGGGGTCCGGACCCGCCGCGGATCCTGACGCCTTTGAAAGGACACGACATGTCTCGAATCATGTTCGCCCTCTGGCTGCTGGCGGTTTCCGCATCGGCCGAGTCCGAGGTTCCTCCCGGTCGTTGGACGCGGGTCCAGGACCTCGCGCCGGATCCGTCGTGGGCCGGGCTCCAGGCCCGCTTCGGCGCCGGCTGGTCGGTCTACACCGATCTGGGCAGCGGCGCGCCGAGCCTGATCGCCGGACCCCCGATCCCCGCCGGCATGATCGTGCGCGCCGACGAAGCGGGCGTCGCGCGGGCGCGCCGCTTCCTCGAAGAGCTGCGCGAGGTCCTCCGGGTGGACGACCCGTCCGCGTTCGCGGTCGAGCGCGCCGTCGCGGTGACCAACCCCTGGGGGCAGGAGGTCGTCTATATCAACCTCAAGCAGACATGGAACGGGCTCGACGTCCGGCACCAGTCGCCCGGCGGCGACCGGGAGAAGCTGGCGATGGTCCTCTTCCGCTTCAAGGGGACCGACCTCGTGATGTCCGGCTCCGACGCGGTCCCGGGGTTCGACGTCCCGGGCGAGGTCCGGCTCGAGGAGGCCGAGGCGATCCGCCGGTCGCTCGGTTCGGCGACCCTCGGCGCGGCGCGGATCGAGAAGGTCGAGACCCGCTCCTACGTCTCCGTGCGCGGCTCCCGCACGTTCCTCGCGCGCGAGGTCGAGGTCCTCACCTCCGATCCACCCCACGACTGGCGGTTCGTCTACGACGCGCACACCGGCGAGCTGGAGGAGCAGCGAGACGACGTCCGCCACGCGGACCTCGTCGGCAACGTGAAGGCGGGGAGCCTGGACTTCCCGGGCGGGACGTTCGCGCAGAGGAACGCGCAATCGCTCCGCGTGACCGCGCTCACGGGCGCCTTCGACACGACCGACGTCAACGGGAACTTCCGGATCACCCACCCCGGCACGAGCCCGATCCTGGTCAGCGGGCGGTTCCTGGGGGACTGGGCCGTGGTCAACGACGTGTCCGGAAACGGCAACCTGGGCTTCACGCAGCAGGCGGTCCCGGGCGCGAACGAGAACGTGATCCTGAACCCCGCGAACCTCTCCGAGCTCGAGTCGGCGGAGGCGGCCGCGTACCACTGGACGACCACGACCCGCTTCGCGATCCAGGCCTGGTACCCCGGCTTCAACGGCCTCGCGAACCTGCCGGTCAACGTCAACACGAGCCAGTCGTGCAGCTCTTCCTACTTCGGGACCCTGAACTTCTCGCGTTCGGGGAATGGCTGCAACAACACGGCGTTCGCGGACGTGGTGGCCCACGAGTACGGCCACGGCTTTCATGCCTGGTTCCACGGGAGCACGATCCCGTACGGCTTCTCGGACGGGATCGCGGACCACGTCGCCTTCATGCTGACCCGGTCGCGCGTGATCGGACGGAACTACCACACGAACGGGAACCCGCTCCGCGACTACCGCGAGGGCGGCGGCGCCCACCTCACGCAGTGGCCCTGCACGGGCTGCGCGGCCCACAAGGCCGGCGAGGCCTGGGCCGGGTTCACGATGGATCTCTACAGCAACCTGGTCGCCGTGTACGGGACCACGATCGGCTCGACCCGGTGGCACCAGATCACAGTCCCGCTCTACGCCGCGAATCCGGCTGACGAGGCCCAGGCCCTGACCGAGGCGTATCTCCTCGACGACGACGACGCCACGCTCGCGAACGGGACCCCCAACTGCCCGAGCCTCACCAGCGCGGCGCGGAGGCACAGCCTGCCGATCCCCTGGCTGCTGCCGACGTCGCCGTGCGGCAACGATCTCCCGCCCCCCTCTCCCGAATACCGGACGCCCGTGGAGGTGTCCGCGCTGAACGGGGGGCAGCACGACTCCGCTCCCGCGGTCAGCGGCAGCGGGCTCAGCGTGTGGTTCATCTCCACCCGCGCCGGCGGCGTGGGAAGCACCGATATCTGGACGTCCTCCCGCTCCTCGATCTCGGGCGCGTGGTCCGCTCCGACCCTGGTCCCCGGCGTGAACTCGACGCAGTCGGAGATCTCGGTGGCGGTCTCCGACAACGGCCTGGAGATGTTCCTCGCCTCGGACCGCCCCGGGGGCTCCGGTGGATACGACCTCTACTGGTGCGACCGGACCACTCCGTCGAGCCCATGGAGCGCGCCGGTCGCGCTGAGCCTCAACACCAACCGCGATGAAGTGGATCCCTCGATCACGGGGGACGGGACCGAGCTGTTCTTCGCCTCCAACCGCGGTTCGAGCGGGACCTTCGGCATCTGGTCGGCGACGAGGCTCCTCCCACCCACGGGCTTCGGGAGCGCCCGGGTGCACCGCGACACCGTCGGCTTCGACGAGGTCGGACCGGCGGTCTCGAGCGACGGCCTCAAGCTCTTCTGGTCCACGAACGCGTCGGGGAACCACGACTGGTTCCAGTCGCGGCGGACCGCTCCGTCCTTCGCCTTCGAGGTGACCTGGAGGTCGATCGGGGAGCTCAACACCGGCAACGCCGAGCGGGGCGGCGACGAGACGCTGGACGGCTTCTCCTTCTTCTTCGCCCGCCGGTTCACCTTCGGACCCTCGACGGGCATCTACCGCGCGGACCGGATCCAGCCCAGGCTGAACGGGCCGCGCTGGGGCGCGGCCAACCAACCGGTCTCGTTCCGGCTGCGACGGGACCCGGGCGACTTCGGGATCATCGTGCTCGGCCTCGACGCGATCCCGCCCACGCCGGTGCCGCCGGTCGTGGGGGTGCTCGGGATCGTGCCCCTGCTCACGGTCGCGTCGGCCGTTCACGACGCGAACGGGATCGTGGGCTGGACGACGCCCGTCCCGAGCGCGCCGGGCGTGGTCCTCCACCTCCAGGGGATCTCGCAGGACCCGGGCGGCGCCTGGTACCTCTCCGACCGCCTCTCGTTCCTGATCGTGCCGTGAGCCAGCGGGTCGGGACCAGCCGTCGGGTCCCGACCCCTTTGAGGAGCTGCCGATGGACCGCGCCCAACGGGTGCCTCTATCATGGGCCGCCGGGCCCCATGACCGCCAGAGACCAGGAAGAGCGCCGGGCCTCGCGGGAACGCGAACTCCTGACCGAGCACCACGACCGGTTGCGGGGGTTCTACGACGAGGGCGCGCGGATATATGGCCTGCTGCCGCTTTCGTTCTCGACCTTCGCGGGCCGGGTGCTCGGCATCGCGACCCGCCTCGCCGCGTGCCGGTGGGTGGAACCCGTCCTGGCCCGGACCAGCGGCGAGGACCTCTACCTCACGATCGCCTGCGACGAGCAGGTCCCGGCCTCCTGGGAGACGTTCACGCGCGTGTTCGTCCCCCGGCTGGAGGCGCTCGCGCAGCGGCGGGGCTCGTCGCCGCGTGAGGCGGAGGAGATCGTGCGCGAGCTGCCCGGCGACCTGGCCCTCCCGCCCCCCCGCGGCGACGCCCGCACGCGGCTCGGAACCTTCGAGGGGACCGCGGGCCTCTTCAGCTGGCTCGCGGTCATCCTCTTGCGCCGGCTGGCCGACCGGTTCCGGGCCCGCCCCGCGCCCGAGGCGACGCGGGAACCCGTGACCTCCACGGGTCCCTCGGAGGTCCTCCTGGACGAGGAGACCGCCCGGAGCTTCGAGCGCGCGCTCCAGAGCACGTGGTCCCGGCTCACCGACCGCGAGACGCTGGCGGTCCTCTACAAGTACCGGAGGGGTCTGCAGCAGCTCGAGATCGCCCGACTGCTCGGTGTCGGTCCCTCGAGGGTCACGCGGCTGCTCCAGGGGGCGGTGGAGAAGATGCGCGCCCAGATCGACCGGGAGCTGCGCGATGGCCCGCCCGGGTCCGGTCGCGATCCGGACCGCTGCTGGCGGGCGCTCCAGCAGGCTCTCGGGAAGCAGATGGAGGCCCTCGCCGAAGGGAGGGACCGATGAAGCCCGAGCGCAGTCCGGACTTCGAGGCGGGACTCGAGCACCTCGCCCGCCGGTATCCGCCGGACGACCCGCGCGCGGCGGGCGACTGTCCGGACGAGATCGCGCTGGCGCGGCTCGCCGAGGGGCGCGCCGGCGACGAGGAGCGGCCGGCCCTGGACCGGCACCTGGTCCGCTGCGCCTCGTGTCAGGCGCTCGTCGTCGACCTCGTCCGGGAGCTGTCCCCCCGCCCGATCGTCCGACGGCCGCTCCTCGGGTTGGACCCCGTCGCCGGGTTCGGGATCGCCGCGGCCGCTCTGCTGGTGGCAGTGCTCGTCTTCTTCGGCAGGAAGCCTCGGGTGGCGCCGACGGAAGATCAACTCCACGTCTTCGCGGCAGCGTTGCGCGGGGCCCGGCCGGATCTCTTCGGGGACTTTCGTCCGCTGACTCATGAGGAGCGGGTCGCGCCCTTCCCCTCGAGTCCCATGCGCTCGAGCGGGGACGTGACGCTCGTCTACCCGGCGGAGGCGATCCTGGAAGCCCGGCCGGCCTTCCGGTGGACGCCCGTCCCGGGCGGCGCCGGCGCGACCGTGACGCTGCTCCGGAAGGGCGCGCCCCTCTGGACGCGGCGCATCGGCCCGGGAGAAGCGCGCTGCGACTGGCCGCCGCCCGAACCGGAGCTGGAGCCGGGCGCGCCGTACGTCTGGACCGTCGCCGTCGATGGCCCGCTCGGTCCGGTCCAGGGACAGCGGAGCTTCCGCGTGGCCGCCGCGGAGCAGCGCCGGGCCTTCCTCGAACGCCGCGCCGAGATCGAGGCCCGGATCCCGAATGAGCTCAAGGACCTCGTCGTGGCCCACGTCGCGATCCGAGCCGCTCTCCTCGGCGAGGCGGAGGCCGCGGCGCGCGCGGCTCACGGACGCCGCTCCGACGACCCCGTGACCCGCGAGACGCTGCTCCACGTCCTCCGGCTGCTCGGCTCCCCGGAGGTCCTTCGCTGAACGCTCGCGCCTGGCTCCTCCTCGTCGCGGCGCTCGCTCCGGCCGCCGCGCAGGAGCCCGCGCTCCGGCCCGAGGAGGCGGCCGCGCGCGTGCGGACGCTGCGCGCCGCCGGCGACGCCGCGCGCAGCGCCGCCCGGTTTCACGAGGCGCTCGAGGCCCGCGAGGAGGAGCGGGCACTCCACGAGAGGCTGGGCGCGCGGGCCGACGCCGCCCGCTGCCGGCTCGAGGTCGCCGAGCTGAACGCTCTGCTCCGGGAGACCATGCGTGCGATGGACGGGTTCCGGCGCGCGCTCTCCGACCACGAAGCGCTCGGCGACCGCGCGGGCATGGCCCGCGCGCTCCAGGGGCTCGGGGCCGCTCATCTGGACTGCGCCGAGCCGGACCAGGCGCTCGTCTGCTACGAGCGGTCGCTCGAGCTCTGGAAGGCGCTGGGGAAGCGGATCGAGGCCGCCCGTGTCCAGTCCGAGATCGGGCTGGTGCGCGCGGATCGGGGCGAGCTGGAGCCGGCGCTCGAGCTGCAGGAGCGCGCCCGCGAGGAGCTCCTCGCCGCCGGCGACCGCCGCTCGGCGGCGCGCGTGCTCGGGAACCTCGCGCTCACGCTCCAGAACCTGGGCCGGGACGCCGCTTCGCTGGAGACTCTGCAGCGGGCGGAACGGGAGTTCACGGCGCTCTCCGACCCTCTGGGCGGTACCATCACCCTGGTGGCCCTCGGGCGCCTGCTGAAGCTGATGGGACGCTACGGCGAGGCGCTCGATTCTCTGGAGCAGGCGCGGAAGCAATACGAGGAGGCCGGGAACCCGGGCGGCGCCGACACGGCACTCGAGGGGATCGCGGAGATCTACCACTACCTCGGCCGCTTCGACGAAGCTCGCGAGCTCCTCGAAGGCGTCCTCGCCCGGCAGGAGGCGCGCGGGAACCGGGAGGAGACGGTCCTCACGCTCTACGCGCTCGGGGCCACGGCTCAGAAGAAGGGTGAACTCGACCTGGCGCTGGAGACGTTCCAGCGCTGCCGCCGCACGGCGCGGGCCCAGGGCGATCGCCTCGCGCTCACGAAGGTCCTCACCCGGATCGGCCAGGTGCACGTCCGCCGGCACCGGCTCGAGGAGGCGGTCCAGAGCTTCGGGCTCGCCCTCCGGGAGGCGGAGGCCCTCGGCGCGCGCGGGGAGGCGGCGTGGGCCCGGACGGAGCTGGGCCTGGCCCAGGTGAAGCAGGGACGCTCCAAGGAGGGGCTTGTGGCGCTCGAGGCGGCGCTCCGCGAGTCCGAGGCGCTGGGGAATCCGGGAGACCTCGCCCGCGCGCAGCACTACCTGGCCCGGGGGGAGCTGTTGGCCGGCCGCCCCGATCGGGCCCTGACGCTGGCGCGCGCGGGGCTCCGGAACCTGCTGGTGCTCGGCCGCGGGAGCGGAGAGCTGGATGCCTGGGCCATCCACTGGGACGCCCGGGGCCTGTCGGATCTCGGACTCGAGGCGGCGGAGCAGCAGCTCCGTTCCCGGCCGGAGCCGCGGTCCCGCGAAGAGGCGCTCGAACAGGCCCTCCACCTCGCGGAGGCCGGACGCGGCCTGCACCTGGTGGAGACGCTCGTGAACCGGACCGCGCTGGAGGGCGCCCGTCTCCCCGCGGAGCTGTTCGAGGCCCAGACGCGGGCACGGGCGGCGTCCCGGGCCCGCTGGAACCAGGTGACCGACCTCGCTTCCCGCCCGGACGCCGATCCGCGGGCGCTCCGGGCGGCGCGGGGTGCCCTGGACGCGGCCCACCGCGACCTCGAGGACGTCGTCTCGCGCATCCAGCGCGGATCGCGTCGCGTCGCCCAGGTCCTCTATCCGGAGCCGATCAGGCTCGCGGAGCTCAGGAAGGCGCTTCCGCCGAAGAGCGCGTTCGTGCTCTATCAACTGGCCGGCGATCGCGCGTTCGCGCTCGTCGTGGGCGCGCGGGACGCGGAGCTGGTGGACCTCGGCGACGCGCCCGCGCTCGGCCGCGAGCTGGCGGGCTGGGTGCAGGTGATGCTGGCGCGCGGCGCGGAGGAGCCGGAGCTCGCCCGGGCCCTCTACGACCGGCTCATCCGCCCGATCCACGGACCGATCGAGGGCGCGTCCCGGCTCATCGTGTCCCCGGACGGCCCGCTCGACTTCTTCCCGCTGGAGGCCCTGGTCCGCGCGGAGGGGGAGCGGCGCGCCCGCCTGGTCGAGGTGCGGGAGGTGCTCTACGTGCCGTCCGGCACGGTGTGGGAGGCGCTCCGGCGCGAGGCGCTGGAGCGGAAGGGCGAAGGACTCCTGGCCGTCGGCGATCCCGTCTATCCCGGGGAGGAGGGCGGGACTCCGGTGGCGCTCGCGCGCCGCGAAGCCGTGCTCCGCGGGTTCGGGAAGCTGGTCCGGCTCCCCGGCAGCGCTCGCGAGGTGGAGGCGGTGGCGTCCCTCTTTCCTCCGGAGCAGCGGACGATCCTCCTGCGCGAGAGGGCCACCGTCTCGGGCCTGGGGGGCGCGCTCCAGGCGACGCGCGGCCGCCTCCGGGCCGTGCACCTGGCGTGTCACGGGCTCCTCGACGCGGAGCGTCCCTACCTGAGCGGCCTCGCGCTGTCCGGCGGCGAGGTGCTGAGCCTCGACGCCGTCTACCGGCTCCGGGTCCCGGCCGACCTCGTGGTGCTCTCCGCCTGCGAGACCGGGAAGGGACGCCTGGTCCGTGGGGAGGGCGTGCTCGGGCTCGTGCGCGGCTTCTTCTTCGCGGGCGCGCCCCGGGTCGTGGTCTCGAACTGGAAGGTCGCCGACGAGGAGGCGCGCGCGTTCATGACCGCCTTCTACCGGGCGATGATGGTCGGGCAGCTCCCGCCCGCGGCTGCGCTGCAATCGGCGAAGCGGACGCTGATCGGGGGAAAGGCCGGCCCGCCGACCCACCCCCGCGACTGGGCCGCGTTCGTGCTGTGGGGCTTGGGGGAGTGATCCGCGCGAGGCATCATGTTGCGGTCATGTTCGGACCGGAGACTTCCGCCCGGAGTCTTGGCATCGCCAGGCCTGATTGCGGAGGAGGCTGACCCATGAGGATTGCACTGATCGCGCTCGCACTCGTGGCCGGGCAGGACCGGCCCTTCACCGACACCTTCGAGGTCGATCGGAAGGACCTGGGGCCGACCGGCACGAACCCGTACTTCATCCTCGAGCCCGGCTACCGGCTCGTGCTCGAGGACCCGAAGGACAACGAGGTGCTGACCATCACCGTCCTCGACGAGACCCGGAAGGTGGACGGCGTCGAGACCCGCGTGGTCGAGGAGCGCGAGACCGTGGACGGGAAGCTCAAGGAGGTCTCCCGCAACTTCTTCGCGATCTCCAGGAAGACCAACGACGTCTACTACTTCGGCGAAGAGGTGGACGAATACAAGGACGGCAAGGTCGTGAGGCACCCGGGCGCGTGGCTGTCGGGGGAGAAGGGCGCGAAGTTCGGCATGATCATGCCGGGGAACCCGGTGGTCGGGCTGCGCCACTTTCAGGAGGTCGCGCCCGACGTGGCGATGGACCGCGCGGAGGTCGTGAGCCTCACCGAGAAGCTGGAGGTCCCGGCCGGGAAGTTCGAGAACGTGCTCAAGGTCGAGGAGACCACGCCGCTCGAGCCCAAGGAGCGCTCCAACAAGTACTATGCGCGGGGGGTGGGGCTCCTCAAGGACGGCGGGTGCCGGCTGGTGAAGCACGGGAAGAAGCAATGAGCACGATCCGGGCCCGACTCACCCTCGGGCTCGTCGGCGCGCTGGTCCCCCTGCTCGCCGCGGGCGCCGCGGCGCTGTATCTCCACATGCGCGCCGCCCTCCAGGCGCAACTCGACGCGGCGCTCGCTGCGCGCGCCCGCGCGCTCGCCGCCGTGGTGGTCCGCTCGGACGAGGGCGTCGCCTTCGACCTCGACGGCGACCTCCGACCGTGGTCCGAGAAACCCGAGGACCCGGACTACTTCGAGCTGACGTCCGCCGGCGGGGACCTGATCGCGCGTTCCCGCACTCTCGGCTCGGCGCCTCTCCCCCGCGAGGGAGGCGCGCTGGAGGCTCCCCGGCTCTGGAACGTGTCCCTTCCGGGAGGGAGGAGCGGTCGCGCCATCGGCGTGCGTTTCGTTCCCACCTGGGACGATGAGCCTGCACCCCGTCAAGCCGGCGAGGCGGTCCTGCTCGTGGTGGCGGTCGATCGCGTCGGCGTGGACCGTCCGCTCCGCCTCCTGCTCTCCGCTCTGCTCGTCGTGGGTCTCGCGCTCCTGGGCTGCGTGGCGCTCGTGGTCTCGCGCATCGTCCGCCGCGGGCTTGCGCCCCTCGACCGTCTGGCCGCGCAGGCCGGTCGCATCGATGCCGCGTCGCTGGGCACCCGCTTTCCGGGACAGGGCCTTCCGGGCGAGCTGCGGCCGATCTGCGCGGCCCTCGACGAGCTGCTCGAGCGCCTCGAGCGCACCTTCGAGCGCGAGCGCCGCTTCACCGCCGATGCCGCGCACGAGCTGCGCACGCCGATCGCGGAGTTGCGCGCGCTGGCCGAGGTGAACCTCCGGTTCCCGGGAGACGAGCGGGCCACGGCCCGGGCCTTCCGGGAGTCGGTCGAGATCGCCCGCCAGATGGAGGGGCTCGTGGCGGCGCTGCTCCATCTCGCCCGCAGCGACGCGGGCGCGATCCGGCCGGCGCGCGAGCCGGTCGCGCTGGCCGATGTGGCCGGGGAGGCCTGGCGGGACCTGGAAGGCCCGGCCCGCGAGAAACGGCTCGACGTGGTCTGGCGCTGCGAGAGCGCGGCGGAGGTCTCCACCGATCGGGCGCTGACGCGGGCAGTCCTCGGAAACCTCCTCTCCAACGCCGTCGAGTACGCGCCGCCGGGCGGTCGCGTCGAGGTCCGGATCGAGCCGGTCCCGGGCGGCGTCCTGGCGATGATCGGCAACACGAACGATGCGCTCGTTCCGGAGGACCTGCCGCACCTGTTCGAGCGGTTCTGGCGGAAGGATGGCGCCCGGAGCCCCTCGGGTCACGCCGGGCTCGGACTCCCGGTGGTGGCGGCCCTGGCGCGTCTGCTCGATGTAGACGTGCGGGTGGACCTGCCGGCCCCCTCCTGGTTCCGGGTCCAGCTCCGCTTCCCCGCGGCCGGGGGTCCCGGCCCGGCGAGCCTCACGCGCCCGGACGCGGTCCTTTCGAGCTCGACGTAGGCAGCCGTCGCCCGGCCTCTCCCTTCCGAGGGCGATGCTCCGCTTCTAATGAAAGAGGCGGAGACTCTTCGTTGGTTCTCCCGGGTCTCCTAGAGAGGCACCTACCCACCCACGGAGAATCCGGAACAACCCGAAAAGGTGCCAGGCACCTTTTTCACACCATCTTCTCGGGCCGCACGTGGCGGTCGAACTCCTCGGGGGAGAGGAGCCCGAGCGCGACCGCCGACTCCTTGAGCGTGATCCCCTCGGCGTGCGCCTTCTTGGCCACCCGCGCGGCGTTGTCGTAGCCGATCACGGGGTTCAGCGCGGTCACCAGCATCAGCGTCCGGTCCAGCAGCTCCTGGATGCGCTTCCGGTTCGGCTCGATCCCGGCCACGCAGTGGTCGGTGAAGGAGACCGCGGCGTCCGCGAGCAGCCGCACGCTCTCAAGCACGTTGTGGATGATCACCGGTTTGAAGACGTTCAGCTCCAGGTGCCCGGTCATCCCGCCGATGCCCACCGCCACGTCGTTCCCGAACACCTGCGCGCAGACCATCGTCAGCGCCTCGCACTGCGTCGGGTTCACCTTGCCCGGCATGATCGACGAGCCCGGCTCGTTCCCGGGGAGCAGGAGCTCGGCCAGCCCGCAGCGGGGTCCGCTCCCGAGCAGCCGGAGGTCGCTCGCGATCTTGAAGAGGCCGGCCGCCGCCGCCTTCAGCGCGCCGGAGGCCATGACCAGCGCGTCGTGCGCCGCCAGCGCCTCGAACTTGTTGGGCGCGGACTGGAACGGGAGCCCGGTCAGCTCCGCGAGCTTCGCCGCGACCCTCACCGCGAACTCCTTGTGCGTGTTGAGGCCGGTCCCGACCGCCGTCCCGCCCTGCGCCAGCTCCAGCAGGTGCGGAAGCGCCGCCTGCACGCGGTCGATCCCACGGGCCACCTGCATCGCGTAGCCCGAGAACTCCTGGCCCAGCGTCATCGGGACCGCGTCCATCAGGTGCGTCCGCCCCACCTTGATGATGGAGGCGAAGGCGCGGGTCTTCGCGTCCAGCGCCTGCCGCAGCCGGTCGAGCGCGGGGAGGAGCCGGTGGTGGATCTCCTCGGCGGCGGCCACGTGCATCGCGGTCGGGAACGTGTCGTTGCTGCTCTGCGCCTGGTTCACGTCGTCGTTGGGGTGCACGAGCTTCTTGTCGCCGCGCTGCCCTCCGAGCAGCTCCGCCGCGCGGTTCGCGATCACCTCGTTGGCGTTCATGTTGGTCTGGGTGCCGGAGCCGGTCTGCCAGACGACGAGCGGGAAGTGGTCGTCCAGCTTCCCCGCGACCACCTCGCCGGCCGCCTGGGCGATCGCGCGCGCCTTGCGCGGCTCGAGCGTCCCCAGGTCCTGGTTCACGAGCGCCGAGGCCTGCTTGATCAGCCCGAGCGCGCGGATGAGCGGCCGCGGGAAGCGGTGCCCGCCGATCTTGAAGTTCTCGAGCGACCGCTGGGTCTGCGCGCCCCAGTAGCGGTCGGCGGGGACCTCGACCGGTCCCATGCTGTCGGTTTCCACGCGGGTGCTCACGGCGGCCTCCAACGGGGGTGGGCGGGGAGTGTAGCGGAGCACCAGTCCGTTGTCAGGGCGAGCCGGTGTCCCCAGCGCGGTTGCCCGTGTCCAGCAGGAGGGCCATCAGGTTCTTCTTCTCCGTCGGATAGCTCGTCGACCAACGTCGGACCAGAAAAGCCCTTCATGCTTCTCAGCCGTATCGTTGCGGCCGCTTCGGCCCAACACCACGAGACTGCGCGGCAGCCCCAGCCGGCCCTTCTCTCCGGACAAGCGGCTCTCCAGGGCGTCTCGGAGAATCGCGGCCACGGGTCGCTTCTGGCGTCGCGCGATGGACCGGAGATCGCTCTCCATCCGTTCATCAGGGAAGACGGTCGTGCGTTTCATGAGACGTTCAATAGCATACGTTGCCTCTGATCGGCCGCGGTCGGATCGGCGCGCCGGGGCGACCCGCTCAGCTCGTGCTCATCAGGCGAGCAGCCCCGGCTCCTTCCCCGGGCGGTACTCCGGGAAGAAGTCGCGCGGCACGCGGAACCGGAGATGGCGCACCAGCACCTCATTCAGCAGGTCGCGGAAGTCGAGGGTCACCGGCAGGTCGCGCCCCTCGTAGAGGTCCTTCTCGGCGAGCCCCGTCCAGCGCCCGTGCACGCGGCCGCCCCGCACCGGGCCACCGAGCGCGAAGAGCACCCCGCCGCGCCCGTGGTCCGTGCCGGCGTTCCCGTTCTCCGCGCACGTCCGCCCGAACTCGGACATCACGAGCACCAGCGTGCGCTCGCGGTGCGGGCCGAGGTCCTCGAGGAACGTGACCAGCGACCCGGCCAGGTGCCGGAGCATCCCCGCCATCTGCCCCTCCGCGCCCCCCTCGCCCGCGTGGTGGTCCCAACCCTGGTAGTCGGCGCACGCGACCTGGAGCCCCTCCCCGGCCTTGATCACCTGCGCGATCCCGCGCAGCTTCCCGCCGAACGGCCCCGGCGGATAGCGGAGCGCCGTCCTCTCGCGCGCGGCCTGCTCCTGGATCGCGCGATACCGGCGGAGCGTCGCGATCGTCGCCTGGCCGGAGGCCAGCACGGGGTCCTCGGCCGCGCGCGGCGGCGCGGGTTCCATCCCGCCACCCTGGTAGAGGTCGTCGAAGAGGTCGAGCACGCGCGCGGTCTCCGTCCCGCGTCCGTCGGGGACCGCGAGCACGGGGTACGGTCCGCGCAGCGAGGTCGGGAGCAGCCCCTGCATCGCCAACGCGCGCAGCTCGCTCTCCTTCCCGAACTCCCTCGCGGTCAGATCGAGCCAGCGGTTCAGCCAGCCGGTCTTGACGTGGCGCAGCCCCGGAGCCGCGTGCTCCATGAAGTCCTGCGCGTCGAAGTGGCTCCGGGTCGGGTGCGGCGAGCCGACGTTCACGACCGGCGCGAACAGCTTCGCGTCCCAGAGCGGCTTCAGCCCCGCGAGCGCGGGGTGGAGCGCCCACCGCTCGTCGAGCCCCACGGCGTCCTGGGAGATCGCGATCGTGGGACGCAGCTTGTGGTAGAGCGCGTCCTTCACCGGGATCACGGCGTTGAGCGCGTCGATCCCGCCGCGCAGGTAGACCACCACCAGGACCGGCCGCCCCGGCGGCGGGGGCGTCCGCGCCCAGGCCGGGAGCGTCGTCGCCGCCAGCCCGGCGGCCGAGGCCTTCAGGAACTCGCGCCGTTTCATGCTCATTGCCTCTGGAACTCGGGGGAGCCGAGGAGGAGCGCCAGGATCTGCGGCCCCAGGTCGCGCGGTCCCGCCCGGGGATTGCGCGCGAGGTGCTCCTTCACGGTCCGGTCGATGGCCGCGGCGGTCCGCGCGGTGAGACTCGTCGAGAGGACGCGCCGGGCCAGCACGTCCTTCCAGTACTCCGGGCGGCCGGCGGGCAGCTCCTCGTAGATCGTGGACGGGACCACCACGCCCGAGATCCGTCCGCGCGCGAGCTGCATCGCGAACCGCCAGCGCACCTCGAGCACGCCGGGGTCGTTCCAGACTTCGGCGTGGTCGTAGTAGCCGGTCGGATCGGCGCACTCGTAGACCGGCTCGTTCAGATTCTTGAGCCAGCGCTGGAGCGCCCCGGTGTCGCCGATCTCCGCGTTCGTCACCCGGAGCGCGCTGGCCATGAGCTCGAACGGACGTTTCAGCTTGGCCAGGAAGTTCCGCCGGTCGAAGAACTCGGGGTCCTGGACGATCGCGCGGTAGACCGCCGGCAGGTCGCCGCGCGCGTCGCGGAAGCCGCGGGCCACGCGCTGAACCATCTCCTCGGAGGGCTCGTCGTGGACGAACCAGCGGCAGAGCTTCCAGGCCAGGAAGCGCGAGGTCCCCGGATGGCGGGCGAGCAGGTCGAGGATCTGCTCGCCCTCCTGGACCGGCTGCTTCCGGTTCTCTCGGATCGTCCCGCCCAGGAACTCCTTGTCCCCGCCCGCGTGCATGTCGGGCCGGAACTGAAAGCCGACGTTCTTGTCCAGCTCCGACTGGATGGTCCAGCCGGTGAGCGCGCGGGCCACTTCGACCACGTCCCGCTGCGTGTAGCCGTTGTCCACCCCGAGCGTGTGGAGCTCGAGCAGCTCGCGGGCGTAGTTCTCGTTCAGCCCGCGCTGCTTCGCGATCTCGGCCGCCTCGCGGCCACGGTCGCGCGATCCCGTCTGGCGGCGCTGCGTGCGCTCGATCTCGTCCAGCTCCGCCTTGGTGGGGGGGCGGCGAGAGAGCACGTTGTCCAGGTAGACGAGCATCGCGGGGTGCTGGGCGCTCCGGCGGAGGATCCGGTGGAAGGTCCCGAGCGCCTCCCCGCGGACGACCTCGCGCTCGTAGGTGGTCGCGAAGACGGAGACCGTGTCCTTGTTCAGGTCCACGCAGAAGTGGTTGCGGAAGAAGTCGCAGAGCGTCTCGCGGAGCTGGTTCGAGGAGAGGACGGCGCGGAGCAGCACCGCCTCCTTCAGCTCGGCGCGGGGCGCCGCGCGGAGCCGTTCGGCTCGCGCCACCTCCTCCGGCGTGGCGGCCTGGGCGGGATAGACGAGGTAGCGTCTGATCAGGTCGGTGTTGGAGAGGTCGATCGAATCGAGCCGCTGAAGCCGGAGCCGCAGCGCGTCGGGCTCGGGAGCGTCCGCGCGGAGCTGGGCCTCGATCCAGGGCACGATCCCGACGCGTCGCACCTCCGCCACCAGCTCCGGCGTCGGCCCGAAGGCGAAGCGGTGGAGCACGTGGAGGATCCGCTCGTGCTCGCCGAGTGGCGAGCGGTCGTCGCCGGCGGGGACCAGCGCGAGGGCGAGGAAGAGCGCGGTCGCAGACATGGGCAGGGACCGGCAGGATTCTATCCCAACCCGCGGAACCGCGGGGACGTATCATTCTTGCGACCCATCGAGGAGACGATCGACCCATGACGCAGTCCCGCTGGCTCACGTGCCTCCCGCTCCTGGCGGCGCTGGTCCTCGCCCAGGAGGAGCGCGCATCCGAGGCCTTCGAGGCCGGCAAGCTGTTCGGGAAGGTGAGCGAGGTCCTCCGGAAGAGCTACTACGACAAGGCGTTTCGCGCCGAGGAACTGCCCGCCCTGGTGGAGGAGTTCGCGCCCCGGGCGGGCGAGGCCGCCGACCTCGACGCCGAGCGGCGCGTGGTGGACGCCTTCCTCGCGAAGATCCCCGCCAGCCACCTGGCGCTCCTCGAGACCGGCGTCCACCGGGCGATGATGGACAACCTGATGAACCGGAAGCACCCCGATCTCGGGATGCAGGTCCATCGCGACGGTGAGGAGTTCTTCGTCTACCGCCTCTACGAGAGGGGCCCGGCGGCCCAGGCGGGAGTGCGGCGCGGGGACCGCGTGCTGGAGGTGGACGGCGTCCCGATCGCGCGGAGCCCGCTCCTGGCCGGCTCGTCCGACGACGCGGCGCTCGACGACCTGCCGCTCCACGGCTTCCGCGTGGAGGACGGACAGGAGGTGCGGCTCCGCCTGGAGCGGCGGCCTGGAGAGCGGCGGGACGTGACGATGCGGGCGCGCCCGATGCGGGACCTGGACGCGTCGCGGGAGAGCGCGCGCCTCTTCGAGGGCGACGACGGGCGGAGGTTCGGCTACGTGCACCTGTGGTCGATCACGATCACGGGGTGCGCGGAGCTGGTGCGCGAGCTGATCCAGGGCCCGTTCGCGGAGTGCGACGCGCTGATCCTGGACCTGCGGGGGCGGGGCGGGAGCGCGATGGTGGTCGGACAGCTCAGCACGATCTTCCACGGGAAACGCGCGGTCTTCGACCGGCCGGTGGTGGCGTTGGTGGACCGCTGCACGCGTTCCGCCAAGGAGGCGATCTCTCGCGACTTCCGCGCCAAGGGGATCGCGCGGCTGGTCGGCGAGCGGACCGCGGGGGCGCTGCTCCCCGCGAGCTTCCGGAACGTCGGGCAGGGCTATGTGCTCATGTTCCCCGCGATGGCGCTGGGAGAGCTCTCGCGCGACGTCGAGGGCAAGGGGATCGAGCCCGACGTGAAGGTCGCCGACCGCGTGGAATACGCCGCGGGCGCCGACCCGATCCTCGAGGCGGGTCTTCGCGAGGCGCGGCGTCTCACGGTGGACTGAGAAAGGTGTCACTCTTCATTTCCGCCGCGGAAATGAAGAGTGACACCTTTTCTCACAGCCCTTGCGCGGCGGGGCGGGGACCCGCTTCAATGGCGCCCGGCATGTTCCCGATCGCGGTCCTCCCGGGCGACGGCATCGGCGTAGAGGTCGTCGCCGAGGCCGTGCGCGTGCTCGAGGGCGCCGACCGGCGCTTCCAGCTCGGCCTCGAGCTGCGCGAGGGGCTGATCGCCTGGGCCGCCGTGCGCGCGGGCCGGCCCAGGCTCCCGGAGGAGACGCGGCGCCTCGTCGCCGACTCGCGCGCGGTTCTCTTCGGCGCGGCGGGGCTCCCCGAGTCGGAGGGGCTCGCGCCCCGGGACCGGCCCGAGCGGGCGCTGCTCGAGCTCCGAAGGCTCCTCGACTGCTTCGCGAACCTCCGCCCGGTCCGGGTCCTCGAGCCGTTGATCCCGGCCTCTCCGCTCCGCGCCGAGGTCGTGCGTGGCGTGGACTTCGTGGTGGTGCGCGAGCTGACCGGCGGGCTCTACTTCGGCGAGCCCCGCGGGATCGAACGGCTCCCGGACGGCCGCGAGCGGGCGGTGGACACGATGGTCTATTCCACCGATGAGATCGAACGGGTCGTGCGGGTCAGCTTCGACCTCGCGCGCGGGCGGCGGCGGCGGCTGGTCTGCGTGGACAAGGCGAACGCGCTCGAGACCTCGACGCTGTGGCGGCGGGTGGTGGACCGCCTGGCGGCGGACCATCCGGACGTAACGGTGGAGCACATGTACGTGGACAACTGCGCGATGCAGCTCCTCCGCCGCCCGCGGGACTTCGACGTGATCGTGACCGAGAACCTCTTCGGCGACATCCTGACCGACGAGGCCGCGGCGCTCACGGGCTCGATCGGGATGCTCCCGTCGGCGAGCCTGGGCGCCGGCGCCGGCCTCTTCGAGCCGATCCACGGCAGCGCGCCCGACCTCGCCGGCCGTGGGGTCGCGAACCCGCTCGGCGCGATCCTCTCGGCCGCGCTGCTCCTCCGCTGGGCGTGCCGTCGCGAGGACGCAGCGGCCGCGGTCGAGGCGGCGGTCGGCGCCGCCCTTGCCGAGGGGATGCGCACGGCCGACCTCGCGGGACTATCGGGCCCCGCGCTGACCAGCCGTCAGATGGGCGACGCGGTCCTCGCCCGGCTGTAGCGAAAAGGGGTCAGGAACCCTAGAACCCTCTCCGCCGCGGAAAAGGTTCGTGCCCCCTTTCGTTACTTCTTCGCCCCCCACCACGCGGCCCACGCGGCCGCGTCGCCCTGGTCGGCGCCGGCGATCTCGACGAGCGCGCGGCGCGCGTCGGCGCCCTCCCAGCGGTCCGCGAGCGCCTCGATCAGCGCCGGCACGCCGGCGTCGTCGCCGAGGCGGTGGAGCGCCCGCGCCGCCTCCACCCGCACGCCCGCGTCCTCGTCCTTGAGGCGACCGCGCAGCTCCTCGGCCGCCTCCGCCGCCTTCAACCGGCCGAGAGCCTCGCACGCACCGCGGCGAACGGCGGGGTGCCCGGCGCCGAGCGCGCGGCGGAGCGGCGCGACCGCCTTCACGTCCCCGTGCTCGGCCAGCGCACGCGCCACCTGCATGCCCGGCGCGCGCCCCTCCTCGAGCAGCGCG
>Ga0187892_10005134_pt1 | contig 20960 bp, 20 predicted proteins | sample MA1701073metaG_FD_139345 | JGI IMG/M metagenome (GOLD analysis project Ga0187892, IMG submission 139345) | Bio-ooze microbial communities from a basaltic lava cave in the Kipuka Kanohina Cave System on the Island of Hawaii, USA - MA170107-3 metaG ... | reverse complement strand
CCTTCCTTTTGCTCCTTAGCAAGGGTCGGGAAATTCTCGGCCTTTGTTTCTTGATATGCAAGCTGAAGTTATTATTGTTGCTGCTGGCAAAGGGGAGCGGATGGGGAGGGAGCTTCCCAAACCATTCCTGCCCTTGTGCGGAACCCCTCTCCTCATTCACACGCTACGAGCGGTAGCTCAATCACTGTTCATCACGAGAATTATTATTGTTGTTGCCCCTGAACGGGAAGCGCTCTGCTGTGACCTCCTCCGTAAATATGCACCTCTCCGCATTCCTGTCACTGTCGTACACGGGGGAGCAGAACGGCAAGACTCCGTCCGCCTTGGACTAGCGGCTCTTGAGAGCACGAGTGAGATCGTTGCGATTCACGATGCCGCGCGTCCATTTCTTGATCGAAAGATTCTTGAGTGCAGTATTGAAGCGGCTGCTGACTATGGAGGAGCGTTAGTCGCAGTGCCAGCGCGGGATACCATCAAACGAGTGGCCGAGGATGGAACAGTATTGGAAACAATTCCTCGTCAACAGTTATGGTTTGCACAGACTCCCCAGACCTTCCGGGTGTCGTTGATTCGTGAGGCACACGCTCGTGCTGTGGCAGAGGGAGTGACTGCGACTGATGATGCTGCCTTGATTGAGCGCCTAGGAAAGCCTATCAAAATCGTCCTCGGCAGCCAACAGAACTTCAAGATTACTACCCCAGAAGACCTCCAGTTCGCCGAGGCATTATTCCTGAACACTAGCAAGAGTAACGAGAGTACAAAAAAAACAGGGGATGAGTAAAAACCCATCCCCCGTCAATTGGACAATGCTTTTTCTCGCAATTAAAGTCTTCCGAAACGCCGCGCTGGTTGCGTAACCCCTTCAATACGAAAGCCACCGCTTTCGATTTTCCCGGCACTCGCCGCTTCTTTCTTTTCGTTCACTTTGATCTTCAATCGCAGGTTATTCACGCTATCGGCGTTCATCAAAGCTTGTTCGAGATCGATCGTGCCAGCCGCATAGAGATCGTAGAGTGCCATATCGAAGGTCTGACAGCCTTCTTGCGCGGCCTGTTCCATTGCTTCTTTAATCGTGCCGACCTCACCTCGTTGAATCAGTTCTTTAATACGGGGCGTATCCATCATGATTTCGAGGGCTGGTACCCGGCGCCCATTTTTTCCCAAGACAAGACGTTGAGAAATAATGGCGCGAAGATTCAGCGAGAGCTGCAACAAAATCTGGGGATGGCGAGTTTCGGGGAAGAAGTTGAGGATGCGTTCAAATGCCTGGTTGGCATTCGTTGAGTGTAATGTGGCTAAGCACAGATGACCGGTATCCGCGAAAGTAATGGCCGCTTCCATCGTCTCTTGATCACGAACTTCACCAATCAAAATGACATCTGGTGCTTGGCGCATCGCGCTCTTTAACGCGGCGTGAAACGAGTGAGTATCAAAGCCAACTTCCCGTTGGTTGACAATCGACCTTTTGTGCGGATGAACAAATTCGATCGGATCCTCCACACTAATAATGTGGCCATGGGCACTCGTATTGCGATGGTCGATCATCGCTGCGAGCGAAGTCGATTTCCCGGAGCCAGTGGCACCGACGACCAGGACCAACCCGCGCTTAGTCATGATAATGTCTTTGAGAATTTCTGGGAGACCAAGTTGAGCGATGGAAGGAATCTCGACGACAATTTTTCTGACCACGAGCGCGATTGATCCGCGTTGCCAGAAAACATTGACGCGAAAGCGACTGAGCTTGGAGATGGACAGGGCGAGGTTCATTTCCTTCTGTTCAACGAACTCACTCCACTGACGCTCTGTCATGATCGAGCGTGCCAAAATTTCTAAATCTCTCGGAGAAAACTGGCCATCTCCGACTGGCTGCGTGATGCCCTCGATGCGATACATTGGGGGGGACCCGACAGTAAAGTAAATATCTGATGCGTTTCGGTCCACCATGACTTGCAGAAAATCTTGGAGGGTCATAGGTACTCCTGCTCGTTAGTGCTATTCCTAGCGGCCCATCAGTGCCACTTTGCCGCCAGGAGCCGCCTGTCCGAACAGGTTCGGCGTCATACTTTTCGCCTGAGCTTCTTCGCGGGTGATGAGACCTCTATTCACGAGGTCAACGAGCGCCATGTCCATCGTCTGCATACCATCTTTTTGACCGACTTGCATGGCTGAGGGAATCTGATGATTCTTTCCTTCGCGGATCAAGTTCCGCACTGCTGTTGTAGCGACAAGGATCTCCAAGGCGGCGACGCGACCACCTCCCTTTTTCTTACACAATGTTTGGGTAATGACCGCCTCAATGGCATCGGCGAACTGAGCGCGGATCTGTTCCTGTTGTCCTGCGGGAAAGACGTCGATCACGCGATCAACCGTTCCTGGCGCGCTGGGAGAGTGTAATGTACCAAAGACGAGGTGACCGGTTTCTGCTGCGGTAATGGCGAGCTGAATCGTTTCAAGGTCACGCATTTCACCGACCAGGATGACATCAGGGTCTTCACGGAGCACGGCGCGAAGCGCATTGGCGAATGAATGGGTGTGTGCTCCGAGCTCTCGTTGATTAACGAGACACTTTTTTGTGCGGTGAGTAAATTCGATTGGGTCTTCAATGGTAATGATGTGCCCCTCGAAGGTATCGTTAATGTAATCGACCATCGCGGCAAGTGTCGTCGATTTACCGGAGCCTGTCGGGCCAGTGACCAGGATCAAGCCTTTTTCCTTCTCAGTCATCTTCTTCAGAATCGGCGGGAGGCCGAGTTGTTCAACTGAGAGGATCTTGCTTGGGATGGTTCGGAAAACGACACCCTCACCACGCTGTTGCATGAAGACATTGACGCGGAAACGGCCAATCGCCCCCATATCGAACGAAAAGTCGAGTTCGAGATGTTCTTCAAAATGTTTCCGCTGACCATCGTTCATGATGTCATAGATCATGTCGTGAACTTTTTCCCGTGACAGTATCGGATGGTCGAGCTTTTTCATTTCACCGTGTAAACGAATCATCGGTGGTTCGCCGCTGCTCAAATGCACATCAGAAGCGCCATTCTGAGAAGCGAAAGTAAGAAGCGCGGTAACGTCCATGAAGCCCCCTTTATGTACTCGTGAGAAAAGATCGCCGTTTCCTGGCAAAAGTTTAATGATCGGTACCTTCACTGTTCAGAAAATCCTGTACCGCTGGTAAAAAGATATCGAGCTGGTCGTGGTGTACCCAATGACCAGCAGAGGGGACATTCACGACCTTCACGTTGCGAAACGCCTTCGCGCGCCCATCTTGTTCTGGGTCAGATGCCCACGACTCCATGCCGCGAAACAGTAATGTTGGACAGTGAATCCGTCCCCAAATCTCCCAAGCGTCATCGACATTAAAGCGATACGGAGATTGAGCACGGACGTAATTATCGAATTTCCAGATATAGGTGCCGTCCTCGTTCCGGTTCGTTCCATGAACGGTGAGATGATATGCTTGCGCTTCACTCAAACGCGTATTGGCTTCACGCATCCGTCGTACCGCTTCGTCGAGAGTTTTGTAACGGCGAGGAAGGCGGCCGGCTAACTCACGCATCTGCGTGATCCACAACTGCATCCGTTCGTGCGCATGCTTCGACTGTTGCTGGATCATGTGGGGTGGTGGACCGAGACCTTCAATAGCTACAACCTTGCGCACTTTGTCTGGGTAAACACCAGAGTATTGCAGCACGATGCCGCCCCCAAGGGAGTGGCCGATCAAGATGACCGGAAACGAGTTCAGCTGAGACAGCAATTGAGCGATGTCAACAACATACTCGACCATAGCGTACTCGCTTCCACGAGCCCACTCTGAATCGCCATGACCGCGTAAGTCTGGCGCGATCACATGGTAGTCAGTGCGTAGCGCCTGGGCGACCCAGTCCCAGTTACGTGCATGATCACGACCTCCGTGAACAAGTACAGCCAACGGTTTCTCCGGGTTTCCCCAATCAACATAATGCAGTTTGAGGCGCTGTGAGTAGTAATAGTGAGACGTGGGACCGACGATCTGTTGTGCAGGCATACCCCCCCCTTTTTGTGACAATAACGATTGTAGCGAGGGAAAGGAGGAGACTGCAACCACATAATGCAGGACTGCAGAAACTCCTGTCGTATGGCTTGAGTCGAAGCAGGGTAGCGAGATATAGCTACACCCTCAGGAGGATACTCGTATGGCAGGACGACTCGAGGGAAAAGTTGCACTCATCTCCGGTGCCGCGCGTGGCATGGGGGAATGCGAAGCGCGGCTGTTTGTCCGTGAAGGAGCCAAACTGGTGCTCGGTGATGTATTGGAAGAGCAAGGGAAGAAAGTAGCAGAGGAGATTATTCGGCAAGGAGGTAATGCGACCTTTGTACGTTTAGATGTTACGGTTGAAGCTGACTGGCAACGAGCAGTGGAAACTGCTGAGCGAACGTATAGGAAACTGCAGATCCTCGTCAACAATGCGGGCATTGTCCGCATGGGCCCGCTCGATGAAACCAGCGTGGACGCCTGGAATGAGGTCATCAACGTCAATCAAACTGGAGTTTTCCTGGGGATGAAACAGACGATTCCTGCACTGCGTCGCGCTGGAGGCGGATCGATCATTAACATCTCGTCTATAGCTGGACTGATTGGCCTTTCTAACATTCCGGCCTATCAAGCCAGCAAGGGAGCGGTCAGGCTCCTCACCAAACACGCGGCGATCCAGTACGCGAAAGACAATATCCGAGTGAATTCTGTCCATCCAGGTCGCATCGAAACCCCGATGACTACCCCGTTGAATCCCGAACGACGCGAGATGGTTCTGCGACTAACGCCGTTAGGACGCGACGGTAAGCCTGAAGAGGTCGCGTATGGAGTCCTATACCTTGCATCTGATGAATCTTCCTTTGTGACTGGTGCAGAATTGGTGATTGATGGTGGGTATACGGCGCAGTGACGAACGGGAGAACAGGAAGTGAAGTCTCCCATGTACCTCTGTCCGAATGCGCTGTGAGCAAGATGTACGGGCTGCTGATTCCAGCAGCCCAAGCGAGGAGAGCTACCCTTTGAGTTTTTTGACTTCTTCGGTCAATTCTGGCACGGCCTTGAAGAGATCGGCAACGAGACCATAGTCAGCAATATTAAAGATTGGCGCTTCGGGGTCCTTGTTGATTGCCACGATGACCTTTGAATCCTTCATTCCGGCGAGGTGCTGAATCGCACCGGAGATGCCGACGGCGAAATAGAGTTCGGGCGCGACAACTTTTCCCGTCTGCCCGACTTGTAGGTCATTCGGGACAAAACCTGCGTCAACTGCTGCCCGGCTTGCGCCCATTGCTGCGCCGAGCGCATCAACCAAGGGTTCCAAATAAGTGGTGAAATTCTCTCCCGATTTCAATCCGCGTCCACCGGAGACCACAATCCGTGCTTCGGTCAAGCTTGGACGGTCAGACTTGATTTCATCAAACGAAACAAACTGCATCTTCTTCGTAGTCGCATCGAAAGCGACACTTACTTTTTCGACTGGAGCTTGTCCTCCAGGTTGAGCGGCATCGAACGCCGTCCCGCGAACAGAGATTACTTTTACCGGGCCGTCGAGCGAAACCGTTGCCAGCGCGTTACCCGCATACATGGGCCGCTTGAAGGTCCCGTCAGCATTGATTCCAACTACGTCACTCGCCATACTGACGCCGAGGCGAGCCGCTACGCGCGGCAGTAAATCTTTACCGATTGCCGTCGAAGTGGCGATGAGAAGAGAAACGGCATGCACTTGAATAATCTGCTCGATAGCGGCGGCGTGAGCATCAGCTAAATAATGGGTTAACGCGGGGTCATCGACCGCAAGCACCTTTGTCGCTCCGTAGCCAGCAATCTCAGTGGTGAGCGCATCGACGCCGGAGCCAAGAACTGCGACGAAGCAGTTCCCTCCTAGTTTGCTTGCAGCTTCTTTCCCGGCTTGAAGAGCGATAAGAGTACTCTTGGGGAACTTTCCTTTTTGATGTTCTGCAAAAACGAGTACGTTGCCCATGTGATTCTCCTCAGATGACTTTGGCCTCAGTATGGAGAGAGTCCACCAATGCTTGTACGCTGTCGAATTTCTTGCCCGCTTGTTTTTTAGATGGTGGCTCTAGTTTCTGAACTTTAAGGCGTGGAGTCGTATCAACGCCTAGCTCATTCACCGGGATTTCTTTGATCTCTTTTTTCCTTGCCTTCATGATACCTGGAAGGGAAGCATAGCGTGGCTCATTCAGTCTAAGGTCTGCGGTAATGATGCCAGGCAGTGAGAAGCCGACAGTTTCAAGTCCACCATCGACCTCGCGTGTGACTTGCACGGATTTTTGATCTGCTGAAAACTCAACTTTTGAGGCGAACGTCGCTTGGGAATAACCGAGCAAGGCGGCAAGCATCTGTCCGGCTTGGTTGGCGTCGTCATCAATTGCCTGTTTGCCCATGAGAATAAGATCGGGATTCTCTTTTTCGACGAGCTTAGCGAGAATACGTGCGACGGCGAGAGAATCTAACTCTTGTTCACAGGCGACCAGGATGGCGCGATCTGCACCCATCGCCAACCCTGTCCGTAGTTGTTCAGAAACAACCTTCGCACCGATGCTGACAAGAATGACTTCTCCGCCTCCCAGTTTTTCTTTGACTCGCAATGCCTCTTCAATGGCAATTTCGTCGAAAGGGTTTATGACATATTTGACGTTGTCGGTGACAATGCCCGAACCATCAGGCTTCACCCGGATTGTGGTCTCTGGATCAGGGACCCGCTTCACCGTGACTAGCATTTTCACTCGGGTTTTCCTCCTGTTGTGTAATGGGGGGTAGGATGGGAACCAGCCCTAATTCAGCGCGTCGGTCTGCGCGTGTCAAGCGCCTGTGGGTCTAGGCGTTGTACCCTAAGCGGGTGGAAAGTTCACGTCCAGCTTTTAACACGAGCGGAGCAAATTCCTTCTCGATGCGTTCTGGGGACATGCGATAGGCTGGTCCGCTGACTGCCACACTGCCAACCACTGTGCGAGTATAGTCGCGGATCGGCGCAGCAATCGTGCGCACATCGTTCAGGTACTCACAGTTTTCCAGCGCATATCCAGCCGTGGCAATAGTTTTGAGTTGCTCAAGAAGAACTCTGCGGTCAACAATGGTATTGTCGGTATGTCGATCAAGACCTTCGGGGAGGTCACGTTGCACCTCTTCGAGTGGCTCAAAAGCGAGATGGACTTTACCTGCAGCTGTGCAGTGTAGTGGCAATGCCTCACCAACATGAGAGATGATCCGCACCGGTTGATCGGATTCAATTACATCAAGCGGAACAACCTGACCTTTACGAATGACGGCAACGTATGCGCTTTCATGACAAGCTTTGACCATCTCGGCCATGATTGGACGCGCTTGTCGTAAGAGCCCCATATGTTGAATGTAGCTTTGACCAAGTTGTAGACAACGAGTACCAAGCCGATAATTTTCAGTTGAGCGGTTCTGCTCAATATAACCACGTGATTCGAGTGTTGCTAAGATACGGAAAACATTGTTTTTATGAAGTTTGAGACGTTTGCTTAATTCTGTGACCCCAAGTTCCCCATCCCCATGAAACTGTTCAAGAACATCCAGAGCGTGGGCGACCGCTTGGATGATGTAATTACTTTTTTCTCGGCGAACCATGACGCCTCCTTAGCCAGAAGAAAAACTCGTATGGTACAAATAGCAAAAAACGTTTTACCTATATGAATAATATCCTGTTCTGTCAACGGAGTTCTATCTGAAGAAGACTTGCAACTTGTGTTGCTCTTCAGTAATGAGAGAGCAGTGAATGACAAGAAAACCTATGAACTGATCAATCCACAGGGAAGGTTCCCCCTGATTCTCACCTGTGAACACGCGTCGTATGAACTCCCTGATGAATATCGAGGACTGGGCGTTTCTTCATTTGACTTGAAACGACATATCGGCTGGGACATTGGTGCTCGTGAGGTGGTTGCAACAATCTCGCAAGTGCTTGATGCTCCAGCAATTTGTTCTGGATATTCACGACTGTTGATCGATTGCAATCGTGCGCTCAGCGATCATGACCTTATTGTTGAACAGAGTGATCGGACCGTTGTTCCTGGCAATTATAAGCTGACGGATGAAGAACGAGAACGGCGAGTAGCCACCTTCTATACTCCCTACCATGAGGCGGTTGATCAGCTGATTAACTCTCACACTGGGAGACCTCTGACACTCCTGAGCGTCCATAGCTTTACTCCGGTCTTGGGAAAGAAAGAACGACGGTTTGATCTTGGCGTGCTGTTTGACGCGTACGACGATTTAGCGCAAGAGGTTGGACGGCGCTTGTATCATGAGGGGCATCGTGTCCGCTATAACGAGCCTTATTCTGGTTATGATGGGTTGATCTTTAGCGCTCGTAGTCATGGAGAGCGAAATGGGATCGTCTACCTTGAACTAGAGGTTAATCAGGGCCTGGTTGAGACCAGTGATGGGGCCACTCGTATAGGAAAAGCAGTCAGTAAGGTGTGCCGAGCGCTTTTTGCAGAAAAATCTCACGACGAAAAGAAATAGGGAGGAGGCATGCGTATTATTCTCATTGGACAAGCAGCGTTTGCGGAGAAAACCTTAGAGAAGCTGGTGAGCAAAGGGGAAGAGGTCCTCGCGGTCTTTTGCCCACCTGATGCGCCGGGGGGAAAATTTGATCTCATCAAACAGCGGGCACTTCAGCTTGGTATCCCTGTGCATCAACAGAAATCCATGAAAGGACCAGAGGTTCTGGAAAAGTTCGTCGCCCTGAAGGCAGATCTAGCGATTTTGGCGTTTGTGACGCAGATCGTTCCACTACCAGTTTTTAATGCCCCACGCTTTGGCAGTATTTGTTTTCATCCTTCATTGCTACCAAAATACCGCGGTCGTAGTGCGATCAATTGGGCATTGATTCAAGGGGAGACGAAGACCGGTGTTTCTCTTTTCTGGGTAGATGAAGGAATCGATACTGGACCGTTGCTTTTGCAAAAAGAAGTGGCAGTCGATCCAGATGATACAACCGGGACGCTCTACTTCAATAAACTCTTCCCTGTTGGGGTCGAGGCGATTGCTGAAGCAGTAGACTTGATTAAAGCGGGAAACCCACCGCGCATCGTACAGGATGAGTCACGGGCAAATTATGATCCTCCGTGCGGTGATGAGCATGCAAAGATTGACTGGTCAAAACCGGCGCAAGAGGTATACAACCTGATTCGCGGATGTGACCCGCAACCCGGAGCACATACGACCTGGCAAGGAAAAATGGTGCGGTTGTATGAATGCCGATTAGAGAGAGTGCAGTCTGCAACTCAGCCTGGACAAGTGGTTGCCGTTGACGGTGAGAACCTCAGCATCGCAGTTTCTGGCGGAACAATCATTGCCAAGAAGGCACGAGGGGAGGGGGGAAAAGTAGCCGCAGCCGAGTTTGCCAAACAAGCAGGCTTACAAATTGGCGGGCAATTTGTTTAGGAAGACGGAGCCGGTTCCGTAGGAGGAAACTCAAGCTCAATCAAAAGCTGGCCAAGATCGACAAGCTCTCCACTGGAGACATGAATTCTTTTGACTCGTGCTGCACCTTCTGCAGTAAGGGAATTCTCCATTTTCATCGCTTCGAGCAGAAGAAGGACTTGACCAGCTTCGACCGTCGCACCTTCGGCAACACGGACTTCGAGGATTTTTCCCGGCATCGGTGAGCGAACTTCCGGGCTCATGCGCCCAGCCTCGCGTTGGCGACTCGGCCCTCTTTTCTCTCCAGCACGTGAGAACTCGTAGACATGTCCAGCGATAGCGACCAGCGCACGTAATCCATCATTGACGACGTGGACGCGAAGAGGTTGGCCGTCGATAAGTAAAGTGATGGCACTTGTCTCTTCAGAGAGCAGCTGGACGCGCTTTGTGTGACCGTTCACGCGCGTATCGTATTCATTTCCACTCTGCGTGTATTCCACTACAAACGCTGTCCCGGTTGAGGAATGAAGTGTCGTTTTCATGAGTCCTGGCTCCACCGCGCTAGCTTCCGATCCTCCAGCCTCCCAGTTGCTGCCAGGGGGAAGTTGCTACTGGTTGCCCACCTGAGGTGGTTTTTGGCGAGCGGACGGTGCGAGCTTGAGTTATAGCAACTGCGAGCGCAGCCTCAAGGTCGTGCCTTGCTGAGGCTTGTTGCCACTGCGAAAAATGCTCGGTGAGAAATCCGGTATGCGTATCGCCAGCAACGAACGCAGGATGAGTGATAAGGTCAAGGAGAAACGTGAGATTGGTAGTGGGACCAAGGACCGCACACTGTCGGAGAGCAGACTCCATGCGGCGACGCGCTTGTTCGCGGTCTTGCCCCCACGTAGAGAGTTTTGCAATCAGTGGATCGTAATAGACCGACACTTCAGTGCGTGACTCCACTCCAGCGTCAACCCGAATCCCCGGACCGGACGGGGCATTCCAGGCCAGCACGACGCCAGGGGAAGGCAGAAACCCACGCGCAGGGTCTTCCGCATACACCCGACATTCAAACGCATGACCGCGTCGCTGGATAGCATTTTGCGCGAAACCTAACGGCTCCCCGGCAGCGATGCGAATCTGTTCGCGGACTAAATCAAGCCCGGTTATCCATTCAGTGATGGGATGCTCGACTTGCAAGCGGGCATTAACTTCGAGGAAATAGAAACGGCCCTGGGTGTCAAGAATAAACTCTACTGTTCCTGCATTGTAATAACCTGCCGCTTTTGCCACGGCGAGAGCGGCAGTGGTCATCTCCTCTCGCAGCTTTAATGAAACTGCTGGTGAGGGGGTCTCTTCGAGAATTTTTTGGTAGCGTCGTTGGATCGAACACTCGCGTTCGCCCAAATGGACGAGTGTTCCATGTTGGTCCCCAAGAATCTGCACTTCCACATGACGTGGCCGCTCTATGTATCGTTCGAGGTAGACAGTACCTTCAGCAAAGGCAGCGACCGCTTCGCGTTCTGCTGCAGCGACTGCTTCGAGAAGGTCTTTCTCTTGCCGGACGATACGCATGCCCTTCCCGCCACCGCCAGAGGCGGCTTTGATAAGTAACGGGTAGCCGAGTTCCCACACTTGTTCTCGTAACAGCTGAGGGTTACGTGAGGGCTGTTCCAAGGCTGGAACAACCGGAACCCCCAACTTAGTGACGGTTTGTCGGGCGAAAATTTTATTGCCCACTGCGGCGAGCGATTCTGGCGAAGGGCCAATGAAGGTCAGCCCCGCATCGCGTACGAGACGAGCAAACGTAGGGTTTTCTGACAGAAATCCATAGCCAGGGTGAATGGCTTGGGCTCCCGTCTGTCGTGCCGCTGCAATTAATGCTTGGGCATTGAGATAACTTTGGCTTGCTTGAGCTGGGCCAATGCACACCGCTTCATCGGCGGCGTACAGATGCGGTGATGAGCCATCGGCCTCAGAATAGACCGCAACAGAGGCAATGCCGAGTTCCCGGCAAGTACGAGCAATACGAATGGCGATTTCGCCACGATTGGCGATGAGGATTTTCTCAAACATGGAGCGATCTTTCAGCAATGGCGTTAGCGGGCAGTCTGTAGTGAACGACGCGTCGTTCTATGACCAAGATTACTTTGCCGTTGTCTCCCTCCCGCTCTTTTTCCTTCGGCACATTTTCTGCCTTCTCGTTTATCATGTTGGGGGAGAGGTTTCTGGTACTGGCGGTAATCGTAGCCGGTTGCCATTGCGAGAAGAAGACGGTCCATCCCGCCGCTACGTTCGCGTCGCAAGACTTGCAAGCGTTCAAAAAACTCACGGAAGTCTTTGTTGACGCGGCTGTGGATATCCATCGGATGAAGAAAGAAATCTTTAAGGCGAGTGACCGTGAAGCGTAGGGCAGAAAATCGCAATTCGTTGGGAAAGGCATCCCACTCGACGAGGGATAAAGGACGACGACTTTGGTAGCCGTTCAGAAAGGCGTCGAACCGTTCAATGACGAAGTGACCTTCGCAATAGCACAATGCGTTGACCGCAGTGGCGAGGTCAAAAAGAAACTTCCCGTAACAGGCAGCCTCGAAGTCGAGGAGACCAACGACTTTTTCCCCACGAAAGAGCAGATTATCGGCAAACACGTCGCCATGAACAAGCCCTTTGGGAAGGCGGTCGTCGTAGTACTCTTGTTGATACGTCACCTCATCGTCGAGTGTATGGACAACATGCTTGAAATATCCAGGGAGATGCTCTCTTACTTCCTGGTAAAGGGTGAGGATACGGGGGAAACTGAAACGGTTCTCCTCACTTGTGGGGGCATGTTCACTCAAGAGATGCAGAGAGGCGAGCAGTTGACCGACATGTATGAGATGTGCAGGAGTCATCTGCACTTCGGACAGTGGTTTTCCTGGCAAAAGAGAGGAAAGCGAGAGAGGTTTCCCGTGATATTGCCGGAGCAGATGTCCATTGCGATCAACCAGTGGTTGGGGACAACGAAACCCTTTGGTCCGGAGGAACTGGAGCAGTTCAAGCTCTCGTTGGGCCTCCGCCATCCCTTTGGCTTCATCAATCTTGAGGAAGAATTTTCCCCTAGTCGTCTCTAACCGATAGAGTGTGTTGACTGACCCGGTAGGAATACCAGTCAGGGTGGTTATTTTGCCCAGGCTATAACTTTCAGCGACGGTCATCGCTGTGCGCCGATCAAGGATTGTATACACCGCCATTGTATGCTCTCGGTACCCCGGTTCGCACCTGGAGGCCGTTGTTGCAAGGGTGCGGAGGAAAAAAGTATTTCTCTCTACTTATCTCCCTCCAATAGGCAATGTCAAGCAAGATTTGACTGAACGTCCATTCAGTTATCTCTTGATCATACAAATGCTGTAAAGGTCTACCACTACTTGATTTTTTCTCCTACCTGAATCACCTCCAGGTCACGACTGTGCGTACATAGGATTCGTCAAGGGGGACTACTCTTACTTATCGCTGTGGGAGGCAACGATCAGGCATCATCATCTTCCTGATCGCTGTAGCGCTCTTCTGCCCACGGGTTGCCGCGATTGTGGTACCCGCGCACTTCCCAAAAGCCGCGTTTGTTTTCAGCTAAGAATTCTACACCGCGCAGCCATTTCGCACTCTTCCAGGCGTAGAGTTTGGGAACGACGAGGCGTAACGGCCAGCCGTGATCTGGCTCGAGATCTTGCCCGTCATGACGATGCGCAAAAATTACATCGCTATCAAGTAACTGCTCAAGCGAAAGATTGGTTGTGTAGCCACCGTCACAATGAAGCATCACGTAACGTGCTTCGGGTTTCAATCGCACGAGAGCAATCACGTCTTTCGCCAAAACGCCTTCCCAACGATTGTTCAGACGTGACCAGGTGGTGACACAATGAAAATCGGTGGTGAGTTGAGTCTGTGGTAAGGTACGAAACTGCTGATAGTTCAAACGCACCGGCTTTTCCACCAAGCCAAAGAGACGGAAATCCCACGTCGCAGGATTAAAACGTGGGGTAGGGCCGTAGCTGAGAACTGGCCACTTTTCGACTAAATACTGCCCAGGGGGGACCCGACCGGAAGCATCAACTATACGATTTCTGCTCATGATCCCTTCTCTTAGTAATTTCTTGGCGGTTTCGCAAGCGTTGCGCGAGGAGTGGAGCAACTCACGCGTCGTCTTTGGGGAGGAGCAGAGCGATTTTGATATCCATGACATTTGTCCCCGTCGGTCCTGGAATGAAAAGGTCGCCAAGAGTAGCAAAAAAATTGTAAGAGTCGTTCTCGGTGAGAGAGCGAATAAGATCAAGCCCTAGTGCCTGGGCACGACTAACGGTCTGCCCATCGACAAAAGCTCCCGCCGCATCCGTTGGTCCATCTATACCATCGGTCCCAGCACTCAGGAGCACCCACCTTCTTTCTCCGCGTAGTTCTTGCGCAACAACCAGTGCAAATTCTTGGTTCCGTCCACCCTTTCCCGTCCCAGTGACATGGACCGTGGTTTCTCCGCCAGCCAGCACACAGATTGGTTCACTGATGGTGATGAGAAGCTGAAGAAGCTCAGTAGCAAACTGGCGAGCAGCCGCGGTGGTGTCGCCGGAGAGCGGGGTCGGCAGGACGTAAGGCCTGAAGCCAGCCTGGCTGGCTGTTGTTGCTGCTACTGCCAATGCGATGCGATTGGAGCCGAGCAAGAAATTGTGGACCTGCGTAAAAATGGCATCACCAGGTTTCGGTGTTTCTGCTTGCGCTTTGTGACAGCCGGCAGAGAGATGAGCAAAGACTGAGGGTGGGACTTCCTTGAGCAGAGAATAGCGTTCGAGGATACCCCAAGCTTCTTGAAACGTGCTGGCATCAGGCACAGTTGGACCAGAGCCGATGGTGCTCAGGTCGTCGTCAATCACGTCTGAAAGAATGAAACTCACTACGGTCGCAGGAAAGGCCAAACGTGCGAGATTTCCACCTTTGACCTGCGAGAGGTGTTTACGAATGACATTGACCTCGTGAATATCCGCTCCACACGCGAGTAACAGACGGTTGACGGTGAGCTTGTCGTCAAGAGAAAGGCCCACTGCTGGACTGACCAGAAGACTTGATGCTCCGCCAGTGAGGCAGAAGCAAAAAAGGTCTGACGACTGCTTTTCGGCGAGGAGGGAGAGGATTTTTTCAGTTCCGGTAAGGCTCCCTAGTCCTGGCAGGGGATGCTCACCATGAACAAGGGTGACATGTTGCATCTCAGCAGAGAGCCCGGTCGGAATGACAACCACCCCCCCAGTAACGTTCGCCCCCAAGACGGTCTCCAAACCCTGGGCGAGAAAACCAGCCCCTTTGCCAGCCCCGATAATGAAGACACGTCCCGATAATGAGAAAGCGTAAGTCGTAGTATTCTGATCGTGGACCAGAAGGCGGCCTTGCTCAGCTGAGGTGGCGCGTCCAATTAACAAGCGCGGGTCGACCGCAGTTACTGCAGCCGTAAAAAGAGAACGTAATTGAGAGGAGAGCGCTTCAGTAAGCATCGTTCCTTCTCCTGCAAAGGACGCAACGAGGAAGAAACGATTGCAGAAGAGAAGGTTTGAGGGGTGTCGGGTACGGCGCCCCTCAGAGAGGAGGTATTGTTTGTGTAAACCGGCGGAGCTGAGATTAAAAATTATCGTCGTCGAGATCAACTAAGCTGGCCCGGCGGTGACCGCGGTCCTCGTCTCCCCGGCGATGTTGTTTGGCTTCTTTCTCGAGGTCGCTTTGACAGGAAACACAGAGGCGCGTAAAGGGCAGGGCCTCAAGGCGCTCCGGCGCAATTTCCTCTTCGCACATGTCGCAGATTCCGTACGTCCCTGCCCGAATACGCTCAAGCGCCTCTTCAATCGCTTGCAGTTTTTCACGGTCTCGGTCGCTGAGGATCAGGTTGATTTCTCGTGTCCGCTCTTCGCTCGCCAGGTCGTAAGTGTCCATCCCCTCATCAAGGGCGCCCTCTTTTCCCTCTTTAACCTCTTCATTAAGCTGCTTGAGGATTTGTTCTTTCCGAGTGGTGAGGGTATCTCGCGCTTTCTTCAGAAACGCTTTCCGCATACCCCGCTCCTTTTGCAAAAAAGTGATAGAGGACTCTAGAGGGGACGGTCTGCGAAGTCAATCGGTTTTATTATTTTTCTTTGCTGAGCGGACAGTGGTGTTGCGCGGAGGTCGTAGCCAGAGACTCCACGAATACGGACGGGGATGATGTCTCCGCTGTCAGCCTGTGTCCGGTCGAGGAAGACGACACCGTCAATTTCCGGAGCTTGCTCAGAGGTGCGACCCCACAAACGACCACGATCATCCTGACTACACACCAGGACGTTCTGTTCACTGCCAATTAACGCCAGGTTTTTCCGCCGGACAACGTGAGTTTGCCGTTCCATCAAGCGTTGCCACCGTTCCTGTTTCACCTCGTCAGGAACTTGATTCGGCAGGGTGCCCGCGGTGGTGCCTTCTTCCTGAGAATAGCGAAACACGCCGACATGATCGATCTGGGCTTCATCGACAAAATCCAGTAGTTGTTGAAAATCTTCTTCCTGCTCGCCAGGGAAACCGACGATGAAGGAAGTACGCAAAACGACTCCAGGAATCTGCATGCGGATGCGTGCCAACAGCCGACGAATACCGTCGCCACTCTTCTCACGGCGCATTGCGCGCAGCATACGGTCACTAATATGTTGCAGTGGCATGTCGAGATAGGAGCAAATTTTTTCTTCTTCAGCGATAAAGCGGAGCAGCGGTTCGTCCAAATAATTGGGATAACAATATAAGAGTCGAATCCAGGCAATGCCGTCGATTTCACTCAGCGCACGCAAAAGGCCGAGAAGGGTGGTTCCGTCGCGCCGTTCTCGACCATAGGCGGTCAGGTCCTGGGCAATCAAGTTGAGCTCTTTGACCCCTTGAGCAGCCAACATGGTGGCTTCGGTGATGAGGGAGTCAATCGACCGACTCTCTTGGATGCCTCTGATTTTAGGGATAATGCAAAAAGCACACTTGTGGTTACAGCCTTCGGCGACCTTGAGATAGGCGGTATAGAAAGGAGTGGAGGCAATACGAGGGGTGGTATGATCCGGGAGAATATGCGAGGCGCCAATATAGGTGACTGGGCCGTCAAGCTGGGTGCGTTTCTGATTGAGCACCTCGGTGATGCGGAGGAACTCTCCAGTCCCGACGAAAACGTCGACTCCTGGCAGCGATTCCCGCAGCTCCTGTCCGTATCGTTGAGCCAAAAATCCAGTGACAATCAATTGTGTGGTCGGTGCCTGCTCCTTGTAGCGGGCTAAGTCGAGGATCGCTTCGATCGATTCTTCTTTCGCCTCGTTGATGAAGCTGCACGTGTTCACCATGAGCACTGCTGCCCGTGTGGGATCAAGGCTGATCGTATATCCCTCACGGGCAAGGAGTCCGAGCATGACTTCACCGTCCACAAGATTCTTGGGACAGCCCAGGTTGACCATGTATACTGTCTTTTCCATTGTGTGTTTGTCAAACAGTGAGCACGAAATTATTCGTCATCTTTGCGATCCTTGCGTTGTCGTAAGAAGCGCTGCAGCTCTTCCTCCATATCTTTGCCGTTCGCATGCCCATTGCCGCCGTTGCCCTTTTGTGCAGGGGCAGGTTCGACATCGAGACTTTCTTCTTGATCGCGCGCTTCAAGTTGGCGGACGTACGCTGCCATTTGCGGATTTTCTGCGACCGCCTGAGAAACTTTCGCGTCAAAGGCGAAGGACTGATTCTGTAGCTCGGTGGTATCAATGGTGAAATGGAGAAACGTTTCGACGCGATTGACCAATGCCAAGGCAGCCTTGGGGTTGGGAGCCGCAGAAATGTAGTGCGGCACATTGGCCCAAAAACTTGCTGAGGTGATACCAGAGTGACGGCACGCGTCGTTGAACACACCGACAATACCAGTAGGTCCTTCGTACCGCGATGACGTGAGTTGCAACCGAGCTGCGAGGGAAGGATCACTTGCAAAGCCTGCTACCCGAACGGGTCGTGAGTACGCCACATCAGCGAGCAGTGCGCCGAGCGTCAACACCAGCCTCACCCCGCATTGCTTAGCGAGATCAAGGATTGCCGCGGAGTAGGTCTTCCACTTGAGGTGTGGCTCAATGCCGATGCCAATGACCAAACCACGGGGAAGAATGGTGGCGCTACTGGAGAAAAAATCATTGGCTGGCCACGTAATCTCACGATACAGACCGTCGCGGAGCCGAACGTGTGGCCGGACCTCGCTGAAATTGTAGAACTCTTCTGGATCAACACCAGCGAAACGACGTGCCCGCAGTTGCTGCACCAGAAATTGCGCCGCATGTGTCGCCGCTCCCCCAGCATCGTTCCATCCGGCAAAGGCAACGATCAAGACGGGATCGGTTAATGTCGGGATTTCGTCAATAGTTAATACACTCATGGTTCTCCCTCCTTTCGGGCGACCGAGGGGTAGGTGGTGGAAACTCTCAAGAGGGAAGGAGTCTATCTGCTTCGCAGGGGGTTGCCAAGGGATTTAGCCACGCGCACTAGAGAGCCACAAAACTACCACGACCCCAAACGCGACAAGAACCAGAAACAGGAGGAAGCGCTTGAAGAAAGAACGACGAACCGGAGCCTGTGATGCTCCAGTGGTTTCGCCCCTATGCGAGGCGATAACGAATTCGGAGACTGCATAAGCAGAATCAAGGTCGAGGAAAGTCGCGTAGGTCCGAAGAAAGGGAACAAGGTACAATTCATCAGCTAAGAGGCGTGGGTCTCCTCCCCCTTCTAAGTGTCGCAAATAGTGCACCGGGATACGGGTTGCCGCTTCCGTCTGTTGGAGAGACAATCCTTTCTCTTCTCGACGACGTTTGAGCAAGGTCGTTATATGTTCATGACCCACTTTTGATTGCTCTGGCAGGACACTGCTCTTGTCCTCTTCCATCGTTGCCCCTTCCTCCGGCTTTCCGCGTTAAGCGGCAATACTCTGCAGCAAGTACGCCTCGATAAATGCATCGAGGCTCCCGTCTAACACCGCGTCGGTATTCCCCACCTCAACGCCGGTACGATGATCTTTTACCAGACGATAAGGATGAAGCACATAGGAACGAATCTGACTCCCCCAGGCAATGTCTTTCTTGCTTTTATGGAGGTCCTCCATTTTCTCCTTCTTTTTCTCCATTTCCAGTTCGTACAGGCGCGCGCGGAGGATTTTCATCGCCATTGAGCGATTCTTATGTTGCGATCGTTCGTTCTGACAAGCGACGACAATGCCCGTTGGCAAATGGGTGAAACGGACCGCCGAATCGGTTTTGTTGACATGTTGTCCACCGGCACCACTCGAACGGTAAGTATCAACCCGCAAGTCCTCGGGACGGATGTCGATTGCTACATCTTCGTCAATTTCTGGGTAGACAAAAATGGAGGCAAACGAAGTGTGCCGACGCGCATTGGCATCAAACGGTGAGATGCGTACCAAGCGATGAATTCCAGCTTCAGCGCGGAGGTAACCGTAAGCATAGGGTCCTTCGACGGTGAAGGTGGCGCTTTTTACTCCCCCGCCTTCGCCGGGGAGATATTCGACCATTTCTGTTTTGTAACCTTTGCGTTCTGCCCAACGTAAATACATCCGCAACAACATCTCCGCCCAGTCTTGGGCTTCGAGGCCACCGGCTCCAGGATGAAGATTGACAATGGCATTCCCGGCATCATGCTCACCACTCAGCATGCGTTCTAGCTCGGCCTGAGTGATTTCTTTTTCCAGCCGCGTGACTTGGTGCTCAACCTCCGTGCTGGCATCTGCATCTCCGGCTTCTGCCATTTCCAGGAAGATTTCGGCATCGTCAAGCCCACGTTGATAGGCTTTCCATTGACTGATGGTTTCAACTAGCGTTGCGCGTTCTTTCAGCAGGGTTTGCGCTTTTTCTTGATCCTGCCAAAAATTTTCTGAGCCGGTGACGACATCGAGTTCAGCGGTCCGTGCTTCCTTGGCAGTAATGTCAAAGACGCCTCCCGAGTGTATCGACGCGGATGCGTAACTCAGCGATTTTTTCTTTAGCATTGGGTAGCATAACAATCCTCCGGTGACATTCTACGGATGTCGAAAATAGTAGTATCCTAGCATGAGACACGTACTCACGACACACAACCAGACGAAGACATCTCCATGTGTGGCGTAAAAACTAGTGACCTGCGGCCAGGCGAGGTCTTCAACTAAAAGAGCGGTTTCGTACAAATTGGTCCGACTGCGTATCTGTCCGTCTATATCTACAACCGCAGAAAAGCCGGTGTTAGCCGCGCGTACGAGCGGTACCCGATTCTCGACGGCGCGCATCGCTTCCATCACCAAATGTTGGTAAGGAGCAGAGGTGCGCCCAAACCAGGCGTCGTTGGTGATATTGACTAACAACTCTGCGCCGTGTGCGACAAACCTGCGCGTTAAGTCTGGAAATACCCCCTCATAACAGATCAAGACGCTGAACTTGACATTAGGGAGTGTGAACACAGTCTGTTCCGTTCCAGCCGCGAAATCGCCAATGCCTTGTACAAGCTTGTCCAGAAAGAACAAGAGGCTGTGGAACGGTACGTATTCCCCGAAGGGGACCAGTTGTATTTTGTCGTAGGAATCAAGGATTTCTCCGCTGGGAGAAAGCAAATAGGCACGATTGAACAGCGAAATCTCTATTCCATTGATCTTGAACGCTGGGCTGCCGAAAAGGATCGGAGTGTTAACCGCAACCGCAAGTTGTCGAAGTCGTTCACGATACGCCGCATCAGGCAACGTCTCTGCCTGGAAAAAGAAGGGAAATGCTGTTTCCGGCCAGATGACAAGTGTAGCACCCCGTGCAACCGCTTCGCGGGTAAGCTGCTCGTAACGAGCCATCGTCTCTTCTTGAGCATTGGAACTCCACTTGGTGTCTTGTGGGATGTTACCTTGGATCAAGCCCACGCGCAGGCGATGAGCTGGGGGCAAGGCTGCAATCTGTGCGCGTCGCCATGAGCCCCACCCAGAAAGACTGATGATCAATATCGCCGCAGTAGCGAGCAATTGTACTCGTCGTCGATTGGTCGAATGCCAACAGGTGAAGAGTACGAGATTCACGAAAATCACCAAAGCTGACAGACCATAGACGCCAGTAAACTCAACGAACTGGATGAGATTCAGATGCTGGTGTTGTGAGTATCCCAAGCTCACCCACGGGAAGCCGATGAAGAAAAAAGACCGGAGCCACTCACAGGCCACCCACAGCGGCGGACCGAGGAGAAGGAGAGAACCGTCACGTTGCTGAGTGAACCGTAGTCCTGCAGCGAAAAGTCCAGTGTACGCCGCAAGGATAGTGCACATCATCAGCAGCGGTCCGATAGCAACGAGCGGCGGGATGTTACTGTACAAACCAATAGTGTGGACGACCCAGTAGACAGTGCAGAGGTAGAATCCCATACCGGCGACCCAGCCGTAGAAAAATGATTGCTTCAGCGTTTTGTCCTGGATCAACCACAAGAGTGGGAGAAAAGCCACCCATGCAAAGAAACTGAGATCAATTTTGGGCAACGCCAGCGCCAGTAGGCAGCCGCT
>Ga0187892_10005133_pt1 | contig 20961 bp, 19 predicted proteins | sample MA1701073metaG_FD_139345 | JGI IMG/M metagenome (GOLD analysis project Ga0187892, IMG submission 139345) | Bio-ooze microbial communities from a basaltic lava cave in the Kipuka Kanohina Cave System on the Island of Hawaii, USA - MA170107-3 metaG ... | reverse complement strand
CACCGGGCGTTACGCCAAGGTCGCGAGCGCCTTCGCGCACTTTGGTGAGGAGGACTGTGTGCGGGGCTGGAACGGGTCGGGGACCATCTTCTTCTCGCTATGCAATCTGCGCTGCGTGTTTTGTCAGAACTGGGACATCAGCCAACAACCAGTCGGTTCCGAGTGCTCCCCGGAACAGATCGCCGACCTCATGATGGTGTTGCAGGCAGGCGGCTGTCACAACATCAACTTCGTGACCCCGGAGCATGTGGTTCCGCAAGTCATCGAAGCCCTCGCCTCCGCCATCCCACGCGGATTGAACCTGCCCATCGTCTACAATACCAGTGCCTACGACGCGGTGGCGTCGCTGAAGCTGCTCGAGGGTCTCGTTGATATCTACCTGCCCGATTTCAAGTTCTGGACCTACGACAGTGCGCGCCGGTACGCGAAAGCGAAGGATTACCCCGAACGGGCAAGAGAAGCGATCAAGGAGATGTATCGGCAGGTCGGAGTGCTTAAATTCGGACGGGACGGGTTGGTCAAGCGTGGTGTGCTGGTACGTCATCTGGTGATGCCTGGGCAGACGGGAGAAACTGCGGAGATCTGCAGGTGGTTGGCCGATGAGTTGTCGCCGGACACCTACATCAATCTCATGGGCCAATTCCGGCCGGAGTTTCAGGTGGGTGCCAAAGGCAAGGACGACGCGGCGCAGTACGCGGAGATCAACCGTCGCCCGAGTGACCAGGAGATGGCAGGAGCCCATGCCGTCGCCCGCAAGGCAGGGCTCTGGCGCTTCGACGAACGCCGAGCCAGAGCCTGATTGACCGAAAGGCGGCATTGCCCCCGTGGGGAAGAAGAGAACAATTAACCCCGGGGCGTGGCGCCAAACCACGCCCGCACAAGAAAACAAACGTCAGATCCGGCTCACAGCTGCATGCCAAAGCTTCTCTGGCCCTATCCCGCATCCAGATATCCTGGAGCACTATGAGAAGATCGTGCCGCGCGCCGCAGAGCGTATATTGGCAATGGCAGAAGAGGACGCCAAGCATAGGCAGCTGGAAAATAATGCCTTAAATCTTACCGCCAACGGGAGAAGCCGCGGGCAATATCTGCCCGATTTGAAATAGCTCGCGGCCAGAACGCGATGACGCAGCATTTCCCGCTCCTGATAGCGGCCGGCCCGAGCGGCGACGGCACCATAGAAGTCGTTGCGCCCTACGATCGCTCACCCATAGCGACCGTGGATGCGGCCAGCGATGCCGCGGTCGCGCAAGCGCTCGCCACGGCGTATGGGCTTTATCGCAACCGCGATGCTTGGCTGTCACCGGCGAAACGTATCGAAGTCCTGGAGCGCTCTGCCGCCATCATGAGCGAACGCAAAGAAATGCTCGCCCTGGAGGCAGCCCGCGAAGGCGGCAAGCCGCTCATCGATTCTAGAGTCGAGGTGGCACGAGCAATCGATGGCCTTAGGGTCTGCATCGAGACCCTGCGTACCGAAGCGGGTGCGGTCATTCCCATGGGCGTGAACGCGGCCTCCGCTGGCCGCTTGGCCTTTACCGCCAAAGAACCGCGGGGGGTCGTGGTCGCCGTCAGCGCGTTTAACCATCCCTTGATCTTGATCGTGCATCAGGTCGGGCCAGCGATGGCGGCCGGTTGCCCGGTGATCGTAAAGCCAGCCGAAGACACCCCACTTTCTTGTTTTCGCTTGGTGCAGATCGTGCGCGAGGCGGGACTGCCAGAAGCTTGGTGCCAGGCGCTGGTGGTTCGAGACCTCGATGTCGCCACGCGTTTAGTCACCGATGAGCGCGTGGGCTTCTTCAGCTTTATCGGCAGCGCCCGCGTCGGTTGGATGTTACGTTCCAAGCTCGCGCCGGGCACGCGCTGCGCCTTGGAGAACGGAGGGGCCGCGCCGGTCATCGTGGCACAAGATGCGGATCTCGAGCGGGCGATCCCGCTCTTGATCAAAGGCGGGATGTACCACGCGGGCCAAGTCTGCGTCTCCGTGCAACGGGTTTATGCACAGGCATCCATCGCCCGCCGCCTGGCCGAGGAGTTAGCGATCGCCGCCAGGCGACTCAAGGTCGGTGATCCCACCCGAGAGGACACCGACCTTGGCCCACTGATCCGCCCGTCCGAAGTGGATAGGGTTCATGAATGGGTGACCGAGGCCGTCGGCGCCGGCGCAGCGCTTCTGGGTGGTGGCGAGCGGCTGTTTGAGACCTGTTATGCGCCCACCATCCTGTTCGAACCACCGGATACGGTGCGGATCAGCACCCAAGAAGTGTTCGGGCCAGTGATCTGCGTTTACGCCTATCAAGGCCTGGATGAGGCGATCGCGCGCGCGAATACCCTGCCCTTCGCGTTTCAGGCCGCCGTATTTACCCGTGATGTCGATACCATGCTGCGCGCCTACGCACGCCTGGACGCTGCCGCAGTGATGGTCAATGACCACACCGCTTTTCGCGTCGATTGGATGCCGTTTGCCGGTCTGAAACAGTCCGGCCTAGGTATCGGTGGGATCCCGTATACCATGCGCGACATGCAGGTCGAAAAGCTACTGGTGTTGCGATCGGATCGCAGGTGATCAGAGGACGTTTGTTAGCAACCAGCCATTGGCTGCTATCAACCATTAGACCTCCTCGATGCCGCCGATAAGATCGGGTCCCACACGAGCATGTTCATGTTAGTAAGCAGATTTATCCTTTTCCCATGTTATGGAACATAAATTGCTACACATTTAACTCAGATAGTGGCGAGCGAAGGCTTTTGACAGCGCGACAGCCTATACTCAGCGCTCATTATTTTAGACAACAACCCCCGGAGGAGCTAAAAATGAAGTGGGAAACCCCGAAATACGATGACATCCGCTTTGGTTTCGAAGTAACCATGTATATCAATAATCGCTGATCCTTTTTCTTGCGTTGACTAATCGCTGATCCTTTTTCTTGCGTTGACTCTTCGATCAAAGGGCCTGCGGGTCCTTTGATCGTTTCTGTGCCGCCGTACAGCGTGGCTCGCGTTGGGGATGGCGCGCTCTGGTGGCTTACGTGTTCGAGATCATAACGACCCCCGAGGCTCTCAAGTACTTTGCTTGCCCGAAAACCTCCCACCCGACTAAACTTTCCATTGTCCCGATCGCGACTAAACTTCTATAAATATAAAGCGAGGAAGCAGGGCAAAAAAGAGACCGGCATAAAACTTACCGTCCCGCTTTGATCCAAGACCGATAACAGAAACTACGCATGAAGATCCTGGTAACGGGCTCTGCTGGCTTTATCGGCGCCGCACTGTGCGAGCGCCTACTCGCTCGTGGTGACGAAGTGGTGGGCATAGATAACCTCAACGCCTACTACGACGTTTCGCTGAAGAAGGCTAGGCTGACGCGCCTGACACCCCATCCCCAATTTAGATCCTATGTGCTGGACATCGTAGACCGCAACGGGATGGCGGAGCTGTTCGGCCGCGAGAGGCCGCAACGGGTCATGCATCTTGCCGCCCAAGCCGGTGTGCGCTATTCGCTGAAAAACCCCTATGCCTATGTGGACTCCAACCTGTTCGGATTCATGAACGTTCTGGAGGGATGCCGTCACAACGACATCGAAAACTTGGTTTTTGCGTCATCAAGCTCGGTTTACGGCGCCAATACCAAGATGCCGTTCTCGGTGCACGATAACGTGGACCACCCGGTGTCGCTCTATGCCGCGACAAAAAAAGCGAACGAGCTCATGGCTCATACCTACAGCCATCTCTATCAGCTTCCCTGCATAGGGTTGCGATTCTTCACCGTCTATGGGCCTTGGGGGCGGCCAGATATGAGCTTGTTTCTCTTCACCCGCAACATCCTAGAGGGAAAGCCCATAGAGGTATTCAACTACGGCAATCATCGCCGCGACTTCACCTACATCACTGACATCGTGGAAGGCGTGATCCGATGCATCGACACTGTACCGGAAGGAAACCGGGCGTGGACAGGCGATGCGCCCGACCCAGGAACGAGCAACGCGCCATATCGCCTTTACAACATCGGCAATAATAATCCTGTGCACTTGATGCGTTTCATCGAGGTCTTAGAAACCTGTCTGGGGAAAGTAGCGGAGAGAAAACTACTCCCTCTGCAACCAGGCGATGTTCCTGATACTTATGCGGACGTGGACGATCTTGTGCAGGACCTGGGGTACCGTCCATCGACCACAGTGGAAGAGGGTGTCCCACGGTTTGTCGAATGGTACAAGGACTTCTATGGGTAGGGCTATGAATCATAATCGCAAGCTCTCAGTCATCGGTCTGGGTTACGTGGGGCTGCCTGTTGCGGTGGCGTTTGGTAAGCGGCAACGGGTCGTGGGATTCGATATCGATCCGGGGCGGATCGAGGAGTTGCGCGCCGGAGTAGACAGGACTCGTGAGGTCACAACGGCGGATTTAAGGGCCTCAGACATTGTCTTTAGCTCCGATCCTGCGCAGATCGAGGCGGCCGATTTCCATATCGTCGCGGTACCGACCCCGGTCGATGAAGCGAATCGTCCCGACCTTACACCCGTGCTTCGGGCCTCCGCAACGGTGGGCAAGCAGCTTAAGTCCGGGGACATCGTGGTGTTTGAGTCGACCGTTTATCCGGGCGCGACCGAAGAAGATTGCGTGCCGGTGCTGGAGAAATACTCCGGTTTGCGTGCTGGCCTGGATTTTTTCGTGGGCTACTCGCCGGAACGCATCAATCCCGGTGATAAGGAACACAGCTTTGAAACCATCACCAAGGTCGTTTCTGGCCAAAACGCGCGTATCCTCGATATCGTAGCCGCCGTGTATGAATCGGTGGTCACGGCGGGGGTGCATCGGGCGCCCAGCATAGCGGTTGCGGAGGCCGCGAAGGTAATAGAAAACACCCAACGCGACCTCAACATCGCGCTAATGAACGAACTGTCTCTGATCTTCAGCCGCATGGGCATAGACACCCGGGATGTGCTCGCTGCTGCCTGCACCAAATGGAATTTTCTTCCCTTTGAGCCTGGGCTCGTGGGCGGCCACTGCATTGGGGTAGATCCGTACTACCTTACGCACAAAGCCACCATGATGGGTTACATCCCCCAGGTGATCCTAGCGGGTCGCAAGATAAACGATGAAATGGGCAGTTTCGTAGCGCAACAGCTGGTGAAACAGTTGATCCGCGAAGGCCCTGAGGTATCGAAGGGTGTCAAGGGTAGCACCGTAACCGTACTGGGGCTCACCTTCAAGGAGAACGTGCCCGATCTGAGAAACACCCGGGTGATCGACATCGTGCGAGAGCTCAAGGACTATCAGATCGACGTGCAGATAGTCGATCCGCTCGCCGATCCGGTCGAGGCGCGGCATGAGTACGGCATCGATCTCACCCCGGAATCGAAGCTGCGAGCCGCTTCAGCGGTAGTGTTTGCCGTGCCGCACCAAGCTTTTTTACAGAGGGGATGGCAAGGGATCGGTGGTTTGCTAGCGGGTGGCCGCGGTGTCGTCATGGATGTCAAGGGGCGCCTTCCGCGCGAGCGGGTGCCTGAAGGGATCACGCTTTGGCGTCTTTAACAGTCGGATGTTTTGTGTATAGGAGACGGACATAGACGATGAACGTAGTGATGATCGGCACAGGGTATGTGGGTTTAGTATCGGGCGCTTGCTTTGCCGAGTTTGGTGCGGAAGTTGTCTGCGTAGACGTGGACAAAGAGAAGATCGCGCGCCTGGAACGCGGTGAGATGCCGCTATACGAGCCGGGTTTAAAACAACTGGTAGACAAAAACGTCGGCGATCATCGGCTGAGCTTTTCAACCAGCTTCACGTCCGTCTCGCAAGCAGATCTGGTATTCATCGCGGTCGGCACTCCTTCCAGACGCGGCGATGGCTTTGCTGATCTCAGTTACGTCTACGACGCCGCGCGGGAGATCGCGCGCCACCTCCACGGCTATACCGTGGTGGTGGATAAATCTACCGTTCCTGTGGGCACCGCGCGTAATGTGGAGCGCCTTATCGGCGAACAGAATCCTGAGGCGGATTTCGATGTCGCCTCCAATCCGGAATTTCTGCGCGAGGGCGCCGCCATCGGTGACTTCATGCGTCCGGACCGGGTGGTCATCGGCGTAGAAAGCGCGCGCGCCGAGGCCAGGCTGCGCGAGCTTTACCGCCCGGTTAATCTCATCGAGACGCCGATCGTGGTCACCGGCTTGGAAAGCGCAGAGTTGATAAAGTACGCTTCTAACGCCTTTCTTGCCACGAAGATCAGTTTTATCAACGAAATTTCTGTGTTGTGCGAAGCCGTGGGGGCCGACGTGCACGCGGTGGCGAAGGGCATGGGGCTGGACGGGCGCATCGGGCGCAAGTTTCTGCATGCCGGCCCCGGCTATGGAGGTTCCTGCTTTCCCAAAGACACGCAGGCCTTAGCGCGGATCGCGCAAGAACACAGTGTGTCATGCCGCATCGTGGAGGCGGTGATCGAGGTAAACGCCGCACAAAAGGCGCGTATGATCAAAAAGATCCGAACTGCTTTGGGGGGAGCCGAAGCAGGCAAAACGATCGCGGTCTTGGGTCTTACCTTCAAGCCTGAAACAGACGATATGCGCGATGCGCCGGCCTTGTCTATCCTGCCTGCACTGATCGAAAAAGGCGCGAAGATCAAGGCCCATGACCCCCAAGGCATGAAGGAAGCTAGACACCTGCTTCCGCACGAAATCATCTATTATGAGAGCAGCTATGAAACGTTGGAAGGCGCTGACGCCACGGTGCTTTTGACCGAGTGGAACGCTTACCGCGGGCTCGATTTAGCGCGGGTAAAAAAGCTAATGGCCGGCGACCTTTTCATCGATCTGCGCAATGTTTACGAGCGTGGGCAGATGGAACAAGCCGGGTTTCGCTACGTGTGTGTGGGGCGGTGAGGTAGATTCTGCGGCGTGGGCCGCTGGACTCGATTTCTCGGACGTGTCGGATAGTCTCGCCTTAGACGGCATGCTCACTCATCACCTGGGCTGTCAAGCCCGAGCTTAAAAAGCGATCCTTTCTTAATTGCTCCGCTGCGTCCCAGCATGCGATACACGAAAGGTGTAAACTCGGAACAGCGATAAATACGGCCACATCCGCGCCTATCCCGGACGCCCTGCAGCTTCCTGGGATGCTTATCGGGGCAATGGGCATAACTGTGGTTGCGCCTCTCGCGCGAGTCCGCTGGCTCGATCAGGTCTGGGGATTCCCGCGGTCCGGTCTCGAAAACCGTTACGGCAGCCTTCGTGCCACTATTTGGTCTTGTGCTGTTGTAGCGACAGCAGCCGCCGCACGTCGATGGATTCCACGTGGCCCTCCGTTACTCCTCAACCGCCCGCCGGACCCGCTTCACCGCCGCGATGGAGATCCAGCCCCCGGAGCGCGGTGATCCGATCCGACGCCAACACCTCGTCGAGGCGTCTGCGGTTCTCAGCGAGCGCGCCGCGGTCGGTGTCGGCGTGCCAGAGGTGGAACAGGGGGGCTGCGAAGCGCACGCTCTTGTGCTTCACGCCTGCGTGCAGGAGCCGGACAACGAGATCGGAGTCCTCGAGTCCCCAGCCCGAATACGACTCGTCGAACCCGTTGAGGCGCTCGAGGTCGTCACGCCAGACCGAAAGGTTGCAGGTCTTCACGCCCTGCCAGCGCGCCGGTCGCCACTTCCGGAACCCGCCGTCGGGCAGGGCGACGAACGGCAGCAGGCGGTTGACATCGCACCTGAGCCACGCGCCGATCCACTCGAGGCGCGTCCACGCATGGAGAGGAAGACACTCGGCGAGCAAGCGCGCCGTGAAGGCGCGCGACAGCAGCACGCGATTGCCCGCGAGAAACCACCCGCGTTCGGCCAGGCGCTCGTGCCGAGCGATGAAGGCGCGCGACGGGATGCAGTCGCCGTCGGTAAAGACGACGTAGTCGGCGTCGGTCGCCGCGACTGCGCGGTTGCGGATCGCGGCCGCTCGGAACCCGCGGTCCTCGTGCCGGACGTGGGTGACGAGAAAGGGCGCACGCGCGCCGTATTCGACGACCAGCCGTCGCGTGTCGTCCGTCGAGCCGTCGTCCGCGACGAGCAGCGCGAAATCGTGAGTACTTTGTGCGCTGTAGCCGTCCAGCACGAGCGCGAGCGCGTCCGGGCGGTTGTAGGTCGTGACGATGACTGCGAGCTTCACTTTCGGCAGCGGCCCTGCTGGGCGAGGAGCATGAGCTTAACGTACTTGTAATAGGTCCCCTCGGCGTTCGAAACCGCGAGCATGAAGCCCTCGCGGCCATCGAGAAAGCCGGCGCGGAACAAGTACGTCTTGAAAAACGTCCACAGGGCGTGGGCGACGGCGGTGGTGAGCCCTGATCGGTGCCCGCCGTCCGCAAGCGTGCGCGCGCCCCAGGTCGAGTAGCTGTTCACCTTCTGCAGCACTTCCTCGAGATCGATGAAGGCTTCGTGCATCAGGTGTTCGTCCAGCTTGCCAACCGGACCGTTCACCACAAGATGGTCGTGCACGAGGCCGCCTCCAAAACGGGCGGTGCCGCGCTTGAACAATCGCGAGACATAGTCGGGCCACCAGCCACCGTGTCGCATGTAACGACCGCAATAGCTGGAGAGTCGCGGTATGCGGTACGCGATGGAGCCACCGAGGCCACGCGTTATCGCCTCGATCTCAGCCCGCAGTTCGGGGCTCACCCATTCGTCCGCGTCCAGGGCAAGCAGCCATTCACCACTAGACCCGTCTATTGCGCGGTTGCGCTGGGGCCCGGGGCCCGGCCAATCTTCGGTCACGTGCACCTTTGCGCCGAACTCCCGGCAGATATCGAGCGTACGATCGCTGCTTCCGGAATCGACGACGACAATCTCGTCCGTCCATGCCACGGATTCCAAGCAGCGCTGAATGACCGCTTCTTCATCCTTGGTGATGACGATGACACTCAAGCTCATGTTAGGCGAGGCACCGCTTCCATACTATGGATCAATCCGACGTGTGCTATCCCCGCTTTCTAACGCCAACATAGCGCCACACCATAAGGCTAGAAAACGTCCCTCGGAAAAGGTCGAAAAATGGGAACTGAAAAGGCTCGTCGCGCACCACGACACCAGTACGCCGAGTCCGAGGATACGATACGGCGAGGAAGCCTTCTGGCGGAAGGCGAACAGGATGAATGCAAGGAAGACGGCTAAGCCGAACAGGCCATATTCCGCCGTGAATTTGAGAAACTGATTGTGGGGATCACTAGTAACCTGCCCTTGCCAACCCGATACGCCCCCGACCTCATGGCGATACGCTTGTTCGAATCCCCCCGTGCCGTAACCGAACCACGGACGCTCGCCGATCAAGTCAAGGGTGTTTTCCCACATCACGACGCGAACGCCCATCGATGTCAGCTCGAGGGATTGGTCATAGTTCCGCATCTGATCTAGCGCCTCCGTCACCCTGTGGCGCGCCATCGGCGACGTGGCCAGCAACACGGTTGCTAGCGCCGGCACCAGCAGGCCCACAGCATAACGCGCGGGGCCCCGAACCAAGAACATCGCGAAGGTGACACAGAGCACCATCAGTACCAAATAACCGCTGCGCCCTGGGGTCACGTATACGATATTGGCAACCAATAGAACGAAGCTCACCTCTAAGAACCGTCGCTGGAAGACTTCCAAGTCCGCAGTAGAGCGCCATAGGACGGCGGCGGTAAAGGCAGCGACAGCGAAGATCATGCCCTGCGTCGAATGATTGCGTACCGTAATCCCGGGAGGATACTTGTAAATGTTCAGATCCATTACCAAGCTCAGGTAGGATACTAAGGCACACAGAGCAACCACTGCGATCAAGATCCAGGCAAGCCGCCGCTTCCAGTGCGTGTCGTCGAAGATGGCTGCCGCCAGAGGCAACAGCAGCAGTTTGCGCCAACTCCACCACATGCTCAGGCTGTCATGCCACGGTACGATGCTGTACAGAGTGCCGATACCGATCAAAGCATAGAGCGCGAGCGCGGCCGTAACCAACGGTTGGCGGAGCGCGGCGAGTAGCCGTTCACGTAAGTCTGGTGAAAGCAGGAAGCATGCAACGAGCGTCACCTCCGCGAGAGCAGTCAGCGGCGGTGAGAACAGCAGCGCGACCATGGTCGCGGCAACGCTCCAGCGCGCAGCGTGGAGGGCCTTTCCGGTGTGTAAAGCGACGCGCATGCGGATTTGGGAGTCTTGCACCAACAACGTGGTGAGTCAGCTCCTGTTCGCCCAATCCGCCTTCAGATGCGCGAGCCAGCCGTGTAGGCGGTGTCGTTGGAATTTGTTCCAGCGATAGCGCAACTGAGTGACCCACCTGCTGTGCTCCTGCCGGTGGCGATCGAGCACGCTGGGAAAGATACCGGTCAGGCTCCCCTGCTCGACAAGGGGGCGGCGCAGCCAGTAATGCGCCGTACCCATATGCTCGTCGATATGGCGGATCAGATGATCGGCGGGCAGTGTGACTCGGTGAGCCTCCAGCCATTTGAGCCGGCGGCGCATGGCTGCGAGGTCGGTGACATAGCCCTCGGTCGTCGCAATGGGGAGAGGGACCAGGGCCTCGGTTGCGAGGTGATAGAAATCGGGTACTTTGGTATCAGCCCCGCCAAGGAAGATAAGATAGCCCTCGGATAACCGTTCGGCGGCGCGCATGGCCTGGTCGAAACGGGTGCGAAAATCCGCAACTAGAATGACGTCATCCTCGAACACCAGGATCCGCTGTAACCCTCTCGCGTCCGCTTCGCGCCATGTCTGGATGTGCTTCAGGACTAGCGATTGATGCGGTCGCTTCAAACCCGAAGAGCCGAAAACGTTTGCCAGCATGTCTTCATCGAGCTCATTCGCGTCGTGGGCCCACACGAACTCAAACGCGATGCCATGTTGGGATAGTTGTCTCGATACATGGTCGATGCGGTGCGTAAACGCCTTGACGCTGAGCACGTATACGGCATCCACCCACGCATTAACTGGCAAGGGTGAAAGCGATGAATCGGCGCTTGCCATGGAGTTATCTGGGATTTCGTGCTTGCGGTTACGGGGATCGGCCCAGCTTATTTTGCGCTAAAATTGAATGAGTTGGAAGGCATGTGTCTCCCGAGCAAGCACCTTAACTCCGTATCAGACGGAAGCGTTTTCTGCTCAAATGCAGGCCCAACCAGCCTTCTATCTGCATCATCAACCGGTACCGTCCGGAAAACGGACGCGGAGCCTTGGGGTCGATGACGTAAAGTTGATCAATCCCAAATCGGCCACGGCAAAGTCGTCCCTGGTCGGGGCGGCATCCGGGCTGCGGGCGTGGTAGAGGGGCACTTTGCCGTAGAAAGAGGCCCATTGCGTGAAAGTGCTCGGGGGCCCGATGAGCAGATCGCAGCCCGCCAGGGCATACAGATCCTCGATCACCACGCCGCTGCTCAGGTGGATCCGGAGCCCCCCCGGAAAGTCATCGGGGCGGGGGGCGCCATCCGAACACACGAGGAATCCCAAGCGATGCCCCGGAAGTACGTCGCGAACCCGTCGCATCAGATGGGCGTACTGGGGGTAGTCGAAGTAATAGCGTCCGCTCAGAAAACCGCGATAGTCCCCGTGGCGCACGTGCACGCCCACCAGTAGGTCGCAGTCTGCGCGTGCCCGGCGAAGTATCGCTGCGACGGCATCCTGGTGCCTAGCCACCGGCACGAAGAATGCCCGAATGAGTTTCCCGTGTTTGGGGACCCCCACGGTGTCCCGGAACCCCCAGCCGCGCAGCAGTACTAGCCGCGAACCCTCGATCAGGCAGGACACGGCCGGGCTGCCGAGCTCGTAGGTCGCGGGAACGACGGGGCTTTCGATGCCTCGAATCCAGGGCGTAAGGCGAGGGTAACGGTTGACTGCGCGGGTGAGACCGAAGGCGACGTGATAGGGCAAGCGGGTCCACCGTATCGCTGCAAAGAAAGGCAGGAGCAGCGATCGCACAGGGTGCGGCGGCGGAGCGGGGTAGGGCGAGAGGACCGTAGGGCGAGTGCGCTCGAACATCCCGGCGTAGGTCTGAAAGGCGGGGTTGAGAACGCGATAATCCCGTTCCTTCGCGAACGCGATGACGTTCGCGAATAATATCAAACGGTTGGCAAGGCGCCCCGTACGCAGGGCGATCACTAGCCACGTGCCGGCTGTTCTCGCGGTGTCGTTCATGCTGGGTCGGTGCAGGCCTTCCGGGGCGAACCAGTATACGCTGTCGGCGACGCCCGAGGCCACGGTGGAGACGGCGGTGACCTGGCCGGGTATGAAGAAGCTCCCAGTAAGAACGCAGGGTATCCAGGGCGTGCGGATAGCTGGCCGAAGAATATAAGACGCCGAAGGCGAGCATCAGCAAAAGCACCAAAGCGCGATCGCCTTGGCCGGGATCTGTTCAAGCTTGGAGCGATAATTACCGCTTGCGATCCAAGAGACGAGGAAAAGCACCATGGTGATCGTGCAGAGCGCAGTTGACACCACCAGGCTAAAGGCTGTTGCGACAGCGATTCAGGGGGTAGTTTATCAAAGCGGCGGTGTAGGGGATCCCAAGCCATGGCTGGTCAGTCGTAGAGCAACTTGAAGTGCTTTCTGCTCAGATCCCTACCCAGCCAGTCCCCAATGCGCATTATGAGCCGGTACCGACGATCACGTCGGCTCAACACATGGCTCGGATCGGGTTCAAAGCCCTGCGCCGCCTCTTCGCTCAACCAACGGCGCATCACCGCCGGATGCCGGCCAGAAAATGGGCGCAGCGCCTTGGGATCGATGGCATAGCGGGTAAACGGTTGTGGCTCATGCCCCCAATAGCGGCTCACGTTTTGGATCTTCGCCTGCATTTTGGCGGTAGAGCGCACGTGGCCATAGTGGTAGATGTCTCCGGCCGCGAGCGCTGCCCGGGGATAGCGGCCCCGCTTGTTTCGGTCCATGACCACGAAAAACAGCCCATCGGGCGAATAATTCCGTATGTTGTTGCGTATGATCCGCGGCGCCCGCCGATACCAGCCTGGACTCACGGCGATCCAATCGGGGCTGCCGAAGAAGTGATAATAGTCAAATACCAAGGCCTCGACCCGAGGATCGGCCAGATGCCGTTTCATGCTTTCGTGAATAGCGCTCAGATCGTTCTCGTGCAGCACCTCGTCGCATTCAAGGTAAAGCGCCCAGTCGCCCGTGCAGTTGAACTGGGCGATCATTTTCTGTTGAGCGTAGACGTAACCCTGTGCAACCATCTGCTCATTCCATCGCGTGCTTAGGATGCGGAGCTTCGGATCCGCGATGGCCTGGACACGGGCCAGGGTATCGTCCTCGCTTAGCCCCACCGCCACCACGAATTCATCGCACAGCGGTAAGGCGGACACGATGCTCTCCACGAAGGGATATCCGAGCATTGTTCCATTGCGGATGAAAGTGAAACCGCTGACACGCACCGGGCTTGGCCTTGAATCTTAGCGAAGCCCTTCGAGGGCCGCCATCACCCGTTCAGGTTCGAGCGTCCTGAGGCAGTCAAGATGACCCAAGGGGCAAATCGGTTTGAAGCAGGGACTGCAGGGAAGCCCCAAGTATTCGATTCGGGCAGCCCGGTTCAGGGGAGGGGTAAGCCCAGGATCTGAGGATCCGTACACCGCAACGAGCGGCCGATCGAGTGCGGAAACCACATGCATTAGACCCGAATCATTGGTGACCACGGCCGAGGCCAGTGAGAGCAGATCGATGGCCTCGCCAAGCGTGGTGCGCCCCGCCAAGTTTACACAACCGCCACCCGCCCTTTCGCAAACCCTGCGGGCCGGTTCTGCATCCCGTGCCGAGCCGAATACCCACACCGCCCACCCCTGAGCCCGCATGCGCCGCGCGATCTCAGCGAAATACTCCGGAGGCCAGCGTTTGGTTGGCCCAAACTCAGCCCCTGGGCAGAGGGCGAGCAGGCGCTCAGGCTGCTTGAGGCCCAGGGCCTCAAGACTGCGCGCCACAGAGCCGGTGTCTACTCTTAGACCCGGTAACGGAAAGGTTTCAGGAAACGGAGCGCCCGAGGGGAGCCCCAGGGCCACGAAACGCTGTACCGTCATTTTTAGTGGGGTTTTATTCAAGCGCCGGACGTCATTGAGCACGCCCCAGCGTCCCTCGCCCAGGTAGCCCGTGCGGCGCGGGATCCGTGCCCAGAAAGGCACCAAGGCCGATTTAAAGGAATTGGGCAACACGATGCTCCAGGTGTAGCCCAAGGCTCGCAGAGCTTTTCCAAACCGATAACGCCCCGCAAGCTTAAGCGCACCCGGCCCCCAGGGCGATTCGCGAGCGCTGCGCACCTCCGGCATGCGATCGAGCAAGGGCAGGCTCCAAGCCGGGGCGAGCACGTCGATCGCAAGATCTGAATGGCGTTTAAGCAACACGCGAAACAAGCTCTGAGCCATGACCATGTCCCCGACCCAGGAAGGACCGACGATGAGTACCTGTTGGGCTTGGGTGATCACGAGTGCTGCGCGCTGGAGTGCCGGAAAAGCAGTGAGAGAGTGCCGCCAGGGATCGGCCGATAATCGCCGTTCACCCGACCGCCTGATCGCCGCCTTGCCCCCGGCGCAGGTAGGCGAGCAGATCGTGGCCCTTGCCGAGCAGCCTAGCCGGCAGGTTAAGCAGCTCGGCCACCGTCTTGCCCGGGACGTAACGCCAGCGCGGCGTGTGCGCCTTTTCGTGGAACTTCACGCGCGCGGTTTCGATGCGCTCGACGGTGAAGCCCCCGTTCGCCGCAAGCCGGTGCATCGCCCCCGGGTTGAAGAAGCTGATGTGTCCCCCGTCCTGGGCGATGTGGAAGTAGTCCCAGCGCGCACCCATCGCCGTCACCGTCCAGCTCGCGCTGTTGCCGGTGCTGATGACCAACACGCCCCCGGGTTTCAGCACACGGCGGCATTCGCGCAGCAACAGCAACGGCTCCCTCAAGTGTTCGACCACTTCGAACAGGGTCACGGCGTCGAAAGACTCAGCGGGAAATTGTTGTTCCTCCAGCAGGCCTTGATGCACCCTGATCCCTGCCGACTGAGCCGCAGCGGCGATGTACGGCGCGGGTTCCACGCCTTCCGCCTGGAAACCGAGCTTTGCCGCTGCCACCACGAAGTGGCCGCGCGAGCAGCCGACGTCGAGCAGGCGCACATCCTGCGGCGGCTTCCCGAGCATTGCTGCGATCCTATTGAGGCGGCGGCGCGCGACTTGGAACCGCCGCTCAAGTTCACGGCCGGCTGGCTGGTTGAAATCGGCGCGGTCGAACTGCGCCATCGTCTCCCAGTAACGCGCGGCGCTGACCTGGCTCACCAGCTGGCCGCAGCCGACGCAGCGCCGCAGCGGGCCCTCCGGCAACACGATGTCGGAGGCAACGAGCGGCCCGGCGCATCCCACGGGGCAGGCGGCGATATAGGCTTCTTGCAAGTCAGGCATGCGCGGTTATTTCCGTGACATCATCGATCACCCCAAAGCGCAGCTCACCAACGTGGGGGGCGTTCTGGGATCTGGCCCGAAGACACCAACCCATTTAAGGGCACTTCGATAAATTGCTTCCGTGCAATTATCGAATCGCAAAGCAAAAAGCGTGGTTTTCGCCTTGCTCCATTCGTCGCCAGGTTCGTATGGCAGCGACGGTTTTTTTGGTATTTTAGCACCCGGGCAAGCCACGCACGGTTTTTCCCGAGCTACCCTTTTCATTGTTTTCTGCTCGCCCCGCGCAAACGATAATGCTGCAACAGTCTCCCACAAATCGTATGAGCTTTGGATAGCTCCCCAATATCGCGCCTGTCGCAAGGCGCTGATCGCCCCGATCCCGGCGAGCAAAGAATGATGCCCCGATTTCCGTGCCTGCTAGCAGGCCTGCTAAGTTACCTCGGCGTAATGGCGTTCGTGCTCAGCTTCCTGTTCGAAGCCGTGAGCCTCGATGCGGCCGAGCAGGTGCTGTGGACTCAGAGCCTGCGCTTGGGCTATAGCATTCAGCCGCCGCTCTACACCTGGCTGCAATGGGTGATGTTCGGGGTGTTCGGGGTGAACGTTAGCGCTTTGGTGCTGACCAAAGAGATCTTGATCGCCACCACCAGCATCACCACCTACTTTATCGCCAAGCGTATCGCCCAGAACGACCGGATCGCTGGTTTGACGTTGATCTCTTTCCTGCTCATCCCGCAATTCTCTTATGAGTCGCACCGCGATCTTACGCATTCGATACTCGCCTGTACCCTCGCCGCGCTCGCGCTTTACTTGGCATTGAAGCTGCTCGAAGAGCACCGGCGCCTGCGCACCTATCTGTTGTTTGGCGTTGTCGCAGGGCTTGGACTGCTGGCCAAATATAGCTACGGCCTGTTCCTCATATCCCTGTGCCTCGCGATGCTGTCCCTGCCCCATGCGCGCCAAGCGATGCGGGATCGCCGATTTTGGCTTGCCGTGCTGGTCGCGGCAGTGATGTTCGCCCCTCACGGTTTTTGGCTGTGGACGGCGTTCGATGCGCAGATGCAGGGGCAGATCGCCCGCAAGCTTCAACCCCTCGCAGAGACGCAAGTAGCTGCGGATATAACACGCGGTTTGTTCAGCCTGGCCACGGTTACCGCAGGATTTTTTGCGCTGCTGATCCCCGCTTACGGTTGGGCGTTTTTTTTCCGAAACCGCCGCGGTTCGCGGCCCCCCCAAACCCCACGATCGCACGAGATCTTATTAGCCCGACTTCTGCTGATCCAATTGCTGCTCTTGGTGGGCCTAGTCCTGGTTTTTCAGGTATCCGGTTTCAAACAGCGTTGGATGCAACCGCTGCTGTTCGCAGTGCCGATCTATCTGCTGCTCCAGCTTCGCCCCTGGATCAACGAGCTCAGTTGCCGCCGCCTGGTGGCCTTGGGCACTGTCATCGGCTTTTGCACCTTGGCGATGCTGCCGGTGCGCGTGCTTCTCCCCGATGCCTTTGAAGGCCACAAACGCTTTAATACCCCGTTTGACGCCCTGGCTGAGGATCTCCGTCACCATGGCTTCGCACGTGGTGTGATCGCCACCGAAGACCATTGGATGGGTGGGAACCTGCGCCTTGAGTTTCCTAACAGTGCGATCATTACCCCGAGCTTCACACCAGCCGGTGCAAGCGAGCCGATAGCCCTGGCGGTCTGGCAGGGCGAGGCGATGCCGCCGCCGCTGGCGGAACTCTTGAGCAAGTCCAGAGCAGAGGACTTGCTCGCACAACAGCCGCGGTTGATCCGGCTCCGCTACCATTATTCCCAACGGACTAGCGCGACGTTTAGTTACCTAGCCCGAAACCGGTGACTCGTCCTCGTTCCCGGCTCAGTCCCGGTCGGGCTTCTCAGAGCTTCCCGAAGGGAAACGCGATCACGTCCTCTAGGCTTTTCGCACCGGCGGCTATCATCACCAGCCGATCAAAACCGATCGCAACGCCGGCGCATTCCGGCATTCCGCATTCTAAGGCTGCCAACAAGCGCTCATCCAGCGGCACTTCCGGCAACCCGGAACGGCGGCGTTTCGCATTCTCGGCCATAAACCGCATCCGCTGCACCACCGGATCGCTTAGTTCGTGATACCCGTTGCCTAGCTCTATTCCCGCCACGAACACCTCGAAACGCTCTGCAAGGGGTGGATCGGCCTCTCGGATCCGAGCATAGGCGCAGTGAGAAATCGGATAATAGAACAGCAGGGTTGGGTACGGACTACCGAGATGAGGCGCTATGCAATGGCTCATCAAGAAATCCAGATAAACCGCCTCGTCAGCCGGCCGAGCGAGCCGGAGACCATTATCGCACGCAACCCTTCCCAGCTCGTCCGGGCCCGCCTTATGCGGATCAAGCCCTAGACGGCGTTCAAAGGCCTCGGCAAACGACACCCGCTCATGAGTATCCGCACCCAGCATCACCCGAAGGAGATCGGCTACCTCATCCATCAGCGCGTGGTGATCGAATCCGGGACGATACCATTCGAGCAGCGAAAACTCCGGCTGGTGCAAGCGCCCCCGTTCATCATTGCGAAAGGCATGCGCGATTTGGTAGATAGGACCGCTGCCTGCGGCCAACAAGCGCTTCATCGGGGACTCGGGCGAGCTCTGCAAGTAATACGCGTGTTCTGAATCGGCGCGAAGAGGCGCCAACCGCACCGGCGCCACATTTGGATCGGGGCAAGGAACCGCGGTCAGCAGCGGCGTATCCACCTCTAACAGGCCGCGCTCTGAAAAAAACGCTCGCACGCGTCCTAAAAGCTCGGCGCGCAGCCTCAAGATGCGGGGCGTCGCGCAAGGACGCCAGTCGAGCGCACCAGCGGCAGGCTTTGTCACTCCTTAACGCGCGAGACGTACTCCCCGGTGCGGGTATCGATCTTGATGACTTCGCCGTTTTCAACAAACAGTGGCACTTTGACCACGGCGCCGGTCTCCAGCGTTGCCGGTTTCGAGCCGCCGGAAGCGGTGTCTCCGCGCACGCCCGGATCGGTGCTGGTGATGGCCAAGATCACGAAGGTCGGCGGCGAGACCGCCAAGGGTTCGCCGTTCCATAGGGTTAAAACGCAGGCTTCCTGGCCTTTCAACCAGGGGGCGGCGTCGTTCATGGCCCCTTTGCCGGCCGCCACCTGTTCGTAGGTTTGCGGATCCATGAAGTGCCACAGCTCGCCGTCGCTGTAGAGGTACTGAAACTCCCTGTCCACCACGTCCGCTCCCTCCAACGTTTCCCCAGACTTATAGGTTCGCTCGATGACGCGGTTGGTCTTGAGGTTGCGCAGCTTGATGCGGTTGAACGCCTGCCCTTTACCCGGCTTGACAAACTCGTTTTCGAGTACCGAACAGGGATCGCCCTCCAAGAGGACCTTGAGACCTGCCTTGAACTGATTTGTGCTGTATGATGCCATGCCTTTTGTTATTCCCCGCCCATAAACATTTATATGATAGCCCGAACGCAGGCGATGTTTGAGCCCGATGACTGGCGTGAGGAATTCGCTAACGCGGTTTCAGACCCTAACGAGTTGCTTGAGTTGCTCGAGTTGACCGATACGGCGCTTGCGAGGGCGATATCGTGCCCCCATGCCTTCCGCCTGCGCGTGCCGCGGGGCTTTATCGCACGCATGCGCAAAGGCGATCCGGGAGACCCTTTGCTACTCCAAGTGTTGCCGCTAAAAGCAGAGCATGACTCGGCAGCGGGCTACCTTAGCGATCCCGTCGGCGATCTGCTGGCCCAGACGGTGCCGGGGGTGTTATCCAAGTACCCCGGGCGCGCCTTGCTGGTGGCTACCGGCGCCTGCGCGGTGCATTGTCGCTACTGCTTTCGCCGACACTTCCCCTACTCGGATTCCAATCCTGCCGTGGATGGTTGGCAGCGAGCCTTAGAGTACATTCGCGCCGATGCCTCTATCGAAGAAGTGTTGCTGAGCGGAGGCGATCCGCTTTCCCTGCCGGACGCACGCCTTAGTGAGCTTGCCAGTCGTCTCGCGACGATCCCCCATGTGTACCGGCTCCGGGTTCATTCTCGCGTTCCTATCATCGTACCCCGGCGGGTAAACCGCGCGCTGATCTCGTGGCTTACAGGCACTCGGCTGCGTCCCATCCTGGTCGTGCACGCGAACCACCCGAACGAGATCGATCACGCGGTATGTGCGGCCATGCATGTGCTTGCGCAAGCCGGCGTGACGCTTCTCAATCAGTCCGTACTGTTACGGGGCGTCAACGACTCCGTCGAAACCTTAGCCCGCTTAAGCGAACGCCTGTTCGAGGCCCGCGTGCTGCCCTACTATCTACACCTTCTTGACCCGGTGCAGGGCGCCGCCCACTTTGCCGTGGATCGCGACACCGCCTCGCGCCTGCATCGGAGCCTTAGCGCACGACTGTCGGGATACTTGGTGCCTAAACTCGTATGGGAACAGGCGGGCGCTCCGTACAAGCAGCCTTTGCTTCCGTGATTTACTGCATGAGGGCACTTCGATCTCTTTGACGATTACATGCAGCGGCATGCCAAAGTACACAAGAGATCGTGGGGGAAAAGTTTCGGAAACCAGCCGGCCGGGGTGCGCCTGCGAATACCCCTCTACCAGCTCACCTGGGACGGTCTCTGTGCTCAGGTTCTCGTTACGGCCACCCAACCGCCACTCCCTCGAAATAAAATGGTTCCTTATTTATTCACTTTTTACAAGGTGAGGGGGCGGGGGCGGTCTGTGTGCTCTAGCAATCGATCAGCGGGTGAGGATTCTGCTGCGAGCGCACTGTGGCGCGCTGTCCGCTCCCTGGAGTCCGTTTCGTCGACACTAGGCCGCTCCCTTTGTATACCATAACGCTTCCTTGTTTTGGTTGCTCCCGGGGGGAATGCTCGGGGGGAAAAGGCCTGCGGAAAAAGCTGGGGTAAGCCGAGAAACATGAGCGTTGTGCTCCCACCGCTTGGTGAGCCTTTTCACAACTGGTTTCTTCAGCCGCCAACTCCTGCACCACCGCTGGCACACTGGCAGGGGTTTGTGCACCAAGGCGCGCGTCTTGTCTTAAACGCGCTGGTTGCTCGCAGGCGGCGGTCCTGGATCACGCCAGGGCTCGCGCTGCCCCTTTTTCCTTGCGCGAGGGCACGCTTTGCGGGATCTCGGTTTCGGTCTCCTTGAGCATCAGCGCCGAAATGACCCCCGCTTGCGCCCGCAGCGTCTCCTCCATCACCCTTTTCCACGATTCAGCTAGACCATTACCATTTTTCGGCACGGGAGCGCTGGGAAACGGGCTCGTCTCTCTCAGCGCTTTAAACCAGCTCTCATAAATCTGTTGCTGCAGCTCGGTGCGGCTATCGACCATTTCGCGCATGTTGTGCGTGATTTAGTCCAGGAGAGTGTCTCCGCCGTTCCCATTCGTCCCGTTCATGACCAGCTTGGCACCGTCGCTCTGCGCCTTTAAGCAGTGTTTCGTCAGCTCTTCGAGTAATGTCACGGAGCGCTTGCGCAGCTGTTCCCAAAGTGGATCGAACCGGCTCATGCTGACACAATCGGCCCAGGCGTCCCACGCTTGGCGCTGGAAACCCGCCCAGGCTTCCGTCAAGTTTTCTATTGCGTTG
>Ga0187892_10005132_pt1 | contig 20962 bp, 13 predicted proteins | sample MA1701073metaG_FD_139345 | JGI IMG/M metagenome (GOLD analysis project Ga0187892, IMG submission 139345) | Bio-ooze microbial communities from a basaltic lava cave in the Kipuka Kanohina Cave System on the Island of Hawaii, USA - MA170107-3 metaG ... | reverse complement strand
TACACTTTCCGTGTAGCGCGCGCTGTGCGCGCGAGCCCCCCGCCGTTGCCATTCGTGCGCATGGCGCACGCTACGAGGGGAGGACAGTGCAAAACCTGTACGAATGTCATGGGTTTCAATTTAGCATAGCATGGAGTATTCTACACCGACATGAGATGCTGGGTGTTGGGGGTTATTGTTTCTCGTTCAAGATTCAATGAGTCAATTCTTGCAACAACGCTTTTGCCTCTTGCAAGTCCTTCGTGTCAAATCCTTCGGTAAACCACCCATAAATGTCCGCCAGTATCTTCCGAGCTTCGGCCTTCTTGCCTTGCTGCTGCCACAGGCGAGCCAGACTGACAGTGGCACGCAGCTCCAGTGATTTGGCTTGTTGACGACGGGAAATCTCGATGGCTTTGAGGAAATCGGCTTCGGCTTCCGCCTCCGCTTGGGTGCTGGGTGCTAGGGGTTGGGGGTTGGGGACTGACAACTGAGGACTGACGACTGAGAACTTCTTTCGACTTTGGACCTTGGACTTTGGACCAGTTTGAGACTTGCCTGGGACTTGTCCAAGACTTGCCCTGGACTGTTGTAGCGTCAGCTCGCCACGTAGCCGATACAGCTCTGCTTCGTAGAAACGCTCTCCAGTTTTGTCTACCATTGCCAGCGCTTCAGCCAGCAGGGTAAGTCCCCCTTCGCCCTGCTCTACTTTTCCATACACCTCGGCTAGCAGAGCAAGCCAATATGGCTGTCCAACCCCCGCCCCCGTGGCCCGCGAGGCGGCAAAGCCCTGACGTATCTGTGCAATCCCTTCTTCTTCCTGTCCCTGCTGGGCCAGCGCCCAGCCTCCATACATAATTCCCCACGCTCCCAAAAACGGAAACCCCTGCTCGTTAGAAAGCGCAATGAGTTCCTCTGCTCGCTGTTGGGTTGCCTGCCCCTCATGGCGGTATTGATGGATCCAGGCCGCATAGTGCAGGGCCAAAGCCAGGCTATGAGGGTGCGACAGCTCCTGGGCCAGGGTAATACTTTTGTCGCTGCTCCTCAGGGCCTGCTCCGGATAGCCAAGATACCATAGGGTAAAAGCCGCCGCAGAAAAAACCACCCCAAAATCAACTCCATAGACAAGGGCCAGGGGACGGTGCTGCTGCGGGTTGTAAAGGGTAATTACTTGTTGCAAATGTGCTCGGGCTGAGACAAATTCTCCAAGCCAACACAACAACTGCCCCATCGCATGGTGAGCTACCAGGAGGAGAGCAGGGTCTTGTGCACTCTGGGCTAGGGCCAGGAGCTGTTCCGCCAACCCGCGTGCCGTCTCGTGTTCCGCTCGCGCAGCGTAAACTCTATTCAGCCCCATCAGTACTGGGAAGAGCTGAGGAGTTTCTCCCACCTGCTGGCACAGTGCCCGCGCCCGTGAGAAGGCTCTTTCCATCTCTGGGACTCCATAACCCTTAGTGGCTAACAGCGAAGCCCCCAGAGTGATTTGCAGCGTGAGTTCTTGCTGGGCGCGCCCAGGCGTGTCGGGCAGGGTCGTGAGCAACTCCAGCCCTTTGGTAAGATGGCTAATTGCTTCCTGATGAGCACTTCTCTGGATAGCCTTCTGCCCTGCCTGCAAGCGATATTGCACAGCTCGTGAGTAATCCCGTCCCCGCTCAAAGTGCACCGCCAGTTCTGCGGCAATCTCTTGGGCTTGGCCTCTGTAGCCTTGCTCTAGCCGTTCCCCGATGAGCCGGTGCAACCGTATTCTTCGTGCCTCGGCAATGCGGTCGCTCAGCACGTTCTGATACAGCGCATGCCGAAAAGCATACCGTCCACTGATGGTCCCATCCGGCCACTCCGCAATCCCCCGCTCTTCCAGAAAATGCCCTTGCCCTGCTATCTCTTCACAAATCGTCTCCACCTCCTCCATTTCCTGCTTTACCACCGCCGCCACCGCCGCTACTGAAAATTCTGCTCCCGCTATACTCGCCCCTTCCAATATCTGTCGCTGTCTTTCACTCAACCGTTCCACTTGCTGCTCAATCAACTGCCGTAAACTCTCTGGCACCCGTAGGTGCTCCACCTCTCCCGTTACTGCCCACTGCCCATTCTCTTGTCCGATGAGCCCTTGAGTGAGGAAGTGCTCCACTACGTTGACCATGAACAGCGCATTCCCCTCCGTGCGCCGGTACACCTCTGGAGCAAGGGTCGTGGCTACCTCACTCTCAGGAAAACGCCCGGCGAGGTATTCTTCGATCTCCGGCTTCTTCAACAATTCCAACCGCATCTCTTCACACAACCCGTGGGCTTGTAAGTCTTGCTTGATGGTCTTGATCGGATGCGCCTGCATCACCGCGTCGATGGGGCGGTACGTCCCCACGACTAACAGCCGGGCGCCCTGGCGGCGTTTGGCCAGATAGGTCAGCAGCTCGACGGTGGACTGATCGCTCCAGTGTAAGTCTTCCAAAAGGAGGACTAGCGGTCGCTGGACAGTTCCTACTTCAATGGCCTCAGCAATCTCCCGCAGCATGCGCTGTTGCGTCGCTCCCTGTACGTGCAGGCGTAACGCCTGCATCTCGTTTTCCTCGATTACCCCTGGCAGTTGCACTAACCACGTGGGGGCATGCTTGCGCAGCAGCGTTATGAGATGTTGTCCACCCTCTTCGCGACATAACCGCCCCATCGCTTCTAGGACTGGTAAGTAGGGCTCGCCTGACCCGTACTGCTCCACGCACTGTCCGTGGGCAAACCAGGGACTAGGAGTTGAAGGCAGTTCGGGGTTCTGAGTTCGGAGTTCTGAATTTTGGACTCCGAACCTTTCGTGACTCCGAACTCCGAACAAAAAGGCTTCGGTAAGCGTCGTCTTGCCCCTCCCCGGCTCACCGGTGATGAACACGAACTGCGGCTCACCTCTTAGCGCTTTGTCTAACAATTTGCGTAAGTGTGCGAGATCGGCTTCGCGCCCCACAATGATAGGGGCTAGGGGTTGGGGGCTAGGGGCTAGTTCAGATTTCTGACTACTGGCTACTGAAGGCGGACTCTGAACTGGGAACTGGGCACTTGCAGCTGGAGCAGAAGACGGTGGAGAGGCAAGGAGCACGCGATATACCGCCACCGGCTCGGCAATGTTCTTGACCCTGCGCTCCCCCACATACTCGTAGGTCAGTGCGACTTTGTTTCTGACTTGCTCATAGACTGAGCGGGAGAGGCAAATCCCTCCCCCTTCAGCTAGCGCCTCTAAACGGGCAGCAAGGTTGACCCCGTCGCCATAGATGCGTTCGCCTTCTACGACCACATCGCCCACATTAATGCCGATGCGATAGTGCATCTGGCGCTGGGGTGACAATGCACCGTTGCGCGTTGTGAGCTCGTATTGAATCGCCACCGCCGCCTCCACCGCGTCCACCGCGCTGGCAAACTCTGCCAGGAGATTATCGCCCGGCGCATCCACCACACGGCCCCGATGCTGGGTGATGAGCACGGTCATCGCCTCGCGGTAGGCCGTCAGCGTGCGAATCGTGGCCAGCTCATCCTCGCCCATCAAGCGACTGTAGCCTTGGACATCGGCGCTCAGAATGGCCACCAACTTGCGTTCCAGCTCCCGGGGCGGGACCGCGGGCAAGGGCGACTCAGACAGCCTCGGCGGCTGGAGCACCCCCAGGAAGCGATATCCTTCCCGCCCGACGGTTGCGACATAGTTGGAGGCTTCCGCGCTCTCGCCCAAGGCCTCGCGCAACGCGCGGATGGCGACTTTGAGCACGGCTTGGGTCACGTATGTTCCTGGCCACACCTCCGTGAGCAATTCCTGCTTGGTCACCACCTGGCCTGGTTGTGTCGCCAAGGCACGCAGCACGGCTAGAGGCTTAGGCTGTACTGCTACTACATGCCCTTCTTTCCACAACTGCAATGTGACCGGATCAAAGCGAAAGGGGCCAAAGATGATCTGTCTTTCCTGCTCTAGCTGCATTCCCCCTCCTGACTGTAAAACTGATTGTGTATAACCCCAGGTGGTGAGAGACTCTCTTTTTAGAGAGAGTCTCACCTATGGTGAATTTCTTTGCTGCTTAGCGATGATAATAGTCTATGCCGCCTTTCTTTTAGGGATTTCATGAAGCAGTTCGGGATGCTGATCGAGGAGGCGCAGCAGCGTATCAATTGAGCGTGACGGACGCGCTGCACCAGACTCATAGCGGTCGAAAGCTTGGCGCTCCCCACCAAATACCTCTTCCGCCTGTTTCCGTGTCAACCTTAGTTTCTTGCGAATCCGCCGCACTTCAGCGCTCGTCAAGTAACCATCAAGGTTGGCACGAAAGTCAGCAAGCAACCGCTCCGTAGCGTTCATATCTGCATTGCTAAGAATTCCTTCCCTACATGCGGAGCACCACAACCCCGGCTGCTGGTAACGGAGCGTCTTCCCCTTATAGCGAAATGTTTGGAGTCGAGCCCCTCGTTCGAGTTCACCCTGAGCACAGACTGGACAGGTCTTCATTCGCTCACTTCTCCTTGAACGATAGTAGCAAGTATCCACCATCGGGTTTGGTTGTGAACTTGACGTACATGGCCTTGTCGCGAAACCGGGCATGATACACATCCTGCCACAACTGAGGATTGGTATAGGCGGTCATCGACTTATAGAAATCAGACGGGCGGAGAGATTGAATAATTTCGATCATATCTTCTCGTGAAAATCCCAGTTCCTGAGCGTCGCGAAAAGCAGTGGCGGTGGTTGCCGATCCTAAATTCCTGACCTGTGAAAATGCATGTTTCAGCTTGTTGAGGTCGTGCGTCGGCTTCCTTTTTTCCATCCCTTCCCTTTGTGCGAAGGTACCCGATGAGAGGAGCTCCCGCAACGCGGGAAAATAAACCCGATTCTTCTTGTTTCCAAGGAATCTTGCTATCGATTGGCCCCTTCCTTTCGGTGCGCTATCATCTCGACGGCGTATGGCATAAAGTACGCCGTACAAGTTCATAGTAATCTGTGAGGAGTCTCGCCGTGCAACTCATGCTCACTGAAGATCAAGAATTGCTCGCGCAAACCGCAACCGACTTCGTCCGTACACACTCTCCCGTAAAGCGTATGCGCGCGCTGCGTGATGCTCACGATCCCATCGGCTTCTCTCGCGATCTGTGGAAGCAGATGGCCGAATTAGGATGGGTGGGAATTCTCATTCCTGAAGAGTACGGCGGCGCTGGCATGGGCTTGGCTGACCTCGCAGTCGTCCTTGAAGCGCTTGGGCGTGTCCTGGCTCCAGAGCCATTTCTTTCGACCGTTCTTCTCGCTGGGCAGGTCCTCACCACTGCCGGAAACGATGAACAAAAACGAACCTGGCTGCCGGCTCTCGCTACTGGTGAGAAGATTCTCACCGTTGCTTACCAGGAAGCCCAGAGTCGCTACGATGTGAACCGGGTCGCAACTAAAGCAGAATCAGATGGGAAAGCGTGGCGGTTGTCGGGCGAGAAAATTCAGGTCCTTGATGGCCCTAGTGCCGATGTGTTCATTGTTTCGGCTCGCACTGCTGGTGAAGTCAACGACCCCACGGGTATTACGTTCTTCTTGATTCCACGTGACACCCCAGGACTGACGGTTACCCCACAGCAGCGCATTGATAGTCGCGCGGTCGCCCTCGTCACCCTGGACAACATCAAGGTAGGAGCCGACAGTGTTGTTGGCGTTCCGGGAGAAGGGTGTCAGATGTTCACTCACGTGCTTGATCGCGCGACGGTGGGCCTCTGTGCCGAAATGCTCGGCGGCATGAGTCAGATTTTTGATGATACGCTGAACTACCTCAAAACTCGTCAGCAGTTCGGTGTCCTCATCGGTACCTTTCAAGCCCTCAAGCACCGCGCGGCACGATTGTTTATGGAACTGGAACTCGCCCGTTCTTCAGTGATGGCCGCGGCCCGCGCTGGCGATGGAGGGGATTCCGCTTTCGCTTCGCTGGTTTCCCTCGCGAAAGCACGGTGTTCTGATACCTATATCCTCGCTGCCAACGAGGGCGTGCAAATGCATGGCGGTATTGGCATGACGGACGAACACGATGTCGGGTTCTACCTCAAACGCGCCCGTGTCGCGGAAATGACCTTTGGCGACGCCGCCTGGCATCGTGATCGTTGGGCACGATTACACAGGTATTAGAGCGATTTCCATTGGGATTTATCAAACACAGGGGAAGATCCTGGGTGCCCGCCTGCGCGGGTATGACGGACGAGAAGACAAGCAGTAGCGTCATTCCCGCGAAAGCGGGAATCCAGCCACGCAGAACGTTTTGATATGGAGGGACATGGCCAATGCAACTTCACCAGTTGACGAATACCGCAACCGTCGAAGACATCGTTGAGGTCCTCAAACAAGCTGGAGGGGTTATTGTCCAAAATCTGGTCGATCCCTCTCTCATGGATGCAATATATGCTGAGATTCAGCCTTATCTTGCATCGACAACTTTCGGACGTGACGATTTCGCTGGATTCCATACCAAGCGCACAGGAAGTTTAATCGCTCGGTCTCAAGCCTTTCATCAACTCGCCATGCATCCGTTGATCTTGGATACCGCGGCCAAAGTTCTTGGCCCGTATTGTCAAAAGTTTCAGCTCCATCTCACGCAAGCGATCAAGATTGATCCTGGAGCAACTGCCCAGACACTGCATCGTGACCAGCTCGTGTATAGTCCCTTCCGTTTCCCCCAAGGGATGGAGTGTGAGTTGCACACCATGTGGGCACTCACTGACTTCACCGAAGAGAATGGTGCCACGCGGGTGATTCCTGGCAGTCACCGGTGGGAGGACGACCACGTTCCTGCTGAGGAAGAAACAGTTGCCACAATAATGCCCAAAGGCTCCGTCTTTGTTTTTACTGGCTCCGTCTACCACGGTGGGGGCACGAACAAGTCTCGCGAGTCACGGATCGGCGTCCAAGCTGGCTATAACTTGGGCTGGCTGCGCCAGGAAGAGAATCAGTATCTCGCCGTTCCGCCAGCAGTCGCCTGTCGGCTTCCTGAGAAGTTGCAGAAGCTGATTGGCTATAGCTTAGGCGGGTATGCGCTCGGGTACTTCGGCGATGTTCAACACCCCAGAGAGGCTCTCAAGCGGGAATTGATGTAACCAATAGCTTTATTCAGCGGTCAGCACTCAGCTATCAGCGTTCAGCTTCCCTCTATCTCAAATCTCTATCTCCTTCTAAGCCGCCTCCTCAGACAATTCACGGTCCTCTTTTTCATCCTCGTTATGATTGAGGAGGTATCCGACCTCAGACACGCAAGGAAGCGTGAGAAAGAAGGTACTGCCTTTCCCGACCTCACTTTCCACTCCGACTGTTCCCTGGTGAGCTTCTATGATTTCTTTCACGAGGGCCAGCCCTAACCCTGTCCCACCAATCGCGCGTGTCTCTTTCCGTTCGACGCGATGAAATTTGTGAAACAGCTTCGGAATCTCCTGGCGCGGAATGCCGAGTCCACAGTCGGTAACCCACACCCTCACCTGTGTCCCGTCGGGGCGCGCCCCCACGATAATCTCCCCCCCACATGGAGAGAACTTCGTCGCATTGGAGAGCAGATTCACCAGCACTTGATGGATGCGATCGGCATCCGCGTACACTGGTGGGAGGGAACTCGCAACTTCCAAGCGGATCGAGTGCTGGCCTTTCTCTTGGGTGAAGAGGGCAATGGTCTCATGAAGAAACGGGGGTAACTCCACCGCGGCAAAGTGGTACTTCATACGTCCAGATTGTAAGCGTTGGATATCAAGAAAATCGTTAATCAAATTGTTTAAGCGCAGCGATTCGTTGTGGACGATCGTGAGCATTTCCTGCTGTTTCTCACCTGGATAGGGTTGCGTAAGCAAGAGTTCAGTAAAGCCACGTAAGCTGGTGAGTGGAGTCCGCAGTTCATGACTAACTATAGAGACCATCTCCTCTTTCAGTCGCAGCGCTTCCTTACGTTCCGTCACATCCCGCGCGTTGAGCACCACTCCACCGACCGCTGGATTGGTAAGGAGATTATGCATGACCGCTTCCAAAATCCGAAACGAGCCGTCCTTGTGTTGACCCTGGTATTCAATACTCGTCATACTTCCTGGGGCCTTCAGAAGACGAGTAAATTCCTCTTGCACACGAGGATCATCGTCAGGATGGATGAAGGGAAAATGAGACCGACCCGTCAATTCATCCGGTTGATAGCCAAGCATGTTGTAGACCGAAGGGCTGATGTAGCGGATCACACCCTTCGCGTCACACACGGCGACCAGATCGAGCGCATTCTCAGTCAGTGACCGGAAGTACTCCTCCTCGCGCCGGACTGCGGCTTCCGCTCGTTTTCGCTCTTCCACTTCATAACGCAAAACTTCGTTGGTTTCCGTCAACGCAACCGTCCGTTCTCGCACTCGGTGCTCTAACTCTTGGTAGAGTTGAGTATTCGCTAGTGCCGAGACCGTCATCCCTGCAATGATGGAGGCTGCCTTTTGATTCGCCGGGGTGAGCGCTCGCCGTCGTTTTGTCACGTTGATATTCAAGACTCCGATGAGGCGCCCCCCGGTCATCAAGGGAACCGACAGGGCGGAATGGATTTCTCTGCGCGGTTTCACCGGCACGAAGCGTTTGTCCTGCACCTCTCCTTGCAATAATAACGGCTCCTGATGGCGGACCACCCATCCTAAGATGCTCTGCTCCAGCGAGACGATTTGTCCGATGAGTTCCTCTCGCTTCTCCCCCACAGCCATGGCCACATACCATTCGTTTCCTGCCGCGATGGGCAGGACAATGGTCACCTCGTCGGCCTGACACGCGTGGAGTGCAGCCTCGGCAGTTTTTCGCAAAATTGTTTCGCTATCGAGGGAGAAGGCCATCGCTGTACTCAACTCGTAGACCGTGACGATCTCGCGTAATTGTACGTTCTCGGTGCGCAATCGGCGAAACTCCGAGGCTCGTGTCAGAACCGGTACCAAAGTCGACAGGTTCAAAGGCTTGGTCACATAATCAAAGGCCCCTGCACGCAAGGCCATCACTGCCGACTCGACACTGCTTTTCCCGGTCATCACCACCCCTACCACATCAGGAGCGATCTCATGAGCGGCACGCAGCAGGGTAATCCCATCCATTCCTGCCATCATAATGTCACACAGCAAGATATCAAACTCCGCATTCTGTAGTGCGACTAGCGCCTCCGCTCCTGAAGTATACCCTTGCGTCTCATATCCCAGCTTCTGTAACGTCTTGTGCAGCGCCTGCAAAACGGTGCTTTCGTCGTCCACAATCAAGAGACGGTTCTTCTGCGGCGGTACGGTTGGGGACACTGGAAGTGTGAGTGGATCAGGTGACGACATGGAGAATCCTTTCTTCCTCATCATGGGCGGAAACAAACACGAGTGTTTTCCGGAGCGCTTCGATAGTTGGGGGTTTGCTCAATAAATAATCCACGTATGGCGGAGAGTTGCCTTCGCTCGCCATTTGCCGCCCCCAACCGGTCAAGAGCACGACCGGAGTGGTTGGGGATTGCGCTTTCACGCGTCGGGCGAGTTCTTGACCATCGACCTTGGGCATGCCGAGATCGGTAATCACGACGTTAAAGGCGCGGTCATTCAAAGCGGCACAAAACGCCTCGCTCCCGGCTTCCCCTCCGTCGGCGACAACCACTTCGTGTCCATCAACGCGGAGGATGTCGCCTAACGACTGCCGCAATAACGGGTCGTCATCTACAACCAAAATCTTCAGGGGAGGAGGAATGATCTCTGCTCCCAAGCCCTCCGACACTACGCCGACACTGGTAGGATGCGGCAACGGAAAAGTCAGGCGAATCGTCGTGCCATACCCAACCGCACTGGCCATGTCGATCCGCGCGGAGTGGCGTTGGAGTGTTCCGTAGACCATCGCCAAGCCGAGCCCAGTCCCGCGCTCTCCTTTGGTCGTATAAAAAGGGTCAAGACAGCGCTGGCACGTCTCCGCGTCCATGCCAATCCCAGTATCAATGACCTTCACAATGACCGAAGATGGTGTCGCTTGCGTACGAATAGAGAGACGACCCCCGTTCGGCATCGCATCGATAGCATTAAAAATTAAATTGATCAGTGCTTCTCGGAGCTCACTCTCAGTACCCATTACCGCGGGCAGATGTTCCTCCAGAAGCGGCTGTACAGCAATGGAGACCCCGTGCTGCTGCGAGAGATCGCGCCAGCGCGCACGGGTGAGTTCCACGGCGGTCTGGACAACCTCATTGAGGTTGACGGGTGACCGCTCTATGTTGGCCTCCGGGTTCCGATAGAATTCTCGCAGTCGGGCAATGGTCTGTGCCACGTCCCCAAGGGTTCTCCTCACAATGGCCAGATATTCCTGCGCTTCAGCACTGAGGTCGGGTTCACTCAACAGCAGCGACTCGACATACAGCATCGCCGGAGAAATGGCATTGTTGATGTCATGGGCAATGCCGCTCGCCATCTGACCGAGCGCGCGCAACCGTTCTTGCTGGAGAGCGGCCTGCTGAGTCAATTTGAGTTCATCATAGAGGGCTTTGAGTTCTTCCGTTCGCTGTTGCACCCGGAGTTCTAACTGGTCCCTGACTTCTCGCAGTTCTGCCTCCGTCTTGAGACGTTCATCGATCTCCCGCGCCAGTTCGTGGTTGACCACTTCACTCGCCCGTGCATGCTGCTTCACGCGTTGCAACGACGTCCCTACGAGCGACAGCAAGAGGGTCGTGATGAGACCAGTGGCAAACGTCATGCCAGGTAGTGATGATTGCATACTGGCTAGCAGCGTCGGAGTCGGTGCTACTTGCACCCGCCATGAGACCCCAGGAAGTTGCAATAGTCGCTCTTGGTGCCATTGCCTTGCACTCTCCGCCTCCACCGATGCACGATGGTAAATCTCTTCATTTCCTTCAAGAATGCGAATCGTGAAGCCTGAAGCCGTGCGCTGGAGCAGTAAGTCGAACAGCGCTTGATAGTGAAAGACTCCGCCCATGATGCCGATAAAGGTTTCTCCGGAGAAGAGTGGCACACACGCGACGAAGCTCTTTTTCCCTTGGACAAACTCAATGCTCCGCGAGAAGGCGATGTCGTGCTGCTCGTAGGCAAGATGAAGAGCAGGCACCAGTCGATTGAGGCGTCCGATGTCCAGGTGAAGAAGAGCCTCATTGTTCTGGAGTGGGACGACACCAATCACACGGAGAGATTGGTCTACCCAAGAGACCGCCTGAAACCCAGAGGAGTATTGAAGATTAACGCTGACATAGGACTCCCACTCCGCTTGGTCAAACACGTCCTTCTGTTCCCACCACTTCCCCATACTCATCAGTACCCCGATCCGAGATTTGACTTGTGCAGCGAGTTCTCCGACGACTTCTTCGCTCTGGCGGTTCACCGACTGTTCAATCGCTTTCTGCTCTTGGTCTCTGAGTTCTCGCCACAGTAAGAGCGCCACACTCAGCACGGCAACGCTGATGAGGTCGGTCAGCCAGGATGGAATCTCGCCGCTCTCCCTGGCTTCGTCTCGCCATGCGAGGGCACCGATCCCAATACCGAGAAGCAAGAATCCCAGCGCACTATCAGGAGCGCTTGCGGGCTCGCTCCAGAACCCCCAGAGGGCAAGAATCCCTAAGGCCATCACCGTGGAACCCACGAGCCCAACCAAAGGAGGAAACCAAGAGCGGCGATTGTCCTTGTGGTGGAGGAGTAAGGCAAGTGCAGTCAAAAAGAAGCTCACCATCACATTGGGTTCTAACCGGTCAAGATAAAAGGCGGAGCCCCGGAGGTCCTGGGTAGGGCTCACACGAGCCATACCTCCAGCGCTCTGCAATTCAGACTGGACAAGGAGGAAACAACAGAGCTCAATCACAAGACCACTACTCACCAAGGTCAGCCGTGGCCACCCTCTCTCACTCGCCAGTAATCCAACACCGCATAGCAAGAAGGGAAAAACCGAGACAGCCGCCAGCGGAAGATGGCTGGCAGGATTTCCACCGGCAGCAATGGTACTCGCGGACCACCCCGCAAGAGCCCCCAGGCTCAAGAGGATCGTTCCCCCCCCAGCACTGCGCACGATGAAAGTAAGAATGGCTTCCATACCGTCTTTGATGTAAGTGTTCAGCTATCAGCTTTCAGTAGTCAGCCAGACAGAAAACCACAGAAGATTTTGTCCAACTTCTGACGCGAATAGAGTCACCAGAATGCACCTCTTCTTGTTTTTGCTGAAAGTTGACGGCTGACCGCTTACCCCTTGATTTTCTCAAGGCTCTACCATAGTCAATTGTATCGGCAATCCTCCAATTTCCTATAGTTCTCAACGACTTAGCGAAAATCGACAGTCCTTACGTTGCATAACAACGCACATCCCGGCATAAGGAACAGATGAGCACCACTGAAACCCAAACCAATCAAGAACAAATTCGCTACTGGAACGAAGAGTCCGGCCCCAAATGGGTGCGGCTGCAACAACGGCTCGACCTGCAGCTTGCGCCCCTCGGCCTCGCTGTCATACAACGAGCGGGAGTCAAACCCGGTGAACACATACTCGATGTGGGTTGCGGGTGTGGACAGACCTCGTTGGAATTAGCTGGACGTGTCGGGCCGCACGGATCGGTCGTTGGCCTTGATATTTCTCAACCGATGTTGACCCGTGCGCAGGAGCGGAAAAAAGAACTCGCGACGACCAATCTCGAATTCATCCATGCCGATGCCCAAACGCATGCGTTCGAGCGTGAACGGTTTGACCTGATCTTTTCGCGTTTCGGTGTCATGTTCTTCGAGGATCCAACCGCGGCATTTCGTAATCTCCGCACCGCACTCCGTTCTCCTGGGAGGCTTTGTTTTCTCTGCTGGCAAGAACTGGCCAAGAACGACTGGGCGCGCGTTCCGCTCATGGCGGCCATGCAGCATGTCCCACCCCCACCTCCGCCACTACCGCACGCCCCAGGACCGTTTGCCTTCGCCGACCCAGATCGGGTGCGTCACATTCTGACAACCGCGGGCTTTACCGATGTCATGCTCGAAACGCACCAGGCAGCACTCAGCTTGGGCGGAGCGACCACTGTGGATGAGGCCACCGAGTTCACCCTTGAGATTGGTCCTGTTGCTTTTCTATTACGCACGGTCGATGGAGAGACGCGCCTACGTGTTGCTCACGCCATTCGAGAATCCCTCACACCGTATGCAGGGCAAAACGGAGTGCGACTGACCGGCACCACATGGATCGTTTCTGCCCATGCGGGGAATTGACCGTTTTTTCTTACCTCCACAGAGATTGCTTCGCGGCGCTCGCAATGACAACCTCGTCCCTTTAAGCGGACAAAGTCCTAGTTTTCAACGCTCCCCAACCATACCCTACGCGTGAACTTCCGCTCTACGGGAGGCAACGGATCGGCGGCAAGCAATGCTGGGTCAATGATCGGGTGGAGCGCTGGATCTTTATCCCGGAGTATCAGTAGAGCCTTCTGCACTCCCGCAGCAATGGGACGCGTCGGTTGATACTGAGCGTGTACGGTTTCCACTCTATAGGTGTCGACGACCACGTTAGTACATTCAGCAACATCCTGCCAGTTACCGTACATGAACTGCTTTCGGCGCTCGAGGGGCAACTCCTGTGTCTCAATAATTTTCTCCTTGAACTGTTCTCCGAGAAGACAGAACCTACTGTTCGCCAGGTCGAGCAAAAACGGCAGCGCTGCTTTTCGAGCAAAAGAAGAAAAGAACGTTTCAATGCGCTCCGAACTCAGTTTCGTACACTGTACGAGGTCGGTTAACGCAAACTGAATCCACGGAAGCCAGGCTTCAGGTATTGTTTCAGGCTGCACGGCTTCCTCGTTTTCCCGGTCACCACAGAGTCCCAACCCCGTAAGCCACGTACGGGCAAAATTTCTGTCACGATTTTTCAAGAGTTTGTCTTCGAGCAGTGAGACGGAAACCGAGGTCGGAAGGGTGAGAAGGAAACGACTGCCGAGATGAACAACAAAGTTATCAATCGAGACAACCCTGCGACCGGTCAGGCAACGGGTGCACCGTTCCCATAATTCATACGACTCCCAGGATGGAAGAAGCCATTCATGTCCAAGCAGGATGCATGAGAGTTTCATGTCCTTCATCTCCTTCGAGGGCTAGTACTGCACTGAAAATGTCGTGACTGAACTGTCCGCTGTGGCCACGTAGGGAGGCGTTTGTTGAAGAAAAACTTCTGTTTCCTCGTTGTAGAGCAGCACCTCTGAGACCGTCATGGATACCGGACTCGGCTGGACATGCTCATTGAGCGAATAGACCTCAATCTTGGTCGGATGGATCCCCGGCCCGAAGATCCAGCTTGGGGTATCGATCCAGCGTGACACTTCTCCTCCATCCCATTCCCACGTTGCCAATACTCCCGCCTCTCCATCCTCTCGATACACGGTCACTTTGACGTCCATCCCTTTCGGCACACAGCCAATAGGAACCCCAGAGGGCTTCTGCGGAGAGGCCCACCAAAGCGCAACGCTCGTGTTCTTTTTGCATCGAGCGTGGGGAAAGTACCCAATCCCCGCCTCAACGTATTGGCCGGTCGCATGCACATCCCACAAGACCGTCCAGGCTATAGCGTGACAGATACCCACTTTACATTTCGGGTGTGCATCCATCCGCATCCGTGCCTGTGACAGGTATGAGACCTGGGCAGTCTGACTCACGCCAGTATAGTAGTAGGTACCCGCCTCGGCAGGGAGCGAAAAAACGAGCGGGAACAAGACCAATAGGACTGCCATCCACAAGAAGGACGCTCTGCCTTTTTCGTGGGGACTCTGACCAATCGCAACGACGGCCTTCTGGTCACACAGGTTTCTCGACCCAACGTCGGTAGGGACGAACATGAAATGCTCCTTTCTGGGGAGCGCAAAAATCACATTGAACGAGCGATTTTCGCGGCTTTGCTTTCGAAAAGAGCAATGTTCGTGCCGAACATAAACTTTTTGTGATGTGTACTACTTACAGAAAGACTGCCACCGACAAGGACACTGTTCTGGCCCCCAGTGGGAACACTGCTGAGGGATAAGTGTCCCTTGTAAGGGACACTTACACACTTATAGTGACGATTGTCTCTCTCACTGCGCTCTTCGATTACGCTCAAGACCGGTGACGCCGAGCGAAGGCAGAGGTCGTACACTGATGCTTGATAACCGTAATTCCTAGCACGACCATGTATAGAATGAACGGGAGTGAGAGGTACGAATGTCCTGAAGTCTGGGGGTGGAGATCGTTTGCCCTACCCGTTGTGATGTGAGAGCAAAAGAGCAGCGGCCAAGAACGGGAGACGAAAGAGCGAGGGGTGTTCTGCTAGGACAGCCTCCCGATAGAAACAAGTCCACGACGAGAGAAGTTGTCTTCTATAATGTATATCACAATTTGTTTAATATTTTTCTCATTCGCGTCCGATATTTTCGCGCAGGGCAACAACGAATTCCGCGAGTTGCAGAATCAAGGCTTCTTCGAAAGGCATTTTTCCTTTGAACATACACTCGATTCCCCGGGCGAGCCGCGCCGCGAAGGTCAACCCGAGGGTCTCGAGCGCGTCAGCCAACTCTTCTGCTCTTCGATGTGCTTGTCCTTGCAACTCACCGTACAGGGAGTCATCCAGTGAAAGTATAATCGCTCGCTCAAGAATTCCCACGTGGTCGAGGAGACGCGTCCTTTCCTGTGGACCCAGCTCTGGCACTGTGCGCGTGGAGTGCAGAATTTTCTGGTTCCAGACAGAAGAATCTAACAGGCAATCCTCTTTCCCCAGCCCGATCCGCATTGGTCAGTCTTTCTTCTCATGAAGCCCTGTGCTGTGACGTCTCGTGTCCAGCACATTCGCCACTGTGATCGGTACCTTTAGCACCTGAAGCAGCCCACCCCAGAGGAATAGGCAAAAAGACAGAAAAACAACTCCCTCCCCCGACTTCGCTGTCTATCGTAATCCGCCCACCATGGGCCTCAACTAACGCTTTGGTGACGCGGAGCCCGAAACCGTTTCTCCCCTTGCCCTTGCTTTTGTTGGCTCGCTGGTACTGTTGAAAAAGAAAAGGAATCTCGTCTGCGGCCACCCCCGGCCCTGTATCCGTGACCGACACCACCACCTGATTTGCTATCCAGCCAGTAGCGATCTCAACTTTTCCCCGCGTTGGGGTAAACCTGAGCGCGTTGTGCAGCAGATTCCCAAACGCATATTCAAGTGCCTCAGGATCTCCCTCAACCAACGGCAGGTCTTCGCACAGGTGAAGGGAAAGACACAAGTCTCGACCCCGCGCTTCGGGCTCGTACTGACGCTGCAAGCGTTGCAGAATCGGCGTCACCGACAGGAGTTCTTTGGTGAACGGCAGATGTCCTTCTTCCAGCATAGTTAATTTCAAGCAATTCGTAATGAGCGTATGCACCCGCCGGGCTCCCTCACGTATCTTGTCCACCAGCTCTGCCGTCTCGTGCTCCTCTTTGGCACGGAGTGCTTGCAACGACAAATCTGCATAACCGATCAACACTGACAGCGGAGTCTTGATATCGTGCGAGAGCATGGCAAGAAATTCCGCTCGTTCCTGTTCCAGAGCTCTACGTATAGAGATGTCACGATAAATACCCTGGAAGCCGATCAATCTCCCCCTTTGGTCGCGGATCACCTGAGTCCGCCCTTCCACCGGAATGATCCTGCCATCTTTACTCAGGAATTCTGCGCCAAAAAGCGAAGGGACTTGTTCCCCCGCCAAGAACCGGCGCGTCAGTTCCTGACCAAAAGTCACAGTGGCAGGGGGAGCCAACTTCCGGTAATGCTGGCCGAGTAACTCTGCGCGTGACCAGCCCAGCATACGTTCCAAGCAGCGATTGACACTCGTGACGATGCCATCAATGGTAAAGCTCACAATCGCATCGTTGGCGTTCTCCACAAGATTGTGGTAGCGCTTCTCGCTCTCCTGGAGGGCAACTTCTGTTCGCTGACGCGCAATGGCATTATCAATAACGAGCGGAAGAAGCGAGAGGTAGTTCTGAGCAACATCTTTAATGACATAATCGGCGGCCCCAACCCTCATCATTCGGCTGGCAAGTGTGTCAGCGCCGTTTCCAGTAACAACAATCACCGGCGTACCGTTCCGTGCTTTAAGCACATCAAAAGCAGTGCCATCAGGGAGCCCGTGATCGGTAATGATGGCGCTGAATCCCTCGGTTCGTAACACTCGCTTGGCCTCTGCGACCGAACTGACGACCTGCGTCTCGTAGGGCAGATTTGCCTTCCTGACATACCGCAGAAAGGCTTGTTGGTCGTCTACATCATCTTCAACAAGGAGCAATCGAAAGGGTTCCATCTTTTATCCTTATCCTACTTATGCAGAGCGTGAGCCAGAAGCTTTGCGTCCCACCCTTTCGAGTGGTTTGCCTTTGGCAAATGACACTCTCGGTAGGAGCAACCAGTGTGCCAGGGTTAGGCGAAAGAAAAAATCGACACTTCGCGTGAAGATGTCGCGTCAGAGACACTGTCCTGTCCTTTGGGAGGAACATCCGTCCATGCGCATTGTCCCTAAGGGGGACACTCGCGAAGGAGATGGTTGGTTTGGCCGTGAGGCAGTTCGTGTTCCCTGTCGCTCCTGAGAGGGGTTGGTTTTGCTGAGGATGACGCGGTCCGCACCCAGATGTAAGCGAAAAGGGAGGAGACAGGGGCAATGGGTGGGAGTGAGCAGATTTTTCAGTTGCAGCTCACCTTAAATAGTGTCGGATCAATCGCGTAGCGATGTAAGAGGCTATAGAACGAAGAGCGTTTGATGCCGGCGAGCTTTGCGGCTCGGGCGATCGTGCCTTTCGTCGCCGTCAGTACTTGAACCAGATACGCACGCTCCAACTCTTCGCGGGCTTGGGCAATCGTTTTTTGCTCGACGTGCGGAAGAGCCACCTCTTCAGTCGTGCGGATGGCAGGGGGCAGAGGAGGTGTGACCAAGTGGACAGAGGGCGGCGGTTTGCCTTCCAACAGCAGTAATTCAGGGGTGATCATGGCGTTCGGGGTCAAGACCACAGCACGTTCGACGACATTTGCCAACTCGCGTACATTACCGGGCCAGCCATAGTCGAGGAGTTGTTGCATCGCTGCTGGGATAAACCCGTGTGTCTCTTTCTCTAACATTTGGCTGTACCGCCGCAGGAAATGGTGGGCCAGCAACGGAATGTCTTCCCGGCGCTCACGCAATGGCGGGAGGAACACAGGGATCACATGGAGACGGTAGTAGAGGTCTTCGCGAAATTTTCCAGATGCCACGGCTTTGCTCAGGTCTTGATTGGTCGCAGCCACTAGGCGGATGTCACTCTTTGTCGGTTGCTCTGCACCAACTGCGTAGAACTCACGTTCCTGCAACACCCGAAGGAATTTCACCTGTAAGGCTAACGGCAGTTCGCTCACTTCATCAAGAAACAGCGTGCCTCCTTCGGCTTGCTGCAAGAGACCACGCTTTGCCGTTTCCGCTCCCGTATAGGCACCTTTAACGTGGCCGAACAGCTCATTTTCCAGAAGGCCTTCAGGAATTGCCCCACAATTAATGGCAATGAACGGTCCCTTCGAGCGACGGCTGGCGAGGTGCAGGGCTTTGGCGATCAGTTCTTTTCCAGTGCCACTTTCTCCATAGAGGCACACCGTCGCCTCCGAGACGGCGATCTGTGCTACTTGCTGGAGTATCTGGCGCATTCGTTCACTTCCGGTGATGATATGGTCAAACTGATAGCGCTCCTGTACAAAAGTCCGCCACCGTGTCACCTCACTTTTTAACCGTTGGACCTCTGACGCCTTCTCGATCCGGGTGAGCAGATCAGTGGTTTCGAAGGGCTTAACCAGGAAATCAGCCGCTCCTTTTTTAATCGCCCTCACAGCATTCTCGATGCTCCCGTGTGCAGTAAGCATAAGAATAGGTAGGGTGGGATACATGTCCACCAATCGCTCAATCAGCATCATCCCGTCCATGCCTGGCATCGTCAGATCGACAATCGCCAAGTCCGGGACCTGAGCCGCAGCACGTGAGAGAGCTTCTTCTCCTGAGGCGGCGAGAGTGACATGGTACTCGTCGGCTTCCAGTTGCGCTTGAAGAAGAGTGCGGATGTTCGGTTCATCATCCACCACCAGAATTCGTTCTCTAGCCATCGGGTCGTCCTTTCTTCTCTTAGCTGCCCTGTCCGACAGAGAGAGACCGAGCATCGTCAATTTGCGGGTTGCCAATCCCATACGCGCAAGGGAGAGTGAAAAAGAAGGTGCTCCCTTTCTCAACTTCGCTCTCTACCCAAATTGTCCCCTGATGGGCATCAATGATCTGTTTCACCAGCGCCAGTCCTAATCCGGTCCCGCCAATCCCGCGCGTCTCATGACGTTCGATGCGCTGAAATTTGGTGAACAACCTCTGAATCTCCTCGCGTGGGATTCCCAGTCCGTGGTCAGTGACCCAGATGACCACGTGTTCTCCCTCTAGTCGGGCACCCACAGTGATCTCCCCTCCATGCGGAGAGAACTTGACGGCATTGGAGAGAAGATTTTGCAGTACTTGCCAGAGGCGGTCAGCATCCGCATGAACGGGTGGCAGGTCATTCGTAATCTTAAGCCGGACCGCAGGCTTGTCCTCTCCTTGGGTAAAGGGTGCGATTGCTTCACAAAGGAATACCGCGAGATCTACCGAGGCAAAATGGTACACTATCCGTCCAGATTGCAAGCGTTGTATATCGAGAAAGTCGTTACTCAGATTGTTTAAGCGAACGGCCTCGTTGTGGATGATCGTCAGAAACTCTTTCTGTTTCTTGGCAGGATAGCGGCGCTTGAGCAATAACTCGGCAAAGCCGTACAAGCTTGTAATCGGGGTGCGGAGTTCATGGCTGACAACCGCGACCATCTCTTCCTTTAATCGCACCGTCTCTTTGCGCTCTGTAATGTCCCGTGCATTAATCACCACCCCTGCGACCGCCGGATTGGCGAAGAGATTGTGGACAATACTCTCCAATACTCGATAGGAACCATCGTGGTGTCGTACCTGGTACTCAAGGTTCGCAATGCTCCCAGGGGTCGTCAGCAGGGAAGCCAATTCCTCTTGCACGCGAATCTGATCGTCAGGATGGAGAAAGGGAAAACCAGGCTGGCCCGCTAGTGCTTTCGGCTGATAGCCAAGCATGTGGGAGACGGAAGGGCTCACGTACCGTATCTTCCCTTCAGCATCGAGCACAGCGACAAGATCAAGTGCATTTTCGGTCAGTGAGCGAAAATATTCTTCTTCGCGCCGTAAGGCCTCGTTTGCCGTCGCCAGTTCCGCCGTCCGTTCCTGCACGTGGAGATCTAACTCTTGGTAGAGCTGGGTATTGACGAGGGCCGGGGCGGCTATACTCGCGACAATACTGGCGGCCTTTTGATCCGCAAGGGTGAACGTGCGCTGCCGTTTGGTCGCATTGATATTCAAGACTCCCACGAGATTGCCCCCCGCCATCAAGGGGACTGTCAGAGCAGATCGAATGTCCGCGCGCGGTACCGTTGGCGTAAAACGGGGATCCTGGACCTCGCCCTGCAATAACAGCGGCTCCTGGTGGCGAACCACCCAGCCCACAATGCTCTGCTCAAGCGCAACAACTTGCCCGATAAGTTGCTCGTGGGTGTCCCCCACGGCCATCGCCACGCACCAAGCTTTCCAGTCGGCGGTCGGTAAGACGATGGAGACTTCATCGGCATGACACGCCTGCAGGGCGGCCTCGGCGGTCTTCCGCAAAATAGTTTTGCTCTCAAGTGAGAACGCCAGCGCCGTACTCAACTCGTACACCGCAACCATCTCGCGTAACTGGACGTTCTCCGTGCGTAACCGACGGAACTCCATCGCTCGCGTCAGGACGGCTGACAATGCCGATAGGTTCAAGGGCTTGGTTACATAATCAAAGGCTCCCGCCCGTAGGGCTTCTACGGCCGACTCGGCACTGCTCTTGCCCGTCATTATCACCCCGACGAGATCAGGGTCAATTTCATGCGCTGCACGAAGCAAGGCAATCCCATCCATCCCCCCCATCAGAATGTCACAGAGCAGGATATCAAACTCTGCTT
>Ga0187892_10005131_pt1 | contig 20962 bp, 19 predicted proteins | sample MA1701073metaG_FD_139345 | JGI IMG/M metagenome (GOLD analysis project Ga0187892, IMG submission 139345) | Bio-ooze microbial communities from a basaltic lava cave in the Kipuka Kanohina Cave System on the Island of Hawaii, USA - MA170107-3 metaG ... | reverse complement strand
GAAGGACAAGCGATGGTGAGGTGATGTCAAAACGGAACGAAAGTGCGCGAACGGCCGGCGAGCACGACTGCCGCGAGGAACTGTCCAGTCTGATCGATGGTGAGCTAGCACCCCCGGCGTACTATGTATTACTCGAGCGGCTGCGTTTGGATGATGCGGCGCGGCGCGACTGGGAATGGATGAACGCGGCATCGGACGCGCTGCGCTCCAACGAAGTTGCGGCGCTGCACTCATCGCAATTCACGACCCGTTTCGCGCAGTCGCTTGCCGCCGAACCGCCTATCGTTGCGCCGCGTGCGGCCCGCAAGTCCGGTTCCCTGGTCCGGCGAGTCGTGCTACCGGGTGGCGCCGTGGCGGCTGCGGTTCTCGTCGTGATTGCGCTGCCGCAACTTCGAAGTACGACTGAGCCACAGTCGGTCGCCGTGCAAACCGCGCCGGCGCCGGTGAACGAACCGCCGGCGGAACTGCTTCGCTCAGCGGAGCTCGAGGCTTACCTTGCCGCGCATCGCGAATTCGCGGTTGGCGCGTTAATACCGCGGTCTGCACCGTACCTTCGCACCTCGGCGAACATTCCGGCAGAAAAGCGCTGATGCGTGGTTCCATCGCTGGTCGCCACCGTGGCGAGGGGCTGCCTCCCTTTCGCCTGGCGTTACTACTGTTCCTCTTGTGGTCGGCCGGATCGCAGGCCCAGCGGCCCGCCGTAGCCCGCAACGACGTGCAGTGGCTGCAAGCGATGCAGATCGCCGCGCAGCGCCTGAACTACACGGGAACCATCGTTCATCAACAGGGCGCCGACATGCGTTCGTCGCGCATCGTGCATTTTTTTGACGGCGCGGTAGCCCACGAGCGGCTGCAAACGCTCGATGGCCGTCCCCTCGAGGTCTTGCGGCGCGCCGATGAAGTGCGCTGCCTGATTCCCGAAGCGCGCCGCATTGTCATCGACAAGCGGCTCGGCGGCGAGAACTTCCCGGCGATTAGCTCGGGAGGACCCACTGAAATCCTGCGCCATTACATGCTGCGGCTGCACTCGCTGGAGCGAGTGGCCGACATCGAGTGCCAGATCATCGTGCTCGAGCCCAAGGACAGCTTGCGCTACGGATATCGACTGTGCGCTGATCCTGCAAGCGGACTTCTGCTGAAGGCGCAGATGTTGAACGATCGCCAGGAGACGATGGAACAGGTCGCGTTTTCCGAAGTCAGGATAGGCGAACGCTTCGATGCAGCGCGCCTGCGTCCCAGCTGGGTAACCGACGGCTGGAGCGTCGAGCGCAACGAGACGCGCCCCGCGGATCTGGCGCGAGCTGGCTGGACGGTCGTTGTTCCCGACGGGTTTCGCAAGCTCAATGCCGTGCGCCGGACGATTCTCTTCGCCGGCGGAAGCCGCGAAGCGATGCAGGCGGTGTTTACGGACGGCCTGGCAACGTTTTCCGTTTTCATCGAGGCGGCCTCTACCCGCGTCGATGCTGCGCGATCGCAGGGCTCGGTCAATGCCTATGTACGCCGGATCGGCGACGCGCTGGTAACCGTGGTCGGCGAAGTGCCGGCGGCAACCGTGCGAACGGTTGCCATGTCGATGCAGTCATCGTCCGGCGGCGCTGCTCCTTCCGTTGCGCCGGGCACGTCGTCTGTCGAATCGAAGAGTTCGCGCTGATTTTTAACTTCAGAAGAAAGAGTCACGATGCTTCCGTCAATTTCGCGCGCGTGGATCGCGCTTGTTCTTTCGCTCCTCGCCCAGACCGCACAGGCGCAACCGGGACAGCAGGTGCAAGGGCAGGTGTTGCCCGACTTTGCCGAGTTAGTGGACCGGGCCGGTCCTGCGGTGGTGAATATCCGCACCACGGCGCGCCTGACAACAGCGCAGGGCAGCCCCCAGGTTCCGCCGCAACTTGATGAAAACGACCCGCTGAACGAATTCTTCCGGCGCTTTTTCCCGCAGCCCGGTCCGCAGGGACCGCGACCGGGACCCGGACCCGGACCGAGGGGGCCGCGCGGTGATCGCGATCTTCCGCGCGGCGTTGGCTCCGGCTTTTTTATCTCGACCGATGGCTACCTGCTGACCAATCATCACGTCGTGGACGGCGCGGACGACATCTATGTCACGATGCCCGACCGGCGCGAGTTCAAGGGCAAGTTGATCGGCTCCGATCGCCGCACCGACGTTGCCGTCGTCAAGGTCGAGGCGAGCGGGATACCCGCATTGCGCATCGGCGATCCGGGAAAACTACGTGTGGGCGAATGGGTGATCGCCATTGGCTCGCCGTTCGGACTTGACAACACCGTCACCGCCGGAATCGTCAGTGCCAAGAGCCGCGAAACCGGCGATTTCCTGCCGTTCATTCAGACCGACGTTGCCGTGAACCCCGGCAATTCGGGAGGACCGCTGATCAACATGCGTGGCGAAGTTGTCGGCATCAACTCCCAGATCTTCACGACATCGGGCGCTTATGCCGGAATTTCCTTTGCCATACCGATCGATGAAGCGATGCGCGTGCAGGAACAGTTGCGCGCGACCGGCCGAGTGATCCGCGGGCGCATCGGCGTATCCATCGCAAATGTCGAACGCGAAGTCGCCGAAGCGATGGGTCTCGCGAAGGCGCAGGGCGCGCTCGTCGGCACTGTCGAGCGCGACAGTCCGGCGGAAAAGGCCGGGATCGAGGCCGGCGACGTGATACTGCGTTTCGACAACAAGCCGATCGAGCGCTCGAGCGAACTGCCACGCATCGTCGGTGCCACCAAGCCCGGTACGCGCGCCAATGTTCAGGTCTGGCGCAAGGGCAAGACGATGGATCTGCAGATCACCGTCGCCGAGATGGAAGCAGACCGCCAACAGGCGCGTCGGGGCGGCGATCCTCCGCGCGGCAGTGCTGGCCCCGCCAACGCGTTGGGGATGACCGTAAGCGATGTGCCGGCCGATCGGCTGAAGGAATTGCGCGTGAGCGGAGCGGTGCAGGTCGGAGCCGTGGACGGCGCCGCCGCCAAGGTCGGGATACGGCAGGGCGATCTGATCCTTGGCATGAACAACGTCGGGGTGACAAACGCCAAGCAGTTCAATGAGATGGTCGCCAAGCTCGATCCGAAGCGCAACGTCTTGTTGCTGGTCCGGCGCAACGAACAAAGCCAGTTTCTGATCATTCGGCCCAGCGATCGATGACGGGATAGAATCCGCCGCCGTTTCGGAAGGGGTGGCCCCACCGGGGCCACCCCTTTCCTTTCGCGGCGGCATCGACCTTTGATCGGTAGCGCAGCTTGAAGCGGTTTTGGCCGGTCTAATTGCAGCGGGGTGAAGGTGGGGAACGAGGGGGCTCGGCGGCCCCCTCGTGCTCCCCAGCCAGGGTAAGGGGTGGGGAACAGTGGTGCTCGGCGGCTCCCCGGCGGGCGTACTTGCATTCATGCAGCAGCGTATTCGCAACTTTTCCATCATCGCCCATATCGACCACGGCAAGTCGACGCTTGCGGATCGACTGATCCAGCGCTGCGGCGGACTGTCGGACCGCGAGATGGAAGAGCAGGTGCTCGACTCGATGGCGCTGGAGCGGGAGCGCGGTATTACGATCAAGGCGCAAACCGCCGCGCTTGAGTACGCGGCGCGCGACGGCCAGCGCTACAACTTCAATCTGATCGACACACCGGGCCACGTCGATTTTTCATACGAGGTGAGCCGTTCGCTTTCGGCGTGCGAAGGCGCGCTGCTGGTGGTCGACGCCTCGCAAGGCGTCGAAGCACAGACGGTGGCCAATTGCTACACGGCGATCGAACTTGGCGTCGAGGTGTTGCCGGTGCTGAACAAGATGGATCTGCCGCAGGCCAATCCGGAGGAGGCGCGCGCGCAGATCGAAGACGTGATCGGCATCGACGCCCACGACGCGATACTGGCGAGCGCAAAGACCGGCATGGGCGTCGATGAGATTCTCGAACGCATCATCGAGCGCGTACCGGCGCCGCGCGGCGACGAAGCCGCGCCGCTGCAGGCGCTGATCATCGATTCCTGGTTTGACAACTATGTCGGTGTCGTCATGCTGGTGCGCGTGTTCAACGGCGTGCTGAAGCCCAAGGACAAGATCCTGCTGATGGCAACAGGCGCGACACACCTTACCGAACAGGTCGGCGTTTTCACGCCAAAGCCGCTCGCACGAGAACACCTGGCGGCCGGTGAAGTGGGTTTCGTGATCGCCGGCATCAAGGAGCTGCGCGATGCGCGGGTTGGCGACACCGTCACGCACACCGTCAAACCGGCCGCAGCGCCGCTGCCGGGTTTCAAGGAAGCGAAATCGCAGGTGTTCGCCGGTCTCTATCCGGTGGAGTCCAACCAGTACGAGTCGCTGCGCGACGCACTCACCAAGCTGCAGTTGAACGACGCCGCGCTGCACTTCGAGCCGGAGGTGTCGCAGGCGCTCGGCTTCGGCTTCCGTTGCGGTTTTCTCGGCCTGCTGCACATGGACATCGTGCAGGAGCGGCTGGAGCGCGAATACGACGCCCAGCTTGTCACCACGGCGCCATCGGTCGTCTATGAAGTCGCTTTGCGCGACGGGTCGGTTGCGCTGGTGGAGAACCCGTCGAAACTGCCGGACCCCGCGAAGATCGAAGAAATCCGCGAGCCGATCGTCGCGGTGACGATCTTCGTGCCGCAGGAATTCGTCGGCGCCGTGATCACGCTGTGTATCGGCAAGCGCGGCGTGCAGACCAATCTGTCGTATCACGGCCGCCAGGTGCACCTGACGTACGAGCTGCCGCTGGCGGAAATCGTTCTCGATTTCTTCGACAAGCTGAAGTCCGCGTCGCGCGGCTACGCATCGATGGACTACGAGTTCCGCGAATATCGCGCCGCCGACGTGGTCCGGCTCGATCTGCTGATCAACGGCGACCGCGTTGATGCGCTGTCGGTCATCGTGCATCGCTCGAATTCGCTGTATCGCGGGCGCGAGATCGCCGCGCGCATGCGCAAACTGATCCCGCGCCAAATGTTCGATGTCGCCATCCAGGCCGCGATCGGCGCCAACGTGATCGCGCGCGAGAACGTCAAAGCATTGCGCAAAAACGTGCTCGCGAAATGTTATGGCGGTGACATCACGCGCAAGAAAAAACTGCTCGAAAAGCAGAAGGCGGGAAAGAAGCGCATGAAGCAGGTGGGCGCCGTGGAGATTCCGCAGGAAGCCTTCCTCGCGATTCTGCAAGTGGAAGAAAAATGAATTTCGCGTTGATTCTGTTCGTGCTGCTTGTCGTGAGCGGCGCCATGTGGGTACTCGACATGCTGTGGCTGCGCAAGACCCGGCTGGCCAGCGCGTCGCAGGAGGTCGCGCGTTTCGACGTCAACAGCGCCCGCAGGGGTGTCGACCCGGTGGCGCTGGCGGGCGAGCGCGCGGCGATGCAGGAGCGGTTGACACGAAGGCCGTGGTATCTGGAGTACACGGCCAGTTTTTTCCCGGTGATCCTGCTCGTCTTCGTGCTGCGTTCGTTTTTCTTCGAGCCGTTTCGCATTCCGTCAGGGTCGATGATTCCGACGCTGCACGTCGGCGATTTGATCCTCGTCAACAAGTACACGTATGGCGTGCGGCTGCCGATCGTGCACACAAAGATGATCGGTATGGGTTCGCCAAAGCGCGGCGAAGTGATGGTGTTTCGCTACCCGCACAACCCGGCCCAGGACTACATCAAGCGCGTGGTCGGGCTCCCCGGGGATCGGATCGACTACCTTGACCGCCGTGTCGCGATCAACGGCACGCCGGTGCCGGTGCGCCCCGCGGACCGATACCTGGAAGAAGGGCGCGTGCAGTACTACCAGCAGTTCATCGAAACTCTCGGCGACATCGAGCACCGGATCGTGCTGAACGAGGGACTCGGCGTGCCGGCGATGCAGGGTTTTGCGCACACCCACCCGCAGGCGTGCCGGTATTCCGAGCGCGGGGTCAGTTGCACCGTGCCGGCGGGGCACTATTTCGTGATGGGCGACAATCGCGACAACAGCGAGGACAGCCGCTTCTGGGGCTTCGTCCCCGACGACAATATCGTCGGGCGCGCCTTCTTCATCTGGATGAACTTTGGCAATATCGCTCGGATCGGCAGCTTTCCGTAGGGGGAGAAGAACGCCATGACGCTTGCTGTTCAAAGCCGGCAGCGGGGCCTCAGCCTGATCGGCCTGCTGTTTGTCGGGTTGATCGTGGTGCTCTTGCTGATGCTCGGCGCCAAACTGGTTCCGGCGATCGTGGAGTACATCGCCATAGAACGCGCGGTGCAGAAGATTAAAAACGAGGGCAGCACGGTGGGCGAGATCCGCTCCGCATTCGAGCGGCACGCGACGATCGACGACATCAAGTCGATCAATAGCCGCGACCTGGACATCACGAAGGAAGGCGATAAGGTGGTCATCTCCTACGCGTACACGTACAACATCCAGGTGATGGACAACGTCCGCCTGGCCATCGATTTCTCCGGCACCACGCGCGATCGCCCCACCAAGGCGGTTCCATGAAGGACCGGCCCGGATGCTTCACGAGGGACGCGGGAGTAAGGGCCGCGGCTCCAAGTCCGCCTGCGCGGACTTGGACGGCCCGAACGCCTGCCGCGTCTCGCGGTAGGCCTGCGCGCGAATCACACGATGCGCGAGCCAGATTGCGCGAAAGCCTGCCGCCGCGGAAGCGGGGGGCCGCAAGCAGGTGCGATGGATCTCACGTCGCTTGAAGAGCGCCTGAACTACCGCTTCACGCAGCCGACGCTGCTCGAGCAGGCGGTCACGCATCGCAGTCACGGCGCGGTTCACAACGAACGGCTCGAGTTTCTGGGCGACGCGGTGCTCAATTGCACGATCGCGCACCTTATGTTTCAGAAGTACGGCCGTTTGAACGAAGGCGACCTGTCGCGGTTGCGTGCCAACCTCGTTAAACAACAGTCGCTGGCTGAGATTGCCGAGCGGATCGGTTTGAGCGATTTCATGCGACTGGGCGAAGGAGAAATGAAAAGCGGCGGATTCCGGCGCCCCTCGATACTGGCCGACACGATGGAAGCCGCATTTGGCGCGGTATTTGTGGACGGCGGTTTCGAAGCGGCGCGGGACGTCATTGCTCGGCTTTTCGAGCCGGTGCTGAAGTCCGTGGACCCCAAGACGCTCGGCAAGGACAGCAAGACGCTGTTACAGGAATACCTGCAGGCCAAGCGCCTGCCATTGCCGGCGTATGCGGTGGTTGAGACGCGCGGCGCCGCGCACAACCAGGAGTTCGACGTCGAGTGCGGGATTCCAAAACTGGAAATCAGCGTTCGCGGCACCGGCCGCAGCCGGCGTGCGGCGGAGCAATCGGCGGCCAAGCTGGCGTTGGATCAGGCGCAGGCGGCGTGGCAGGCTGCGCGACGGTCAAAACGCAAGGCCCAGGTCGAAGCGGATACCGCCCCGGCAGCCGAGTCAACCGTGGCGACCGCAGCCGCCAAGCAGGAATGAGATGCCGGCGCACACGGGAAGAGTTGCGATCGTCGGTCGCCCCAACGTAGGCAAGTCCACATTGCTCAATGCGCTGATCGGCGAACACCTGTCGATCACCTCGCGCAAACCGCAGACGACGCGCAATCGCATTCTTGGAGTTCTGACGCGCGGCGAACCGCCTGCAAGCACGCAGTTCATCTTTGTCGACACACCCGGCTTCCAGCAACGCCGCGGCGCAGCCCATGCGCGGCGCATGAATGACGCCGTGGTCGCGGCATTGAGCGACGTCGACGCGATCGTGCTGGTGATCGATGCCGCGGGATGGCGGCAGGACGACGAAACCGTGCTTCAGCCGCTCGGGCAGGCGACCGGCAGGGTCGTGCTCGCGCTGAACAAAATCGATCTTCTGTCCCGTTACCAGAACGTTCTTCCGGTGCTGCGCGATAGCGCAAAGCGCTTCGACTTCGCAGCACTTGTCCCGGTGAGCGCTGAAAAGCGCACCCAGCTCGATTCGCTGCTGGCCGAGGTCGAAAAGCTGTTGCCGGCTGGTGAGCCTCTGTTCGCGCCGGACGAGTACACCGACCGCAGCGCGCGCTTTGTCGCGGCCGAGCTGATCCGCGAAAAGGCGTTTCGCTTGCTGGGTGACGAACTTCCGTATGGCATTGTGGTGACGATCGAGCGCTGGGACGAAAACGAGGCGCGCGCCGATATCTCCGCCGGCCTGCTGGTCGAGCGCGAGTCACATCGGCCGATTGTGATCGGCGCGCAAGGCGCCAAGCTGCGCGAGATCGGCCGGCTGGCGCGCGCGGACATTGCGCAGATGCTCGGGAAGGCCGTGCATCTGGAAACGTGGGTGCGCGTGCGGCGCGACGGCGCCCTTGAAGCATTAGGGTATGAGTGAAATTGCCTCGAATCAACGCGGCTTTGCCGCGCCGAGCTCGCCCTCTCCCCTCGCGGGAGAGGGTCGGGGAGAGGGCGAATCGGGGGTCGGGCGTCGGGCGTCGGGCGCGGGGCGAGCTCGCGGACGTGGACCTCGCGTCGACGCGCAGCCGGGATTCGTACTGCATTCGTATCCATGGCGCGAATCGAGTTTGATCATCGAGGTGTTCACGCACGGCCACGGGCGCGTCGCGCTAGTGGCGCGCGGCGCAAAGCGGCCGACGTCGCAGTTTCGCGGCTTGCTGTCATCGTTTTCTCCATTGCTGCTGTCGTGGAGCGGCCGCAACGACATCAAGACGCTGGTGCGCGCCGACTGGACGGGCGGCCTGCCTCTGCTGCGCGGGGATGCGTTGCTGGCGGCGTTCTATCTGAACGAGCTGCTCGTGCGACTGCTGGCGCGCGGCGACGCGCACGAGCAGTTGTTCGCCAGTTACCTAGAAGCGCTGCATGCGCTGGCCACTGCCGGCGCCGATCATGAGTCGACACTGCGCGGTTTCGAGCTCGATCTCTTGCGGGAGACCGGGCATGCGCCGAGTTTCGATGTGTGCGCAGACGGCGCGCCCGTTGAGGCCGCGGGACTGTATCGGGTGGAGGCAACGCAGGGACTCACGCGCGTTCAGTCCGCTGACGGCGACATTGTCGTCGATGGCGCTACGGCGCTGGCGATTGCGCGACGCGATTTCAGCGCGCCGCACGTGGCGACCGCCGGCAAGTCCGTGCTCCGCCATTTGCTGCGCGTTCAGTTGAACGGCCAGCCGCTCAACACCCGCCGCATCCTGCGCGCTCTAAACCTCTTGGGGACAGACCTTGGAGCGCGCAGCGCACAAAGCTCTGTCCCCAACCGTATCTAACCATATCCAGGACTAATGACCGCCCTGAGCGTCAACCTGAACAAGATCGCCTTGTTGCGCAACACGCGCACGATCGGCATTCCAGAGGTTGCGCGTTTTGCGGCAATCGCGCTGGAAGCGGGCGCCGGCGGCATTACCGTGCATCCGCGGCCCGATGGACGTCATGTGCGCGCCCCCGACGTTACCGAGCTTGCGGCGCTGCTCGAGCGCTGGCCCGGCGCCGAGTTCAATATCGAAGGTAATCCATTCCAGCAACTGATGGACTACGTGCGGGCCGTGCGGCCACACCAGTGCACTTTTGTGCCGGATGAAACCGGCGCGTTTACCTCAGATCACGGCTGGGATCTCACGCGCGACGGCGAGCGGCTGCAGCCGTACATCGATGAAGCGCGGGCGCTCGGCGTGCGTGTCAGCTTGTTCATGGATCCCCAACCGGAGGCGATGGCGCAGGCGCGCGCGCGCGGGGCCGATCGCATCGAGCTCTATACGGAGCCGTATGCGCGTGCGTTCGGTTCCAATCGGAAGGCGCAGGAACTCGCGCGCTATCGCGCTGCCGCCGAAGCCGCGCTCGCGATCGGACTCGGCGTTAACGCGGGCCACGATCTGAATCGCGCCAACCTTGCGCCGTTTCTTATCGCGGTTCCCGGCGTGCTCGAAGTTTCCATCGGCCACGCGCTGATCGCCGATGCGCTGGAACATGGCCTGACCAAGACAATCGGACTGTACGTCGCCGAGATCCGCAAGGCTGGCGCGGCGTTGCGTGAGCGGCAATGAGAGCGCAGCGTTGATCTACGGCATCGGCGCCGACGTGGTGGACATCCGTCGCATCGAAGATGCGCTGGCGCGCTTTGGCCGTCGCTTTGCCGAACGCGTGCTGGGTCCGGAGGAACTGGCGCGTTACGACGAGCGACGAGCGCGCGTCGAGCGACGCGGTCTCGCGTTTCTCGCGACGCGCTTCGCCGCAAAGGAGGCGCTGTCCAAGGCACTCGGTCTAGGCATGCGGCAACCGATGAGCTGGCGCGCGGCGGAAATCGTCAACGCGCCGAGCGGGCAGCCACGGATTGTAACGCATGGCGCGCTGGCGACTTTCGTGACCGCGAGACGCCTGCGCCTGCACATATCGATCAGCGACGAACGCGACATCGCGTTCGCATACGCGATCGCTGAAGTTTCTGCCGTTTCCGATATGGAGAACTGAATGCCAGGACCTGTTGTCGTCGATGTTGCCGGCTTGCGGCTGACGGACGAGGAGCGCGAGCGGCTGCGCCATCCACTGGTCGGCATGGTGATTCTGTTCGCGCGTAACTTCGAGGCGCCGGCGCAGCTGCGCGAACTGACCGCTGAAATTCACTCGCTGCGTTCGCCACCGCTTCTAATCGCCGTCGATCACGAAGGCGGTCGCGTGCAGCGCTTCCGTGACGGCTTCACCCAGGTTTCACCGATGGCCGAACTCGGCCGCCGATGGGATCAGGACGTGCTCGACGCGTGCCGGTCCGCGGTCTCGACTGGATTTGTCATCGCGAGTGAATTGCGCGCGTGCGGCGTCGATTTGACGTTTGCGCCGGTGCTGGATCTCGAGTGGAATCGTAGCAGCGTCATCGGCGATCGCGCGCTGCACAGCGACGCGCGCACGGTGGCGATGTTGGCCAGTCATCTATGTCACGGCTTGGCCCTGGCGGGGATGGCTAACTGCGGCAAGCATTTTCCGGGTCACGGCTGGCCGCAGGCGGACTCACATCACGCGGTGCCGGTTGACGAGCGGCCCCTTGACGAAATCCTCGCGAACGACGCGGCGCCTTATCGCTGGCTTGGCGCTGCGCTGGCGAGCGTAATGCCCGCGCACGTGGTTTATCCGGAAGTGGACAGCATGCCGGCCGGGTTTTCACGTGTCTGGATCGAAGGCATCCTGCGCGGAAAACTTGGTTTCGCGGGTGCTGTATTCAGCGACGATCTGTCGATGGAAGGTGCCCGCGTCGCCGGTGGCGTTCTGGCTTGTGCGCAGGAAGCGATCGACGCCGGCTGCGATTTCGTCCTCGTGTGCAATGACACGAGCGCCGCGGACCAGGTACTCACCGAATTGCGCTGGAAGCCGAAACCTCAATTCGCGGAGCGTGCCGCCCGCATCGCGCCGCGCGGTGCCGCGCCCGATTGGGATGCGCTGCGGGTCAGCGCAATGTATCGCGCCGCCGTTGCCGACGTCGAGCGCTGTTGAGGCAGCTCTCTTCCTCTTCAAGGGGGAGGTTGGGAGGGGGGATGGGGTCGGGCTCCCCACAGGAAACCCATCCGACCCCGACCCTCCCCTTGAAGGGGAGGGATGCCGCTACGCGCGCTCCATGTAGGTTCCGTCGTCGGTACTGACGCGCACCTTGTCGCCCTGATTGACGAACGGCGGCACCTGGACGGTGATGCCGGTTTCAAGTTTGGCCGGCTTGAAGGTGTTGGTCGCGGTCGAGTTCTTGATGCCCGGGTCCGTTTCTACCACTTCCAGCACGACGGTTGTGGGCAACTGCACGCCGATCGCGCGCCCGTTGTGGAAATTGATTTCGATTTCCATGTTCGGCAACAGATAGCCGCTCTGGCCCTCGAGAAAATCGGCGCTCAGGTTGAGCTGCTCGTAGGTCTCGTTGTCCATGAAGACGTAGCTCGAGCCGTCCTGGTACGAGTAGGTCATCGCGCGCCGGTCGATAAACGGACGCTCCAGTTTTTCGTCGGTCGACAGCCGCTCGTTGCGTTTCTGGCTGTTCTCGATGTCCTTGATCTCGATTTGCATGTACGCGCCGCCGCGGCCGCCGACGTGCACGTGATAAGACTTGAGTACGCGCCACAGGCGCTTGTCCCATTCGATCAGATTGCCGGCGCGGATTTCGGTCGCGAGGATCTTGGCCATATCAATAGAATTCGAAAAACGTCCGCCACGCAGGGGCCGCGATTATAGGCGGCCGTTCTCGTTCGACCGTGTCTGATACCTCAACCGAGACTTTCGATCCGAAAGCGCTGGTCGATCGCCTGCCGCACCGGCCCGGCGTGTATCGCATGCTGGCGGCCGACGGCAGCGCGCTGTACGTCGGCAAGGCGCGCGATCTGAAAAAGCGGGTTGGCTCGTACTTCAACAAAGGCGTAGGCCCACGTACCGCTCTGATGTTGGCGCGCGTGACTCAGATCGAGACAACGGTCACGGGATCGGAAGCCGAGGCGCTGCTGCTCGAAAACAACCTGATCAAGTCACTCGCGCCGCGCTTCAACATTCTTTTTCGCGACGACAAGTCGTATCCGTATCTGAAGTTCACTGACCACCGATTTCCGCGCGTCGCGTATTACCGAGGCGCGCCCGACCGGCGCGCGCGCTACTTCGGTCCGTATCCGAACGCGTGGGCGGTGAAAGACAGCATTCGCGAGTTGCAGAAGGTGTTTCGTTTACGCAGCTGCGAAGACACGGTGTTCGCGCATCGCTCCCGACCTTGCCTGCTCTACCAGATTCAGCGCTGCACCGCGCCGTGCGTGGGCTTGATCGACGAGGTTACCTACGCCGGCGACGTTGGCCGCGCGGTGCGTTTTTTGCGCGGCGAGACCGATGCTGTGATGGCCGAGCTCGAACAGCGGATGGAGTCGCTGGCAAAGGACTTGAAGTACGAGAAGGCTGCCGCGGTGCGCGATCAACTGGGGTCGCTGTCACGCGTGCTGCACCAGCAGGCGGTCGATACGACCGGCGGCGACACCGACGCGGACATCATCGCGGTGGCCATTGAGCGTAGTCAGGCCTGCGTGAATCTGGCGATGGTTCGCGGCGGCCGCCATCTTGGCGACAAGTCGTATTTCCCGACGCGCACCGGCGAGGATATCGAGGCGCCCGAGGTGCTCGAAGCATTCCTGTCGCAGCACTATGTCGATCAGCCGGCGCCGCCGGTGCTGATCGTCAATGCGGATATCGACGTCGTCGATATGCAGGAACTGCTCGGCTCCGGCGATCGGCGCGTGCAGATACTTCGACAGCCGCAGAGCCAGCGCCGGCGCTGGCTCGAAATGGCGGAGGCGAATGCCGCGGTCGCGCTGGCACGCAGGCTGGCCGAAGAGGGCTCGCAGCAGGCGCGCACGCGCGCGCTGATCGACACGCTCGGCCTCGAGCCCGAAAGCGGCGATCCGGCACTGTTGCGCGTCGAGTGTTTCGACGTCAGTCATACGATGGGAGAGGCTACGCAGGCGGCATGCGTGGTCTATCGCAACCACGGCATGCGCTCGTCAGAATACCGGCGCTACAACATTGAAGGCATCGAGCCCGGCGACGACTACGCTGCGATGCGCCAGGTGCTGACACGACGTTACAGCGCCGTTGCGCGGGGTGATGGTCCGGGACCGAATCTTGTGCTGATCGACGGCGGCGCGGGGCAGGTCGCGGTCGCGCGCGCGGTGTTCGAGGAGCTTGGACTCGATGTGTCCTTGCTCGTCGGTGTTGCCAAGGGCGAAGGGCGCAAAGTCGGGCTGGAGGAACTCGTGTTCGCCGACGGCCGTCCGTCGCTGTCGCTCGGTCGCGAATCGCAGGCGCTGCTGCTGATTGCGCAGATACGCGACGAAGCGCATCGCTTTGCGATCACCGGAATGCGCGCGCGCCGTGCGAAAGCGCGCAACACATCGCAACTGGAGTCGCTCGAGGGCATCGGTCCGAAACGGCGCCAGAAGTTGCTGTCCCGATTCGGCGGACTGCGCGGACTGCAGGCGGCGTCGATCGACGACATCGCGCGCGTGGAGGGCGTTTCACGTAACCTCGCCGCCCGCATCTATGCCCAGTTGCATCCCGCCGCGGCCACCCATCCCGTCGATGCCGATTAACGTTCCGATGCTGTTGACGTGGGGGCGGATCGCGATGATCCCCCTCATCGTCGGCGTCTACTACCTGCCGGACGCGTGGCTGACATTTCACGCGAAGAACGTGATCGGCTGTGCGCTGTTCGTGATCGCCGCGACCACCGACGCTTTCGACGGCTACTACGCGCGCAAGCACGGGCAGACCACGCGTCTGGGCGCGTTTCTCGACCCGGTGGCCGACAAGCTGATGGTATGTGCGGCGCTCATCGTTCTGGTGGAGCTCGAGCGCGTCGGCGCCTTTGTGGCGCTGGTGATCATCGGGCGCGAGATCGCGATCTCTGCGTTGCGCGAATGGATGGCGCAGATCGGCGCGGGACGCAGCGTCGCGGTCAGTTCGCTGGGAAAGGCGAAGACGATCATGCAGATGATCGCGATTCCGATGCTGCTGTACCACGACCGGTTGTTGGGTATCGATATCGGGCTTGTCGGCACCGTGCTCATTTACATCGCCGCGGCGCTGACCGTGTACTCGATGCTGTATTACCTGAAGCTCGCGTGGCCGCATTTGGCCGAGCGTGGCGCTCCGCATTGATAGGACGCGTTATTATTCGCGGCCTGTTTTCGGTTGGCCGCGGGAATAGCTCAGTTGGTAGAGCGCAACCTTGCCAAGGTTGAGGTCGCGAGTTCGAGACTCGTTTCCCGCTCCAGATTGCAAAAAGGGGAAGCCACCCGTTTCCCCTTTTTTTGTGTCGGCACTGAAGTACCGCCGGCATCATTAGGGAAGCTCTGAAAAGCGTAGCGAGCAAGCCCAGATCGCCGCCGAGCACTGGACCTGTACGAGTAGTACAGCGAAGCGCGCAGGAGGCAAGATGGGCGGCGCAGTAGTTTTTCAGAGCTTCTTTAGACATGGCGGGGTGGCAGAGTGGCCATGCAGCGGACTGCAAATCCGCGGACGCCGGTTCGATTCCGACCCCCGCCTCCAACACTCGACGGTGCGAAACAATCGCCGACTGCCGCTCGGTCCGCGGCTGTACATTGCGCGAATTGCGGCATCTCTGAGGCGCCCCGGTGGCGAAACAGGTAGACGCACGGGACTTAAAATCCCGGGCCGCGAGGCGTACCGGTTCGAATCCGGTCCGGGGCACCACACGATGGCGATGAAAGTCTTCAATTTGCTGTGCGCGAACGAACACCCGTTCGAGGGATGGTTTGCTTCGAGCGAAGAGTTCGAGCGCCAGCGGGAGCACGGCTTGTTGAGTTGCCCGCTATGCGCGGACCAGCAAGTCAGGAAGGCGCTGTCGGCTCCGCGTCTGAATCTCGGCGCCCAAGAGCCGAAGGAGCCGGCGGTGATGCCGGGCAACGAGCAGGTACACGCGTTGCTGCTCAAAGTGGCGCGCGAGATCGTTGCCACGACGGAAGATGTCGGCGAACAGTTTCCCGAGGAGGCGCGGCGCATCCACTATCACGAAGCGCCGGAGCGCGGCATCCGCGGCGTTACCTCAAAGGAAGAAGCGCGGGCGCTTGAAGAAGAAGGAATTCGCATCGTGCCGTTCCCGCTTGGGAACTTGCTGCGCGAGCCATTGCAGTAGGTTCGGCGTTCGGCGTTGGGCGTCCAGCGTGAAAGACAAACCGCAGCGTCCCCGCTCAACGCTCTACGCTCAACGCCGAACGGTCAACCACGCGCGCAAGCAATTCCCGCAGCTGATTGAACGTATACGGCTTCGCCAGATAGTCGGTCATTCCGGCGGCGAGGCAGCGTGCGCGCGTGTCGCCGATCGCGTCCGCCGTGAGTGCAACGATCGCAGTCGAACCGGGCATCGACTTGATCTGGCGCATCCGCCGGGCGGTCTCCAGCCCGTCGATACCGGGCAACTGCAGGTCCATCAGCACGAGGTCGAACTGACGGGCCGCGACAGCTTCCAGCGCAGCCTCGCCGCTGTCGGCCGTTACGACATCGCACCCGAGTTGCTTCATCAACTCGGCGGCAATTAGTTGATTGACCGGGTTGTCCTCGACCAGCAACACGCGGCGCAGTCGCACGTCGAACGAATCGGCCATGACTTTGGCCATCGCGGCGACGGCCGCATCGTCGTCCGCCCCCGCCGGGGCGGCCTCGAGTCGCGACGTGAACGCAAACGTGCTACCGACCCGAGGCTCGCTGTCGACTTCGATCGAGCCTCCCATCAGTTCCGCCAGCCGCTTTGAAATCGAGAGCCCGAGCCCGGTTCCGCCAAAGCGCTTTGCGATCGATGCATCGGCCTGCACGAATGGCGCAAAGATCGCCTGGCGGCGTTCGGCGGCAATGCCGATTCCTTCATCGTGCACCGCCCAGCGCAGAACGAGATCCGGCAGCGCCGCAACCCGATCGACGCTGACCTCGACGCGGCCGTCCTGGGTGAACTTGACGGCGTTGCCGATCAGGTTGCCCAGCACCTGGCGCAGGCGCGCCGGATCGCCAACAACGCGGGTCGGAACGGAAGCGGCGACCGAGCAGGCAAGCGTCACGCTCCGGTCGCGCGCCTGGGGAACAAACATCGCAACAACGTCTTCGATCAGCGTGGCCGGCGAAAACACTTCGGCGTGCAGACGGATGTCTTCGGATTCAAGGCGGGAGAACTCCAGCAAGTCGGCCAACAGGCGCAACAACGAAGATGCCGCGTTGCGCACGGTCATCAACTGCTGGCGCTGCCCGTCATCGAGCTTGCCCAGCAGCAGCACCTCAGTCATGCCGATAACGCCGTTCATCGGAGTACGCAGCTCGTGGCTCATCGTCGCGAGGAACACCGACTTCTCCCGGTTGGCGGTTTCGGCTTCTCGCTTTGCGTCCACCGCTTCGGCATAGGCTTTCTGAGTCGCGCGCTGCGCCGTTTCGAGCGTCGCCAGCGCCTGTTCTGTCTCGGCGGCGGCGCGCGTACGTTTGATGATTTCGATTTCTAGTTTGAACTGCTGATCGCGCAGGATGCGGTCGGCGCGGCGCACGATCCACAGCAGCGCCAGACAAAGCGCCAGCGTCAGCGCGCCGCTGAAAGTCGCCACGTGCAGGCGCGTCGTTGCGATCGTCGCTGCCAGTGGCGTTACGTCATCGTAGATCTCGACCACACCCGCGATGTTTCCGCCTTCGTCGGTGAGCGGCAGGTACGAGCCGATCACGAATACGTCGCGCAGTTGCCCATCGAACGATTGAAACGTCTGCCGGTGCGAAAGTTGGCTGGCAGGCTTGCCGCCGATGGCGCGCACAAATCCGGCGTACGTCGATTTGTCTTCGCCGATCTGCTTCGCTTCGCTTGAATAGACGGTGAGGCCGTTGCGGTTGAAAAGTTTCAGCTTGGCAATCGTGGTTCCAGCGACGCTGCGCTCGAACGACGCGTTCAGCGCGGCAACCTCGGGCGCACTTGCCACCGGTGCGGCGGGTGACGCCAGCAACCGATCTGCAACCTTGCGTTCGGCAACCGACCACTGATTGACGATCAGCCGTAACTGGATGGCGTTTTTCCGCTCGCCCTGTTCAAGCAGAGTGCGTTCCGCGTGCCGGCCGTACATCCATGCGAGCGCGCACGCGATACCTGCGATCACCAGCAAACAGGCAATCGAAAAGTGACGGGTCAGGCGGAAAGGTTGGGCCATCGGTCATCGCGGCAGACGCGATGACCGAGGCTAGCCGGGCGCGCGCCCGCCAAAAGTGCGAATTGGCGTGTCGGGGGAGGTGAGTTTGGGCCTCAACGCTGTGCAGCCACCACGTCGCCGAAAATCTCCCAGCGTTCGCCGTTGAAGCGCGCCAGTTGCTCCTGCTCGATGGGTGCGAAGTCATCGGGGCCCGTGTTGATGCGGATTCCCGGCAACAGCAGCGGCAACTCCAGGCTCTTCAGATTCGCTGCCTGCCGCATGATGTTCTCGCGCGACAGATCGTTACCGCATTGCTTCAACACCTGCGCCAACGTTTGCGCGACGGTGTAGCCGTACCCGTTGGAGTTGTCCTCGACGCTGCCGTCCGGGTAGTACTTCTTCATCCACGCCAGCCACTCCTGAAAACCCTTGTCGCTCTTCCACTGCGGGTCGGTGACTTCTTTCAGGTAAAGGGCGGTGATCAGACCTTTCGACGCTTCCAGCCCAGCCGGCTTCAAGACTGTGGCGACCGAGATCGACACGTTGTTCAGGTAGTGTGTTGGCTTCCAGCCCAGGTCATGCGCCTTCTTGATTGCCTGTGCGGCGAACTTGGGCGTGGTGATGTTGAAGAACACGTTGGCGCCGCTGTTCTTCAGGTTGACGATCTGCGAATCTACCGTGGGGTCGGTCACCTCGTACGACTGTTTCATCACGATCAGCGTCTTGGCCTTGTCGCCGAGGCCGTCCTCGAACCCCTTCAGATAGTCCTTGCCGTAATCATCGTTCTGAAAAAGGACGCCGATCTTCGGGTCCTTGACGTTGCTCAGTACGTGCGCGGCGTACACGCGTCCTTCCGTCTGGTAGTTGGGTTGCCAACCCATCGTCCACGGATATCCCTTCGGGTCGTTCCACTTGGTCGCACCGGTGGCAACGAACAATTGAGGCACCTTCATCTGGTTCATGTATTTCTGGATTGCGCTGTTCGACGGCGTGCCGAGCGGTTGGAACACCAGCGCAACCTGGTCCTGCTCAACCAGCTTGCGCACCATTTCCACCGCCTTCGGCGGGCTGTAGCTGTCGTCGTAGGTGATGTAGTTGATCTTGCGGCCGTTGATACCGCCCTGCTCATTGATCATCTTGAAGTACGCGCCGATCGACTTGCCGATCGTTCCGTAGGCCGACGCCGGCCCGCTGTACGGATTGATGTTGCCGACCTTGATCTCGGTTGCGGTGACGCCCGGTGTCTGCGCCAGCGCGGGCCCGGATACCAGCGCGGCCAGCGCAATCAGCTTTCTTGCGAATCTCATCGTTGTCTCCTCTTTACGGCGTGACTTGCATGCCCGGCCGGGGTGTAGAGCCTGCTCTAAGCCCCCGATGGTTCGGAAACTCGGCGCTGGGTCAGCCGGTTCCAGATCATTTTGACGCCGCCGGCGATTCCTGCCGGCAGTGCGATCATGAACACGATCAGAAAGATACCGAAAATCGCCCACGGTGCCGCCTTGGAGATGTCCTGGGCAAAGTTCGGCACGAACTGGATGAAGAACGCGCCGAAGATCGCACCGGGCACCGATGCCAGCCCGCCGATAACGATGCCGATCAGCAACGTGATCGACAGGAAGATGTTGAACGAGTCCGGCCCCACGTAGGCGATGACGATCGCCGATAGCGCACCGGCCAAACCCGTATAGGCGGCGCTCACGCCAAAGGTCAGCGATTTCACGAGCGAGGTGTTGACACCCATCGCCTGCGCGGCGGTGGGGTTGTCGCGGATGGCGACGATCGCGCGGCCCACGCGACCGCGCAGCAGATTGGCGCCAACCCAGAATGTGATCAGCAATACGGCGAGCGTAAGGAAATAGAGCCATTGATCCGCGTTCACCGGCAATCCGAAGGGCGCGCCGGGCTTGATCAGCACGAGTCCTTGAGAACCGCCCGACCAGTGCTCGAAGTACTTGAGGATCTGCGGCACCGCCAGCGCGAGCGCGAACGTCGCGAGCGCCAGATACAGGCCTTCCAGCCGCAGCGCGGGCAGACCGAACAAAAACCCGGCAACCAGACAGATCACGGCCGCGATGGGCAACGTCCACCCATACGGCACGCCCCAGCGGTCCATCAGGATCGCCGCGGCATACGCCCCGATTGCGAAGAAGGCGCCGTGACCGAGCGAGATCTGGCCGTTGTAGCCGGTGAGCAGATTCAGTCCGAACAGTGCGATCGCGTAGATGTAGACCTGCGTGAACTGGAACAGGCGAAAGTTGCTAAGCACGAACGGCAGCGCGCAGGCGATCAGAATCGCGACGACGATGAACGCTTGGCGTGCGCGCGCGTCGTTCATACGCGCTTCGCTATCGAGCGGCCGAAGAGACCGGTCGGTTTGACGAGCAGCACCACGATGATCAGGGCGAGCGCGACGGTGAACTTCAACTCGGTGCCGATGAACTTTACGTACGTGCCGACCAGATTTTCGACGACGCCGACGATCAGCCCGCCGATCACCGCGCCCACGGGACTGGTAAAGCCGCCCAGCGTGGCCGCAGCGAACGCGTAGATCTGCACGCCGCCCATCATGTTCGGGTCGAGGAACAGCACCGGTGCGACCATGATGCCGGCCACAGCGCCGAACATTGCCGCCAGCGCCCAGCCCAGCGCGAGCATCCAGCCGACGCGGATCCCCGCCAGGCGGCTCGACACCGGATTCTGCGCGGCCGCGCGCATCGCGAGCCCGAGCGGTGTGAAGCGGAAGAAGATCCAGATGCACAACAACACGACCAGTGTGACGCCGATCTGACCGAGGTCATGCGAGCCGAACACGATCTCGCCGATACGCACCGGCTCTTTCGGAAACGGACTCGGGAAGGGCTTTTGCACGTACGTGAAAATCCAGCCCGCCAGGCTGTTGAAGATGACGAGCAGCCCGATCGTCACGATGACGACGGTCAGAATCGGCGCGTTCTGCACCGGACGGATCACGAGACGCTGCACCAGCAATCCGCCGGCGAACGCGATCGCCAGCGTCGCGAAAAACGCGGGCCAGTACGGCACTCCGGCGTTGATGAGCGACCACGCGACGTAGGTCGCGAACATCGCCATTTCGCCTTGCGCGAAGTTCACGACATCGGTGGCTTCGTAAATCATCACCAGCGCAAGCGCGAGCGCGGCGTAGATGCTGCCGGTGGCAAGACCGGAGACAACCTGCTGGATGAAGATGTCCATTAGTGGCCTGTAGCAGTCGATTCGTGAGGGAAAGGCGTGCCTGCGCGAGCCGAGTGCCTCATTTGGCAAACCCAGCGAGCCGCGTCGCGTAGCCGACGCATACGCGGAAGCGCGGCGACAAAGCAATCGGCCGCGCCGGCGCGCAAGG
>Ga0187892_10005130_pt1 | contig 20964 bp, 18 predicted proteins | sample MA1701073metaG_FD_139345 | JGI IMG/M metagenome (GOLD analysis project Ga0187892, IMG submission 139345) | Bio-ooze microbial communities from a basaltic lava cave in the Kipuka Kanohina Cave System on the Island of Hawaii, USA - MA170107-3 metaG ... | reverse complement strand
CCAAAGAACCGAAAGAAGGATTGAACCAGGCCGAAAGAACCGGCTACGAAGACATGCACTCCGAACCGCAGGGCACTAACTTATCCGAGCCCGAAAACTGTCGAAGAATGGGGTCCACCCCACGCTGCAGGCGAGCGGCCTGAACGCCGAAGACCTCGACGTCCGTGCGGATCTAGCTGACACCCTTGTCAACTCGCTCAGGCGGAGGCTCAGGACGCACCCATCCGGGAGCGTCACCGACTTGATCGTCCCGCACAACAAGGGTGGGGGCTGGCGCCTGCTCAAGGATACTAAAGAGAAGCTCCCGGCTCAGGTCCGAACCACGGCCTTCGTTAGCGACGCAGATCAACTCAGTCCACACGGCCCCGCGCGGAAGAGGCAAGGGAAGTATCAGCAGGCTGGTCACCTGCGGGACGAGAAGGACCAAGAGGACTACATTGACGAAGCTCCCGACCAGTGTTTGGATGAATCAGATGCGCAGCCGGATGACGAAGATGGCGGGGACGATGAGGAGTGATGGTGCAACGGCGGGAGCTGCCGATAGTCCATGCTCGGAGTACTCTGGCCTGAAAACCTGGACCGCGCGGGGCAGCTTGCGGACGGATTGGTCTTCAGTCTCTAAGCGGATAGCAAGAGTATCGATCTTGCCACTCCTAGTTGCCTTCCCGCTTATGGCGGGAAAGTGACGTGCATCGAGACCACGATCGGCGTTGGTCGGCGTCCAAACGTCTGAGCTAGGTTTAGGCAATGATGTTGACGGCGACCAAGGTTTCGGCGCTGATTTTGCTCGTCCCTTTGGAGGATGGCAAACTCCGTTGGTGTACCAGCGCGTGGGCACGCATACCCGAGGTGCTCTGTGAGAATGCAAGAACCTGAGAACGCAGAGGCAAGGCTTGTACAAGCGGCCCTCCAAGCCGTCATATCGGGGGAGATTGATGGGCCATTCTTCATCTATGACCTCGACGCGCTTGTGGAGGCGGTTCGGAATTTCGAGGGGCTCGCGAACAATGCCTCCTCTCACTCAGCACAGGTCCTCTTCCCCATGTTCTCCAATCCAAATACCGAAATGCTGAGGGTTCTAACCCGAGTGAACCCAGCTACTGGCATACTTGTGAACAGTCCTGAGGAGGCCGAGATCCTCGACCGGCGAGGGATCGGAAGTCGGGCACGGCGCGTCTTCACCGGTGGCGTCGTCGGAAGGGACCAGCTACGCCGGCTCGCGGATCTCTGTGAGATCGTGCACTGTTCCTCTCTCGGGGACCTTCGGCACTTGTGCGACATCGTGCGGGAGTCGCGCCGTGCAGCAGTGGGAATTGGTTTGCGAGTGGATCTCAATGGGGACGCCCTAAAGGGTTTGACTCGCTCTGAGCTTCCCGGGGCTTGGAGATGCGTGGAGGCAGCTGGTCTCCGCCCACTCAGTCTTCATGCGTATCCGGGGACTGAGATCGCCGATTGCGACGAGTTGCTGCTTCACGCGGATCTCCTTCTGCAGCTCGCGACAGAGTATCCCATCGACGTGATCAATTTCGGCGGAGGTTTCGGGTACGACTACAGCGCTTCGTGCGGCAGCATCGATTTGCCCAACTTCTTTAGACGATTCGGTTCGATGGTCTCATCGCTGGAAGCTCAGCAGCGACTGCGGCCAGGGACGACATTTGCGTGGGAGCCAGGCCGAGTGCTCGCGGCGGGAATGGGTGCTTATGTCGCCAGAGTGATCGAGGTCCGGCCTCGTGAGCCAGGCTCCTGCGACCTCTACATAGACGGCACCTTCGCCAATCTGCCCGCACCCAAGATTCGAAACCGCCAGCACAGGGTGAGTGTGTTTGCGTTCGGTGGACAAGCAAGGACAGACGGTCCGCAAATGACGCGAATTTGTGGCGCGACCACCCTCTCGACGGATACGCTGCTGCCCGGACGGTTGCTGCTACCCCGAGCCGAGGCCGGAGATGTTGTTGTCGTGTGGGATGTGGGATGTTACGGCCGCAGTGGCAGCTACAACTTCTTAGGTCGGTGTCTTCCCGCCGAGATCGGACTGCAAGGCGATCGACTCCGGGTTCTCCGACGGGTCCAAACGGCCGACGAGTTATTCGGTCCGGAACCAGATATCGAAGGCGAGGAAATGTCGTGTCTCGACAGGGTCGTGGCGTAAGCCTGCTCGAGGCACGAAACGTCTCCAAGGCGTTCGGCGGGCTCACGGTGCTAGGTGATGTATCCTTTGACATCGCTGCAGGCGATTTCGTCCTGTTGCGTGGTGCTAACGGCTCCGGCAAGACGACTTTGCTCAACATCGTCTCCGGCTTGTTGACGCCCGATGAGGGGACGATTTCCCTGCTTGGAAACGGACGGCGGCCGGTCCGCTTCGAGTTTCGCTCACGGAAGCACCGGCGAGACGGATTCTCTCTCACCGCCTTGTCGCGAAACGGCGTCATCCGTTCTTGGCAGGATGTCCGCCTCTTTTCCACCCTTAGCCTCCTCGACAATTTGAATGTGGCCGTGCGTCCACAGTTGGGCGAACATCCCTGCGCCGCGCTTTGCCAGGCTAGGTCTGTCCGAAGCCAGGAAGAACAACTGCGCGGCGATTCGTTTCAGCTGCTCGATTCCTTTGGCCTTGCTCGGCTGGCCTCGGTCGATGCACAAAAGCGGACCGATGACGCTAGCGCTCCGAGCGGCACCGATCGTGTGGCCACGGGTTCGACAATTTCTCTGGGGCAGGCGAAGCGTGCTGCAATCGCGCGTGCGTGCCGTGCTGGAGCTTCGTTATTGCTCCTGGACGAGCCCCTGAGTGGCCTCGATGGTCCCGGAATACAGTCGGTAGTGCACCTACTTCAAACGATCAACCGAGAGCAAGGCGTGGCGATCGTCATTGTCGAGCACGAGTCCTGCGTCGAACATTTGACCGACCTCGCCCATGTGGTCTGGAGACTTGAGGCAGGATCTCTGCGGCCGAGCGGGTCATCTGGGGAGGAGACACTGCGGCCTGGGTTCTTGGACCGCTGGGTTGCAAGCATCACGCGGAGCAACGAGAGCCACGAGACGCATGAGCTACCAATGGGAGCACGGCTGACCATCATCAGGAGACACGAACCTTTGGGAGATAGCGCTCCCGCTCTGCGCGTCAGCGACGTCTGCGTCCTGAGAGGCGGACGGTCGGTACTACCGCCGATCAGCCTCTCGCTACCCCCGGGGTGCGTCGGAATCATAGAAGCTCCCAATGGTTGGGGGAAGACCAGCCTGGCCGAAGCGGTCGCGGGATTGCTCCCGATCGCGGGTGGGGAGATTATCCTCAACGGGGTGGGGATCGAGAAGTATCCACCGTGGAAGAGAAGACAGCACGGCTTAAGTCTCCTCCAATCCCGGAGCGTTTCGTTTCCAAAACTGAGAGTGGAGGAAGCTCTCACGCTTAGCGGTGTTGCGACACCTCCCGTGACACTCCGTACTCTGCTGCACCGAACGGTCGCTAGCTTGAGCGGTGGGGAGCGCCAACGATTGCTGATCACCTGCGCGCATGCAGATGGAGAAGGTTGCGTCTACCTATGGGATGAGCCTTTCTTGAGCCTTGACGAGGATGGACTAGGGATGTTGACCTCCGCCGTGCGGAAACGGAACTCACGTGAGGCTTTCCTCATCCTAGTGCCATCGACAAAAAGCCAAGCCGGAGGATGAGAACGATGAGGAGGATGAATAGGGCACACACCTTTGTGGCTTTGGCCATTTCGGTCTCCTTGCTGTCGTTGGCAAGTGAATGTCGAGGAGGGGAACAAGCCGCACCGACATCGGCCGCCGCACAGCCCCGCAAGACGGCAAAGGTTGGCGTTATTCTCGGCCTTACGGGCAAATACTCGCAGTACGGGAAGCGCATGAAGGTTGGCTACGATCTCGCTCTTGAAGCGCTCAAGGAGAAGAATTGGCAGTATACCATCGACCTCCTTGTCGAGGACTCGAAGTTTGATCCTGCAACTGCCGTCAGAGCCTACCAGCAACTTCGAAACGCGCGCGGTGTTACCCTGTATGCGGGGATCACGGGGAGTAAGAATGCAGTCGCGGTCTGCGCTGCTTCGACCGGAGACCACGTGCTCATCCTCGACCCGCTTTCCTCCGCCCCGAGTCTCACTGAGAAGTGTGGCCCAAACTATTTCCGAATCATGCCCTCGGACGCGCTGGCCGGTAAATACGACGTGGAATGGGCCCGGGAACGTGGTCTGAAGAAGCTCGCCATCGTCCATGTTCTCGACGATTGGGGAGATTCATACTCGGAGCAAATCTCCCGATTCCTGAAGACCAAGGGGATCACACCGGTCTTGGTCGAGGGCGTGAACCCTGGGGAACGCGACTATTCCGCGGTCGTTGCGAAAATCCAGGAGGCGGATCCGGACGGGCTTTTCCTCCTTTTATACGGTAGCGACGCAGCGGGCTTCATGCAGCAGTTGCGGACGAAGAATCGAAAGGTCCAAGTTTTCGGTAGCGACAATTTGAGCACCGACGAGTTTCTCGCGGCGGGCCCTGAGGTGGTGGAGGGCACTCTAATCGTGCTTCCCGCTCCGGTTCAGGGGCCGGCCTATGAGTCGTTGAAGCGGGCTTACGACGCACGCTATGGGAAAAACCCGCCGGAAGGTGTGGAGTTTGACGTAAACGTGACCAAGTCCTACGACGCGCTTATGCTCATGGCACAGGCGATCGAGACCGTTGGGCCACACCCGTCGGAAGTCAGAAAATACCTTGTCCAGCTCAAGGATTACCCATCCGTTTCGGGTCCCATAAGCTTTGACGAAAAAGGAGACCTGGAGTCGGTGCAGTACGAGCGCTTCGAGTTTCGTGATGGGAAGAGAGTACCGCTCAGTCGGTGAAAGCAGGCAGACGTCGTGGCACCGCACGACGTTGTCGGACGACACCGCCGGAGAAGGATCAGTGCGACGGGCTGGAGGCAGTCAAGTGGAACTCCCGTGCCAGACGAAGCATAGCAGCGAAGAAGATCGCGCCGTGGAGGCCGACGCTGGACCGCAGCTTGTGATCAACCCCGAGGAGCTTGAGCTTGCCCAAACCACCTTCAACGAAGTCGGGGCCTACGCAGCCGTTGCGACGATGGCTGCCGCTTTCGCTCGGAGTCGAGCTGTTCCCCTGCGCGTTCTGGACACCTGCTCAGCGACCGGGCTAGCCAGCTTCCACGCGTGTGCCGGGCTCGACGTTGAATCCTTGACCCTGGTCGACATCGACCCGACACCACTTGAACTCGCCGGCCGGCGACACGGTGGCCGACATCCCGAGGTCGTCATCAAGTGCGGTGACGCGGTAGAGCATCGTCCCGAGCGGCAGTACGACATGATTCTCATGAATTCCGCCTACCATCACATTGAAGACGAGCGGAAGAGCCGCTTTCTGCAACGCAATCGTGAGTTCCTCTTGGAAGGCGGGCGTATCATCGTGGGTGACCATTTCCTCCCCCCATACGGCAAGGGTGACGAAGAGCTGAGACGGGCCTTGCAAAGTTTCTACTTCCCACTCCTCAAAGAGTTGCGAGGACGTAGAACTCCCACAGAGGCAACAGCGGTGGTCGAGAAATCTTTCCAGCTCGCGCTGAGACGTGAGATAGAGTTCAAGGTCTCCTACGAAAGGTTCAATGAGCACCTCAAGCAGGCTGGTCTCGTCGTAGAGGAGGTCACGAGGGTCTGGGGGCCGGCAACTCATAGCTGGGGAACACTCGCACTGCGGCTCGCGCCGTCTTCGGAGTGGTTATGAAGGTGCAACTTGTCAGCCCCCTCCCGGACGACGGCTTTGGTTACAACCAGGGAATCTACTGGCCCGTCGGCCTGTTGACGATCGCGTCTTTCCTCGGTCGAGAGCTCTCTGGGGTAGAGATCGAGATTTTGGATGAGGCGATCCTTAGCGAGAAAGAGATCACTGCACGACTGTCTGCGCCATTGATTGGCATTCAGGCCAGCTCGTGCCTGACCTACAGGCGCGTGCTGGGCATCGCCCGGCGGGCTAAGGCGGCAGGGGCACTGGTCGTCCTGGGTGGCCCGTTCGCGAGCGAAGTCCCGGCGCAGATCCTTCAGAAGCGCCAGTTCGTCGATGCCGTGGTCGTCGGTGCCGGTGAAGAGCCGATGTTGCAAATCATCCGAAGTCTCCAACGCGAACCTTCGCAACTCATCCCGGGCGGCCTTCCGGGCGTCTGGACCCGGGAGGGCAGCGCAGTGACGCCATCACAGGAAGGGCCGACTTTCGACTACGAGAGAGCGCGGCCGCTTGACTACGCGCTGATACCCGTAGAGGTCTACCATCAAAATTACCGGGCCCGGCTGAACTCCGACTTCCGGGGTTCGTTCCAGATCTTTACTCACTTCGGATGCCGGTACCGCGACCTGCGCCGCCGGGCTGGAAAGGATTGGTGCTCGTACTGTGCTCTGACCAGCGCGCTTTCGGTGCGGGATCCTGAGGCCGTCCAAACGGAAATCCGAGAGACCTTGGAAGCAACAGAGATCCCAGCGGGTTCCCGCGTCATGTTGAAGTGTTATGGCGACAACGCTTCAGCGTTGGGAGATCATCTCGCCGCGCTGGCGGAGCTCCTGGACAATGACGCGTTCCTGCGTCGTTTTGACCTCCAGTGGAGCATGTACGCTCAGAGCTCGTGGATCTCGGCCCGCCTCATCGACATCTTCAAGAAGCTGAAGGTATTCGAGCTGTACGTGGGCTTCGACTCCGTTGATGACGAGGTCCAGCGCCGGAACGGCCTCGGCACAACTCGCGAAGGTCACCTCCGAGCTGCGCGGCTGCTCCAAGATGCGGGGATTCGAATCCAAGCCGGCTTCGTCCTTGGCTGTGCGGGGGAGACTCCCTCAACATTAGAGGCCACCGTCGCGTTTGCCCTAGAGCTCGCCGGGTTGGGGAACGTCGATTTGTATCATGCGTCGCCGCTCGTCGTGTTGCCGGGCTCACCAGCGTTCCGGATGTTATGCGAGAAAGTACCGTCTTTGAAGCACACCGATTTCCTCGACACGGTGAAGCTCCAAAGGGAGTGGATAGCGCATTTCTGTCCGCGTCTTGGCTCGCCGGCAACGTCTCTCGATTTGCTTGAAAGGACAGCGAGCACCATCAGTGGCATGGGCCGGATCGCCTCATCGTTCGGAGGCTGGAAGGAGCGTTACGAGCAAGGGCCAGGGCAGGAATGTCTTGAACCCGCGGCGATCCGCAAGGCGTCATGACGGTCTTCGCCGTCCTCCTCGATGGGCTCGTCTCCGGCGCGGCCCTCGCCACGCTGGCGCTGGCATTCAGCGCGGTTTATCTGCCCACCAAGATCTTCCATGTCGCGCTGGGGGCCATCTTTGCCGCCTCGCCGTTTGTTTACGCAGCCCTCACCGGTGCAGGACTGCCGGCAGTTCTTGCGGCGCCACTGACCGTCAGCGCCGCCACCGTTGCCTCGGCGCTGGTGGAACGTTGGAATCATGCACCGCTTGAGCGCCGAGGTAGCGCCGAGACCACTCATTTCGTGACCTCGTTAGGTCTGTTCATCGTTCTCGTTCAGCTGACCGTCGTGTTTCGGGATGACGCCGGGCATTTCCTCAGGACCGGCGTTGACGAGTTGTGGCGAGTGCCCCTTTTCGGGGTACAGATGGCGCGCTCGCGTGTGTTGCTCGGTGTCGCCTCGACGGGGATGGTGCTCTCCTTCTTCGTGCTTCTACTCCGAACGCGCATGGGCCTTCGATTCCGAGCGCTCGCGCAGAACCCCACAGAAAGCGCGTTGCGCGGTATTGACGTTTCGCGGGTACGGTTGCAGGCCTTCGCGGTATCCGGGCTCCTCGGCGGTCTCGCAGCTGTCCTTTACGCGTACGACCGCGGTTATGACGCCTACCTCGGCTTCGACATGGTACTTCTGGCTGTTGTTGCGGTCATCATCGGCGGCCGGGATTCCTTCGCAGGACCCATTCTGGGCGCGGTGGTTCTCGGCATCGTCCGCGAGACGATCCGCTGGACGCTTTCGGCGCGTTGGCAAGATGCGGGGAGTTTCTTTCTTCTGGCAATGTTCCTCGTCATGCGCCCGCAGGGACTGATCGGACGATCCACCCGCGTTGAAGAGGAACTCTCGTGAGCTGGGTGAACTACGCCCTGACCCTGCTCGTGGCTTTCTCCATCTACGTAATCGTCGGAGCGGGCCTGAACTTGGTGGCCGGGTATTGCGGCCGCCTCACGCTCGCACATGGCGCCTTGTACGGTGCGGGGGCATACGCGTACACGCTCGTGAGCATGGCCGCGAGTACCACCGTTCTTCCCTACGCCGGCTTCATCATTGCTGCTGGAGTGAGCGCACTCCTGAGTGTATTCCTGGCCCTTCCGGAGCGGCGCTTGCGGGGCGACTTCTTCATCATCGCTTCGCTTGCCCTTCAGGCGATCCTCTTCAGCCTCTTCCAGAACTGGCACACGCCAGGCGAACCAGTGGGATCGTGGCAGAATCTGACCAACGGCACAGCCGGCATCTCGGGTGTACCGCGGCCCCTACTACTCGACACGTCGCTTGCGATGTTTGCCATGTTCGCGAGCGCCGCCGCCTTTGCCACAGTGCTCGTCATTCGCACGCTCGTGCAGTCGCCGTGGGGGCGCTTGATCCGTGCCACCAGGGACGACCGGCTGGTGGCTGAGGGTCTTGGCAAGGGGGTTCTGCGGGCACGGGTGGAGGCGTTTGCGATAGCCGGAGCGACGGCGGGGCTGGGCGGAGCGCTTTATGCCGCCTACGCGCGTTACGTCAGCCCGGACCTCGGCTCGGTCAACATGTCCGTGCTCTTCCTGTCGATGGTTCTCATCGGCGGGCTCGGAACGATTAAAGGCCCGGTGGTTGGCGCAGCGACACTTCTAGCCCTTGAGGAGGGTGTTCGGCTGTTGCGCGTCTCCGATACCATCAGGGCCAACTTGCCCTTTCTCGCCGAATCCGGCTTCACCGATGCCAATTTGCAGCTGCTTGTCTATGGTGTTCTCCTCGTGGTGCTCTTGCGGTTCAGACCTCAAGGACTTGCCGGGGATCATTTGGCGGCGAGTGTCCGATCCCATTAGGTTCATCATGCGTTGGCCAGATCGGCCGCTACTCCGTCAGGGCATGGGAACTCTCAGGTTCACTGACGCTTGGTGGGTCGGTTGCGTCTTTTTTCTGAAGCCCAACCTCTGGTATCGTGCGCTCCGCCTTGAGGCATTTGATGCGATCGAATCCTTACGAGCGGTTCAAGCGCTTCTATTCGGCAATCGCGGAGCACGATAGAAAAGCCGCGGGCTACCTTGCTTACGCGTTCGAGACGACGATCCGCGTGAGCAGGCTCCCGTTTCAGATTGACATGCGAGCTGAAACGTTTGTCGCAGCGCTGTCCCTAATGCTGGATACGCCCTACGTCTGCTTATGCAACAAGAGAGGAGATCCCGAAGCCGCGTCTGTCCTGCTGGAAAATCCGGATGAACGAAGGGAGCTGTTGTCTTGGTTCGCAGGTCCAGAACCGACCGTGGAGAGAGGTCGCGTCCAGATACGCGAACTCAAGGGGGACGCAAGAAGAAACAGCCAGCTGATTTATGAGGCCATCGTGTCGGATCTCGTTGCTCTTGAGAAGCAGCCAGATAAGGCATGCAGCGCGACCGATAAGGTCAAACAGCGCGAGAACTTAGTTGTTCAAGCCCCCGTTCTTGCCAGCCAATTGTTCACAATTGAGAAACTTTATCGCATCCCACTAAGTGGTGAGAGCGGTCTCATTGGGTTTGTCGACGTTGGGCGCCCTGGTCATTCGCGGGGTGGTGTGCACCGACTGGAAGAGGACCTCTGGCAAGCCCTATTCCCGGACGCCGTCGAGCATGGAGATCACCGCGAGTCTCTTGCCTTGCGTCTCCTCAACGAGTTCTATGCAGAGGTATTCGCGGGGCCACCGGGTCCGCGCGATCGAGGTAGAAACTCCTCGGACGCTTCCGTTGGCGATGACTTGGATCGCAGATACTTACACCTTCTCCAACAAAAGGCCACTGTAGATGTCGATTCCGGTCCGGAGGTTCTTGGTGCTGAGATTCGCAGGACCTTTCCGACGCTCGACTCCTTCGCGTCACAGACGGAATTTGAATTCGCTGCAATCCTCGGGCAGTTCGGTTGGGCTGGCATCCCGGGTCATTCCCTACACAAATCGCGCTGGCAGTCGCGCGATTCTTCTGCTCACCTGACGTTCGTGCTCATTGCCGGAGAGCCCCTCCTGAATGCACACCAAACGGCAATAGACGGCTTCCGGGAGAGCTACTGGTTTTCCTCGCGTTGCGCTTCAGCCGTCCTTGACGCCCTAGGAAACTACCTTCCAGACGGCGCTGCGAGGGATACCGCGGCAGAGCACTTTGCGGAACTATGGAGGCACGGATTTTCCCTGGAGCGCTCTGTCATTGGCTATGTGCATAGGACAGGGATTCCCCTTCATCTCCGTGGCAGCGCCCGACAAGATGTTCGTCTCTATTCTTATGAGGCGACACTTGAGAAAATCGAAAGCCACCTCTTTGGCGCTGATGTCAGCACTATCCTCCAAATTCCGGTGCTGTTCAGCCGCGTAAGCCCTGCTCAAAGTCGTCCAGGTCTCCCCAATCGATACCTCGCATCCGCTCTTGCTGTCCTGTCTTCCGCACCACTAGAACCTGATCTCAGGATCGCTCTCTGGGATCTTGCTTGCCGCCTTAGGACTGTGTGCGAAACATCGTACACCTCACAGATCGAACACTGGGAATCGAATGTCCAAGAGCGCCGAGCTGCCTACGCTGAGCAAGCACGCACGTGGGCTCATGAGCTTGGGCATGTAGCATTTCGGCTTGGTGAGCCGCTCGTGGTCGGATACGCAGCATTCATGGATCAGTTGGAGCGCATGAGTGAGACTGACAAGCACCGTACAATGGGGATCCTATCGGCAGACATTTTCACCGCAGCACGCGACTACATTTGGATATGGGCTGCACCGAAGGCAACTCCTAACCGCTTGTTCGCCATTGAACAGATGAGGCAGCAAGACCCAAGAGAATTCTTGGACTCCCTTTGCCGGAAGATAAAGGGAGCGTCTTTTGCGATCGCAGCTTCCCACCTGTCGCCATCGGACCCCCGGAGCATTGAGGCAGGCAGGCAGGCGTACGATCGCTTTGTGACCTTTGACGTGCATACCTCCCTGCCGTCGGATTTCGCGCCCAATGATGCTTTGTTTTCGCCCGACATAGAGGGAGAGTCACCACCGATCATCTTCCTTTGCCGGGCGATCGCAGCAGCGCTTGCGAATGTGATCAAGCACATTCCTGCGAGCCAAGTTGTAGATCAGCCGACACAGCTCTCTAGAATGAATAGCGTGCGAGTCCAGGTGCTTCTCGACGGAAACCCTCTTACGCTGGCAATCATCAATCCCATCTTTGGACCGCAACTCGCCAGGAACAACGACGATGGGACAGAAAAGGCGCTGGAGATGTTAGTCAAGAGGTTGAGACTTGGGCGGACCAGGGTCATTTTTGGTCGCCTCGACCTTGTCCGGAATGAGCTCCCAGAAGCCATAAGGAGCAAATCGGGAGGTGCTGGCTCGTTCGTAACCGGACTCAGTTTCATAGATTGGAGCCCATTCACCGTGAGGACACCATGACCGTAACAAGGGTGCTTGTTCTGGACGACGACGCCGATATCGCGAACATCGTGAAGAGTGACATCGAGGCCCACCTGGGCGACCGCGTGTCTGTGGATGCATGGGTAGTGTTCTTGCTTGATAGGGATCAGGAAATGGAAAAACGCAGTCTCCGTACCACGTGGAACGGCAGAACTATTGAAGGTGAGTTGACGTACGTCCCATTTCGACGTGCCCTTGCTCAAATCAAATCCAATCCGGCAGACCTAATTGTTGCCGATATGGGACTTGTCAAGGAACCGATTCACGAGATGGTCGAGTATGCAAAGCATGCGGCCGAAGGGATCGGTGGAACGCTGGGCACGCAGGTCGCAAAAGTTGCCAACGGAGTCAGAAGGAACGATGTTGTGATTATTCCAGGAATGGTTCTCGTAAATGAATTCTTGGATGGAAATGCGTCTGGAGACGTTGTGTTTCACTCCGGTTACAACGTATCTGCGATGAAGCGGGTCGTAGAAGAGCATAGGCGCTACTACTTTCACACCGAGACATCGGAGGCCGTACCCGGGGCCATAGGGGAGGTGTTGATCTGGCGCAGCAAGGCGTTCCGATGGGAAACGCGAACGGAAGATCTGGTCGAACGGCTTCCACCTACTCTCCGTGACGCACTGAGGGACAGTACTGGAGGAGAGCATAACTACGTTGCACACGATCCGAATCGCACGTTCTACTGGTGGATGCCGGATGCGCCTACGTACGGCGACTTCGGAAATCTAAGGGTGGCACTGGGAAGAGGACAGTTCCAAGTTGAGGTCGGTAGGTTCACCTGGGAGCGCCTTAAGGGGTACGTGAAAGATCGCCTTACGATTTCAGGGCTGTTGGCTTCGCTCTTGGAGTTGAGGCCCTTCGTCGAAGCGCTCGGGAGTGGCTGCGATACCCAGACCTTCAGGCTCGCAATGCAAGTGAATGGAATGGTGGTTAGCACGGTGAAGGACCTACATGATGCTTTGCAAGCGTTCCACAATCTGAGTAAACCGCTCGGCTTTGTGAACGCACAAGAGCCGACGGGCATCCCGAAAAAATTGCACAGGCGGCACGAAGCGAGCGTGGCGCTGCTGGTTCTCGCGCTCGGAGGCGGTAGTGACGTCCGGATCGATGTCTCGTGGGATCGGAGGGGCAAAGCGGTGTTGCGTGGGAAGGGGACGCTCAAGGGGGACCCTGTCCCTCCAATCGATGAGCTGATGAAACGGGAGGGAGGGAATCTTCGGAAAACCCTTGAGGAGCTAATAGAGCTTGGCCTTCACGTGATTCAGAGGCCAAGCCTTGGCGGACCGGAAGGCGATATGGATGGATTATGTTGGTATTTTGTAGACCTAGTGAACAGGGAAGTTCACTTTCAGCTCGTTCTGGTGAAGTCCTGGGAAACCGACGGTGGTGGCCTATAGGGAGACGCGGGGCGGCGGAGCACGTGATGCATAGGACTGCTGTGAGGTTCTTTGATGATGAGCGCCCTTGGCTGGCGAAGCTGCTCAGATTTGAGGAAGGCGCACCTGACGTCCAACGCCTAAGCGGCTCCGCCTTCGAAGAAGCTGCCAGAGCTACGGAATGGCGGTGTGATCACTTGCTGGTTCATGATGGCGATCTTAAGGGTCTGCTGGGTGAGGATGTAGATAGGGATGACTATTTGCTGGCTAACTTCCCGCGCTCGAAGGTTTCGGGTTGGATCTTTCTATACTCTGGTAATTCGGCCGAGATGCCTGCGCGCACCCGCGGACACCTGGTGACGGTAGGATACAATGTGCCGTATACTGAGCAGGCGCAGACCTCGGGCTTCGCGCAGCTTCTTCGGACCTTCGATCCTCAATACGCAGCATACAAGAATGATGAGTCCGCGTTCCTTCTACTGGCGCCGCTCGACATCTTGTGCCAGGGCTACCTTGCCGCTGCAGCAGGTCCACCGAACTCTCCGTATCGAAAAGAGATGAATCCCGTAAGCGAAGGGCTCTTAGCGATACCAGATGGAAACGAGTACCTGAAGAAGGCGGCTCGCAAGGAGATTCAGCGGGAGATCTGGGGCGCAGGCAAGACGACTGGATCTCCGCTCTCATGGTTTGCAATGGCGCTAGTGGACGAAGGAGAGACGAACGGCGGTCGGAGCAGCTTCTTCGATGCTGCCTTCTGGACCGAACTGAGCGGCCTCGCCGAAGACGCGCAAAAGCGCCTAAGTATGCAATTGGCTTCTTCCGACGAGACGGGCGGCCTTGAGCTGTATCTCAGGCTGGCAGAGGAGTTGTGGGGTGGAACCGCCAAAGCTCGGACAGCCGAAAGGATCGTCGAAGGTGCTTGCCGGTCCCTGGCGAGGCTGGTGTTAGCACTGGGCAGGGTTTCCGGGGCAGACGTATCCGGAATCCCGGAGAAATACGGTAAAGGATGGTCTCCTCCGACCTCTCAAAAAAGGTGGTCCCGAACAAAGTGGTTCGAAACCGTGCGGGACGCGCACGTGGGTTACGTGGTCTTTGCGAATGCACTGTGCGGAGAGTGATCGCAGTGAATGCCGTTCCGAAAAAGTAGGGTTACTTCACACAGGTGACGACTGGCAACGGAGACGAAGCCAATTGAGTCACGACCGGCTCCAGAATCAGTTCCTCAACGGATTGGGTGGTTTCCTGGGCCGATTACGGACGAAGTCGCCGAACCTTTCTAGGCTGACCGAATTCCTAGAAGGGGACTTTACTGCGTGGAGTGAGATCCGGAATGGAACGACATCCTTGCTCGAAGACCTCCCCAGAGCCTTGTCTCCGATCGCGCTGCTGGACCGTGTTGATCGCTTACGGCCAGATACACGATCATTCCTGGTCGAGATCGTCGAAGGTCTGTGGCTGCAGCGGCACGGGATCACGCCGCTTCTTGCGGCGATTCAGCAGTCACTCGAAACAGCGGAGCGGTACCACGCCGTAATAGTCGGACTCGGCCGGAGGGAGTCACAGAGCGTTGAGGAGCTCCAAATGCTGCTGCCGAACTTCGAGATGTTCCAGGCGGCTATCGGTGAGCTAAGTCGAACCATCAGTCGGCTACCCCATGCGAGGTTCTTGCCGTGACGCCCCTTCCGCGCATCCTAGTGATTGATGACGTCCTGGGACAGGCGAATGCGGAAAGGAATCTGCGCCGGGAAGACTTCTGTGTGCGTCTGGGGTTGCAGGACGTCACTGGAGACGTTCAGGCCGAGCCGATCGACGCACCGGTAGCCGAGGCGGTGTTCTGCAGGGCTCAGCGGGTCATCGGTAACACTGTCGAAAACGATGTCGCCGGAACCCTCGATCGGATCCGCCAAGGATGGGTGTCTCCACCGCGTTGGGCGTTGATTCTACTCGATCTCCACTTCAGTACCGGCCCGCTCTCCGCCGACGGCGAGGTGCAAGGGCGTCCGGAGGATCGTGTGCCTGCCTGCTACTTCGGCCTTCAGTTGCTCACGGAAGCACGCCGGGACCCGCTCTTGGCCGGGCTCCCAGTGACCATTCTCTCTTCAATGGAGCGGCGCGACGTCGAACGTCTATTCGCGGATCTTGAAGTCTTCGACTTCGCCGACAAGAGCCGGATAGACCACACCTGGTTGGCCGATCAACTCTTCCACTACGGTCTCCTCGAAGACGAGGTGATCGTAGGCCGCTCGTTGTCGCTGCTCGAGTGTATGCGCGAGGCACGTCGGCGGTCGCAGCTCAAGGACGAGAACATCCTCATCTTGGGTGAGACTGGTGTCGGCAAAGAGCTGTTCGTGGACTACATACACGCGAAATCCGGTCGCCAGGGCTCGCTCGTCAGGTTCTTTCCCCAAGCGGTACCGGAGACGCTCATGGAGAGTCATCTGTTCGGCCATGAGAAGGGTGCCTTCACTGGCGCCAGCGACATGCGTCCAGGCGCCGCGGAGGTAGCGAACGGTGGGACGCTGTTCATCGACGAGTTTGGCGACATTCCCAGGGTTGTCCAGGCCAAGCTCTTGCGCCTCCTTGACCCGGAAGTCCGTGAAGCCCAACGCCTGGGTAGTGCGAAGCCACAACGGCTCGACCTGTTGGTAGTCATGGCAACCAACCGCATCGACATTGGCACGTCCGACAACTTCCGCAGCGACTTGCTGGCACGTGCTAAGGCAAACATCGACACCTTACTCTTGCCCACGCTCCGAGAGCGACGGGAGGACATCCCCCTCCTTGCCCTCTACTTCGTCCGCCACTTCGAACGAGAGATCGGGGCCGAGGAACGCGAGATTTCTCAAGAGGCGATGGCCGCACTAGTGGCGTACGACTGGCCTGAGAACGTGCGAGAACTCGAGGCGGAGCTGAAGCGTGCGGTGAGTACTTACCCTGGCATCCGGCACCTATCGGAAGCCCATCTGCAAATCATCAATCGAAAGACACGGCAGATCTCTGCTCCGCTCCCTCGCGGTGCGCGCAACACAACCGGTGAGTTCGCCAGCAGGGAACTAGAATCGCGAAAAGTCTGTCCAGATCTCGATGAGTTGATCCAAATCATAGGCGGCTGGGTACCGGATTCGACGCACCCGGCAAGCCTTGCCGGCGTACTGCCGAAACTCGAGGAGGCGTACCACCGTCTACTCGTACGTTGCCTAAAGGCCGGCATCGAGGCCACCAGGAGGCCGACCCCAGGGTGTCCCGAAGGCGAGATCAATCGCCAACTGGCAATGCGACTTCTCACTGGCGATGCGACCCTCAAGGGATCGCAGCCTGCAGACCGGATCAAGGACCTCCTCAACCGGAACCAGAAGGCGAGGGACGAAGCTCTTCATGATCAGGTGCTTCGGCAACTCTACGAGGCATCGGAGAGGCTTAGGAAGTCCAAGAAAAAGCCCAAGCCGGACCCTTGATCGCGAATTCCGATGGCGGGAAGTTCTAGACGTTTATCCCCAGCCTCCCTTGACTGAAGAGGTGGCGTCCTTGCAGCAAGCACCCATGCGAACCAGACCGATCTATGCTCTCGACCCAAGGGAATCGCGCACTCAGAAGGCTCTCCTCAAGCTGTTCTTTGCGTTCGGCATCGAAGTGCACTTGATGACCCCGGGCGTGGCGCCGCCATCGAGTCTCTTCGTCCTAGTTCCATGGGACTTCGCAGCTCTGTCCAGAGGGCCTTCTTCCGGTGGCATAACTGAACTCTTGATGGCAACCGCCCAGACCGCGCGTCTGCACGTTCCTGTCAGGAACCGCTTCTTGACATACTGTAACGGCCCAGTGCTAACGCCGGCTGGATGTCGGGCTGCCGCCATGCTCGGGCTTGTCGTGACCAGGCTTCTGCCGGAACTCTTGCAGGCGTGCTGCCAGTTCGCCGATCCGCTCGAGCAATGGGAGGTCGACGCGTTTGCGAAACCGGCGCTCGCAGTGGAACTGACCTACATACTTCACGAACTGCGCAAAGGGCGCGAACTCGAACGCGGACGGCAAGCCTTGCGGAGAGCCGTGGGCTCCGGATGGTCTGGGGTTGGCACTAGTCAGATCGATTCGATTTCGGCAAGAGAACTGGAGTCGACGTTGCGCAGGCTCTTGATGGAGCTGGGTGCCTCCCAAGAGCGGAGGAGATGAATATGAACGAGCCCTCCCCCTTGGAGCTCACGATCGTGCACCTGGAAGACGAGGATGCGGCTCGGAAGCAGTTTCGATCAGTGTTCCCCGCAATGAAGAAGCGTCTGTCCGATTTTCTGACACATACCCTCTCCTATACCGACGCCAAAAGTGCACGGCGCGACTACTCACCGAAGGTTCGCATCAAGCTAGTGCAGTACGCTTCTGTACCGCAACTAGTTGAGGCTTTGGTTGACGACGGTCGGCCAACTTCTGCCGGAATGACGGCTGCACTCTTTGTCTTTGACCATTTCATCCGAGACCCTAGATCTGACCCGCATCTCACCCAAGATCCGTGGCCCCTCCCACTGATCCCCGTCGCGGGTGAGAGCGGGAACTTCGCAAGATGGATCGGAAGGGTGTTCCCACATATCCCCATTGTACTCCTTACCGGTAAAGAGCCGGAAGAGACCAGTCGCCCGCCGGAATGGGACTATGTGCCAAAGAACGGCATGAAGAACGAAGAGGAGTTCGTCAAAGCGCTCGCCAACCTCTTTCCAAAGTGGTGGCAGCCGACCTTTGCTGCGGCGCTGGCGGGATATGGTTCTGGCCGAGGCGCCGGTTCGCAATATGATGATCGCCTCAACTCTGGCGCGGGATCCTGGCATACGCCGGGACACAACTTGGGCAACGCGTTCGCCCGGTCTCCCGTTCAGAAGGCTTTCTACTTGTCCTACGGTTCGCACAGCTTCCAAACCGATCTCAGCGTATCGGTGGACTGGCTAGGTGACCTCTCGGAACCGGATCTCGATTCACCGCTCAAGAAAGCACGGGAGCTGAGCAGCCAGATTTTCGGAGCGGAGGAGACTTTTTTCGTCACCAACGGCACATCCTCCTCTAACAAGGCAATGTTGATGACGCTTCTGCGTCCAGGAGAGGTAGTTCTTCTAGATCGCAATTGCCACAAGTCGGTGCATCAGGCGGTGGTCATGTCAGGTGCTTTGCCGTTGTACCTGCAGCCCGTCTTCCACGAAGAGCTCGGGATCTGGCCGCCTCTTTCGCGCGAGACTCTCTTGAAGTTTCTCAAGGCGGATTACCCTGAGCAGTTCCGGCCCCGAATGTTGGTCTTAACCACCTGTACCTACGAGGGCATGATTTACCCGATTTACGAAATAGCAGCCACCTGTGAGGAACGAGGGATACTGTTCTTCGCGGACGAAGCGTGGGCGCCGTACCTGCGATTTCACCCCTACTATTCCCGCGTCATTGATGGTACCCGGCGTCGCTACAACGCAATCGACGGCGGGGCGCACTTTTCTGTTCAGTCCACGCACAAAGCGCTTGCCGCGTTCAGCCAAGCTTCCATGATCCACGTCGGTAGCGAATTCAAGCGGGTGCTCGAAGACTCGTCTGCCCAGTGGTCTTGGCTCAGGGGTCGGTTCTCCCTTGATGGTTTCGGGTCGTATCCAAGGTTCCGGCACCACCTCATGGAGATCCTACGGTACTGGCACAGCACTTCCCCCCATTACCCGATGATGGCCACGCTCGACCGCGCCGGCATCCAGATGCGACTCGAGGGTATGAAACTATTGGAAGAAAGGATTAGGTGGGTGGAGGAGTTCACTCAGATCGTCGACGCTGCGGGTGGGGCGCGCTGTGTTGTCACGAAGGAAGATATCGTTGACCACCTCCCGGGCGGCTACGAAGAGTATGTGAAGGATCCGTTGAAACTCATACTTGCGTTCAGGCACGAGCAAGACGGGGACCGATTCACGCGAGAGCTCAAGTCGGAACGCCTGCAATGGGAGAAATCATCCTCTGGCTGTGTTGAGTTCCTCGTCACCATCGGGACCTACAAGGACCATCTACAGAAGCTCAAGGACGTTGTGCTGCGAAACAGGTCCCTGCTGGGAGTCGTGGAACCCCGGGGCAGGGAGAAGCATCCCGGAGCGCCATTCTGCAGCGAGCAAATCGCGGTGCTCCCGCGCGACGCCGCAGCCTGCATTGGCGAACTGATCCTTCTGGACAAGAGCCATGAGCGGGTTTCGGCGCAGATGCTCGTGCCCTACCCACCGGGAATTCCGGTCCTTCTTCCAGGTCTTCGCATCACCAACGAGATGATCAATATCATTCAGAAGACCATCATGGGCGGAGGCGTACACGATGTACACGGGATCTTCCAGCGGGATGGCCGCTCCTTCGTCAAGGTGATGACGCAGGAGGAAGTTGCCCGATCCAATGAAGCATCCACAAGGGCAGGCACTGATCTTGCGCCCCTGCGCCAATTCGCTGCCGAGTTGGATCTGAAACAGAGCACGTAAGTAGGGACCCTCGCAGGGACTCTGCTTTACATGCGATTCCGACGGACGATGCAGGATTCGAAATTGATCGCTCGACGCGTGGCCGGTGAATGCGCCAACGATCCGAGACGTGTCCGAGTCTGCATCAAGATTGACCAGTGTCGTTCTGCCCAAGCTGACTTCACTGCTCGCACAGCATCGCGGGATCGCTGCTAGCGCATCCGTAAGTTCCGCTCCCGTTCTGCGCTTGGAATCTTACTGTTCGTGCGAGCGAACGACCCCAGAGTTCGAAGCGATCGCGCGGCACAACACTTGGAGTGGCTAGCTGGAAGGATGGGGACCGGAACAAACAGGCGGGGGGAACCACGGGGCCGCCTTAGGAAGGAGACAATGCATGAAGCAGCTAGACAACGAACAGTTCTTGGGGGCCATTCGTAGCGGCAGCTACACGGAGTGGGACCAGTTAGAGTTCGCGGAAGAGCTCCGCAGGCCGGAGAGGATTGATGGCTTGCGACCCCATGTCCGAGCCGAGGATCTATCGCTGGTCTTGCGGCTCGTCGGCTCCGACAAGGCGGATGAGGTGCTCATCGCTCATGTTATTGGGCGCAAGCTCATGCGAGAAATGCCTGAGCGTGTCGCCCCTTCGTTCAGCGCGGCGTACGAACGCTGGCGCACCAAAGGGAACCTCTTTCTCGCGGTCTCTCTGTTTCATGATCTTGCGGAGCAGCCGGAGTTCCTTCAGCCACACCGTGAGGACTTCGTGAGGTTGGTAGAGGCAGATCCCCTGGCAGTCAAGAGTGTGATAACGAGCTTCGTCGGTGATGACACTGGATTTCTGCGCGTATTCTCGCATCGGCTTCAAGACGTCTTCAGTGACAGCCCTCAGACCCTCAACAACCCGGGGAAGGCTTTCATGTACGTGCTGTACCTGGGACTCATAAGCGATCCTCCAATCCGTGCAGCAGCGGCGCAGGTCCTGAGAGAGTACCAAATGCGTGGGGATGTCTTCTTTCAAGAACTGACCAAGAGAACGCTGGGACGGCTCGCGGAAACCCGCGCTTCAATATCTTGAATCTGGCGTGCCCTCGGAGATGGAGCCATAGCGCTCGGGTGTGGACTGGCGTGGCAAGTTGGCTCGATCCTTGTGTTTGGAGTCCGCACAACATCGCGAAACTTCCGAAGCGCTCCTCCGCACCCTTCCAGCAGACTTGCAGCAGTCCGCTCCTGGAAGCTGAGTTTCTGCAAGCCCTCGATGTTTCAGACCATTCCAGAGTTTTGGGCGCGCGCTGCCCCGATTCAACTCTGTTGCCTTCCGTTCCTGGCCGTTCGGAACTGCCGAAGGTGGGAAGGACGACATGGGCACGAGATGACAGAAGCGGACAAATTGGCCCTCGGTGGACACCTGAAAACCGGCCAGTTGTGGACACTCCAAAACCGGCCAGTTGAGTGCCGCAAGACGAGTAGCTCTTACTTTCGTTTCTCCTCGCTGTGCAAGCCCTGGTGATCACGCAT
>Ga0187892_10005128_pt1 | contig 20975 bp, 18 predicted proteins | sample MA1701073metaG_FD_139345 | JGI IMG/M metagenome (GOLD analysis project Ga0187892, IMG submission 139345) | Bio-ooze microbial communities from a basaltic lava cave in the Kipuka Kanohina Cave System on the Island of Hawaii, USA - MA170107-3 metaG ... | reverse complement strand
CTCGCGATGCGGCGAGATGGGCAAGAATGGTCGCCATCGCTTGGAGACCGCCTTCACGTTGGATAGGATGATGGCACAGTTGACGGCCTCCTACAACGCACTGACCGGAAAGCCCGTTCCGGTCCCTTCGATGACCACCCGAAGTGGATCAGAAGGAACGCCGCGATTGAAGCGCTCGGCGGGACCGCGAACGACTGGCATGAAACTGCACTGTTTCATTTGCGCGACCGTTGCCTATCCGAATGATCCTGAAGCTGACCGCAAATACCACAGCCATTACCTCCAAGCCCAGGTTGCTGCGTTCGAGAAAACCGAGGTTCAACTGACGGTGATCCAGAACGGCTGCGAGTTCCCTTCACTGGGAATCCCTGTCTTGCGAAACCCCATCCCCAAAAGCCTCTCCTATAACTATCTTGTCTCCGATGCCAACTGCGTCGGCAATTACTGGGTTTTCTTGCCGGAAGACTGCCGGATCACACCCAAGGGGTTGGAGGCGATCCGCTTACGCGACGGTCATGCCTGTTTCTCGCTGGCGAAGGACCCGAAATGTCTGGTCTGCCGGAAAGGCATCTTCGACGGGCTGGCAGCGGAAGTCCGCGCGGCCTGCGACCTCAATTTTCTGGGAAAAGAGATCAGCCATATGCTGGTCCGAGCTGAACTTGAGAAGCAGGGGTTTCACTGCATTACGCCGAACTGGCCCAAAGTGAGCGAACACCCCCCACTCTGGGCCAACGAATATCTTGATATGATTCCCGGAGTCCATCCGGACGCGAACGTATTGCGGCGCATGCCGACCCTTGACGACTACAATATCAGTGGCTACAAGGCCAGTGCCGCGAAGATCGAAGAGACCTACGAGAAGATCGTACGTTTTAGCCTCGCTCGCTCTGAGGCCGATGCACTCGCTTGCAAGTCACTGATCTCGCAATATGGCCCTATCCTGACCGAGGTGCCCTACCAGCCGTTCGACGAAGACGAATCAGCGCCACCCGATGAGTCTGAATAAACGGGCCACACTGCGCGTCAGCCTCGTCATCCCTGTCTACAACCAGCTTGCCTATACCCGGCAATGTCTGGAGTCGATCCAGCGTCTTCCTGATCAAGCAGACGAGGTGATCGTGGTCGACAATGCCTCGACCGACGGAACCGATGAATACCTCAAGCAAGTTGGGGTGATGGTCATCCACAACTCGACGAATCTCGGGTGCGCCAAGGCCTGGAATCAGGGAATTCGCTCCAGTTCTGGGGACGTCATCGGGATTCTGAACAACGATATCGTGGTGACTCCACAGTGGCTGCCTTCGCTGCTTACGTTCATGCAGGAGACAGGACATGGGATTGTCAGCCCATCGATGCGTGAGGGGCCGCTGAATTACGAGATTGACCGTTACGCGGCTGAGTTCACGACGGCCTGCCGCAAGGCCACTCGGCCTGGGTTCCTGGGACCGTGCATATTGGTCAGACGCGAGGTCTTTGATCGCATCGGACTGTTCGACGAAGAGTTCAGTTTCGGAGGGTGTGAAGACACAGATTTCCTCTGGCGAGCCCAACAGGCTGGCATTACGGCGGGCATAACGGGCAGCGCATTTATCCACCACTTCGGGATGGTCACGCAGAATGCGATAAAGCGGCATGAATATAAGACTTACCCTTCATTAAATCTTGAGCATTTTCTTCGCAAGTGGGGGCGGACGGTGAGGGGAAACTGGCTGCAGCGGCGATGGGCCGGATTGCAGGAGGCTTGGAGAAATAACTTCGAGCGACTCCGGTATGGTCATACCTTGGTGGAAAAATAAAAAATGGCTAAGCCGATCGCTATCATGCTTCCCAATCTTGACCGAATCATCAGAGGCTTACTTTATCTGTACGTCTTTTCGTTTCCCTTTGAACGCCTGCTGTTCATTGAGCGAAACGGATTCATTATTCTGCTCGTTCTGCTCACGCTCTGGTGCCTGGTGAACCGGCAACACTTCTTTGTTCGGACTCCTGTCGATCTCCCGCTTCTTGTGTTGGTGGCGTGGGTTGGTATCAGCCTTCCCTTTGCGACATTCCCTCCCTATAGTTTTCACGAGTTTGCCAAACTCCTGCAACAGGGTCTGATTTTTTACGTTGTCGTGTATTTTTTTCGTGACACACGAGATCGTGGGCGCATGATCGCGTTGATGATCGGTAGCCTGGCAGCGGTCAGCCTATACGGCATTTGGCAATTCGAGGCAAAACCATGGTTGGGGCAAATGGTCCCGGGTGGCCGGCCATATTATCTGATTGAGTCCTTTCTCTCATCAGAAGTCGGGCTCACGACATACCTTGTGACGGTCATCCCAGTCAGCGCGGCGGTCACTGCGTATGCGCCCCTCCGCTGGCAGCGTGCTCTCGCAGGAGGCACAACCGTGGTCGCCATTCTCTGCCAGGGCTTGACATTTTCGAGAGCCGGTCTGCTGGCACTCCTGACCGAGGTGGCTGTGTTCGCCTTCCTGCTCAGGAAAAAGACCGTCACGATCCTTGCTGCTGGGCTCTGCTTTCTGTTGATCGCTGTAGCAGTATCGATGGTGCTAATTGACAGGAATAGGAGCATTCCCTTTATCCCGGGCCCGGCTAAGTTCACGGCGTACAATCTTGAAGCTCGATTCAAAGTTTGGCGGCTTGGGTTTGAAAAACTGGCGAAACATCCGCTTGTGGGGATTGGCTTTGGCAAGGACAATTTCTTTATTGCGACGAGAACAGATCCAATATATCTAGAAGCTGAAAAAGCTGATGCTGAAACTGTGCCCACACCTGCGGGCCTTCACAATACTTTTCTAGATATGGCTGTTGGAGCTGGGGTTCCGGCTGGGCTTGCCTATATCTGGCTGATGTGGACGATCGGGCGAGCAGGGCTTGAGCACTTTTGCAGGGAAAAGGACCATCTTCTTCGGATCTGGGACCTTACTCTAGTTGTCTTGGTCGTGGGAGTGTTTGTCAGAAATTGTTTTGATCACATGTGGATCGGCACAATGGCGCTGCTCTTTTGGGTAATCGTTGGTCTTTCGATACAGCCCACGCCCTCCTCTGCCAAAGACATCAGTTCCTCGTGACTTCGCTTTGCGGCCCACTTGCATAGGCCGGCCGTGCCAGATTTCCTAGCAAGGTGTGGCACCAAGTAATCATTTCCCTTGACTCCAATGCCTAAGTATGTTCAACTCGTGAACAGCCTGGAAAGAAGTTACGGTTTGATATGGACTTACAGGGCCAACGAGACCTTCAGCTCCTCAACGAGATTGAGCAAGATGCGGAGGTCACGCAAAGGTCGCTCGCGAAAAAACTCGGCGTTGCACTCGGTCTGACAAACCTGTACCTCAAGCGTCTCGCTCACAAGGGCTATATCAAGATCACAACCATTCCCAGACACCGCATTAAATACCTTCTGACACCGCGTGGAATGGCCGAGAAGTCCCGGCTCACCTATCTCTACATGCAGTACTCCTTGACCTATTACCGGGATATGCGTCAACGGTTGAAACGTGTTCTGTCTGGATTATCGAGAGCTGGCGCCAAACGGATCGTCATTTACGGAACAGGGGAGCTAGCCGAATTAACCTACTTGTCCATTCGTGAAATGGACCTGACGCTGGTGGGATTTGTAAACGGGGAGCAAGGCGAGACATTCCTTTCCTATCCGGTTTGGCCGTTAGATGCCCTGTCGAAGTGGGAATTTGATGCTGTACTTATTGCTGATTTGGAGGACACTGCGAAGAGTCGAGCCCACATCGCGAGTGTCGGAATTCTGAGAGACAAGATCTTCACGCTATGATCTCTTCTAAATCATCTCGGAAGTTCCGAGGTGGAAGGAGGTAGTTTGGACTGGGATAAACTCTCAGTATTGGTGACCGGGGGGACCGGCTCGTTCGGACAGAAGTTTACTGAAATCGTTCTCAAGGATTACCGGCCGAAAAAACTGATCATCTTCAGCCGGGACGAACACAAGCAGTCGGAGATGAGGGAACACTTTCCGTGCGGCGAACTCAGATTCTTTCTTGGTGATGTGCGGGACTTGAGTCGCCTTCTGAGGGCTTTTGATGGAGTTGATATCGTGGTCCATGCGGCCGCCCTCAAACAGATTCCTACCCTCGAATACAATCCTTTCGAAGCGGTGAAAACGAATATCATTGGCACGCAGAACGTAGTTGAAGCCGCTGTAGAACGGGGAGTTTCAAAGGTAGTAGTCATCAGCACGGACAAGGCTGTCAACCCGATCAGTTTATATGGTGCGACTAAGCTCTGCTCAGAGAAGATAAGCATCGACGCGAACGCCTATGCGGGGCCTAGGCGGACACGGATCAGTTGTGCGCGATATGGCAATGTCGTAGGGAGTCGGGGTAGCGTCGTACCGCTTTTTTTGGAACAACGGAAAACAGGGGTCTTGACTATAACAGATAAGCGCATGACGCGATTCTGGATGACGATCGATCAGGGCGTGCGGTTCGTGATCCACTGCATTGAGCTGATGCATGGAGGGGAGATCTTTGTTCCGCGCATACCCAGCATGCGGATCACCGACCTCGCCCAGGCGATTGCACCAGAGTGTGAGATGAGGGCAATTGGAATTCGCCCAGGAGAAAAGCTCCACGAGGTGCTGTTGACGGAAGACGAAGCGCGTCGAACGCGAGCCTTTGACGAGTTTTTTGTTGTCGAGCCGGAATATCTGTTTAAGACGGAGCAACGCTGGACGGGGGGAAAACCGCTGCCGGAAGGCTTCCGGTATACGAGCGATGAAAACGATACCTGGCTGACTTCTGAAAGCCTCAGAAAGATGGTAGACACCAAATAAAAGGATAGTTGCTGTGATCCCTTACAGTTCACAGTGGATCGAGAAGGAAGACATTGAGGCCGTCGTTGGGGTCTTGCGGTCGGATCGGATCACGCAGGGACCTCGTATCGAGGAGTTTGAGCGCGCCGTGGCCGAGTACGTCGGAGCCCGCTTTGCCGTGGCGTTTTCTAGCGGGACTGCCGCCCTCCATGCCGCCTGCGCAGCCGCAGGCGTGGGGCCCGGCGATGAGATCATCACCTCGCCTCTGTCATTCGTCGCCAGCGCGAACTGCGCCCTGTATCTCGGTGCGACCCCAGTCTTTGGGGACATTCATCCGGACAGCCTCACCCTCGATTGGCGCGAGGCCGCCAAGAAAGTGACGCGTCGGACCAAGGTGCTCCTTCCGGTCGATTTCGCTGGGCAGCCGTGCGATCTGGACGAGTTCAAGGCGCTGGGGGGGCAACACGGCTTGGTCGTGATCGAAGATGCGGCGCATGCGCTGGGAGCAGAATATAGAGGCCGGAAAGTGGGTAGTTTGGCGGACATGACAGTCCTGAGCTTTCATCCAGTGAAACATATCACCACTGGAGAAGGCGGCATGGTTCTGACCAACGTTCCTCAATATCGAGACCAACTCATTCTTTTCCGTAGCCACGGCATTACCAGAGAGAAGGCGAAGTTGGGAAAGCAAGAGGAGGGTGACTGGTATTATGAGATGCAGGGCCTGGGTTACAATTATAGGATCACGGATATACAGTGTGCCCTCGGTCTCGCACAGCTCAAACGAATCGAGCTATTCGTGAAGCGACGACGTGAGATCGCCGACCAATATGCGAGGGCGTTTGCATCCTTGTCGGGTCTGGTGATCCCCCAGGAGTCCGCAGGTACCAGACCTTCCTATCATCTCTATATCATCCAGTTGCCCATCGACCTTCTGAAGGGTGGGCGTCGGGCTGTCTTCGACGCGCTTGCCGTACGGAAATTGGGCGTCAACGTTCACTATATCCCAATTCACTTGCAGCCCTATTATCAACGTCGGTATGGATATAAACGCGGTGAATATCCTGTGGCTGAGCGATACTACGAGCGAGCCATTACCATTCCGCTGTATCCCAAGATGACAGACGAAGACGTGCAATACGTCATTTCCAGTGTGACCGATGTGTTGCAAGAACTTACCATCTGAGCCGTACGGGCGAGGTTAGACAATCTACATGCGAATCCTTGTAACGGGAGTAAGTGGCCTACTGGGTTTGAATGTGGCGAGTACCACCTCCTGTTCTACCTCCTATCCTACCTTGTTTGGTCATTCGACTGATTCTTTAGCTTTCAGTAGGAACAGTGGGGTGCAATGGTGGGGTATCTATAGGTCACACCCAGTGACTCCCCAGAATGTTGAGACCTTCCAACTCGATCTCCTAGATCATCTCATGGGGGAAGCAAAAGTTCGTGAAAAAGTACTTGAGATTAAACCTGAGGTGATTTTGCACACAGCCGGACTCACCAACGTGGATACTTGTGAGAATGACCCAGCCGAGGCATGGCGCCAGAACGTTACTGCCACTGAGAGCATAGCGCGCGCCGCTGAGGCAGCCGGCGCCAAATTGATTTATATTTCAACCGATCATCTGAGTGATGGGACCAAAGCGCTAGTTACGGAGGATGCTCCTCCGTCTCCTCTAAACGTGTATGCTCGAACCAAGCTGGAAGCGGAGCAAGCTGTCATCAAGATATGCCGAGAGGCCCTCATCATCCGCACGAACTTCTTCGGCTGGGGAACTCAGGTAAAAGCCTCGTTCAGCGATTGGATATTGGAGGGGCTGAGGCAGGGAAAGGAGATCCCTTTATTTGTGGACGTCTATATTACCCCGATTCTGATCAACGATCTCTGGGGAATAATTGGTCAGCTTCTTGATAAAGGGGCTGAAGGCGTTTTTAACGTTGCAGGGAGTGAGAGGGTGTCGAAGTACGAGTTCGGGGCACGATTGGCCGAAATATTCGGATATCCCACAAGCCCGTTGAGGCAGGTGAATGTGCGAGACGTCGCGTTGAAGGCACGTCGGCCGCTAGACATGTCGCTGAGCACCGACAAGGTGGTGGCCTATCTGGGGCAACGCATGCCGTCACTGGACGAATCACTAGCTAAGTTGAAAGATCTCGGCGAGCAGGGTTGGCCGCAGAGAATTCGAAATGCGATGAGAGTGTAATGAAAGGTGGTCGGGAGAACGCGCCTTTATCCGGACAAGTGGATTTCTTGACTTTCTCAAAGGACTCCCGTACTGTGCAGTATCGTTGAGGAAAATATGGGGCAGTCTCAACTTCTCTGGGAGAAATAGGAGATAATGAACGTTCTTCTGATCAATCCCGCAGTTCGCCCTGATAGTCCTAGGCTCCTTCCGAATGTGGGGTTGGGGTACATTGCCAGCGCCATTCATCGTGCTGGAATCGACCTAGAAATTCTCGATATTGACGTTCATCGCTTCACTGAAGAGCAGATTGAAAAACTTTTGAGAATCAAGAAGTATGATGCAGTAGGTATTGGGACCCTGGTCAGCCAGTACAAGTGGTGCAAGTCCATCGCGCACCTCGTCAAAACCGTGCGACCCCATGTTCCCATAATCGTGGGGAATACTTTGGGGACTTCTGTGCCAGAAACTCTTCTCACCAAGACGGATGTGGATATTGTGGTCTTGGGAGAAGGGGATGTTACGATTGTTGATCTTCTGACGAATATCAACAACGGTGAATCGCTAGCGTTGGTTCAAGGGATCTGGTACAAGGAAAACGGAAAAATATTCAAGACACCTGACCGTCCAGTCATCAACAACATCGATGAGATTCCTTTCCCCAACTGGGATTTATTCGAGATCGAACGCTATCTCGAAAAGAGCAAACTCAATATTCCGGTTTCCGAGCGCAATCCGATCCCGGTGGAGGACATGCTCGCGATGCCGGTCACGACCGCTAGAGGATGTCCATTTAAATGCACCTTCTGTTACCATGCCTTCCAAGAGAAAAAATACCGTCACCGTTCCCCAGAAAACATCTGTGCGGAAATTGAACTATGGAAAAACAAGTACGGGGCTAATTTCATTAATTTCTGGGACGAGTTAAGTTTCTATTACTATAAAACGACTGAGCAGTTTGCAGATCTCATGATTGAGAAGAACCTCGGTGTATACTTCGCCGGTTCTTGCAGATCCGACTTGCTTGGGCGCAGCGACACAGACCTCGACAAGAACCGTGAAATCGCTAGGAAGTTGAAAAAAGCGGGATGCGTAGGATTAGGATATGCGCTCGAGAACGCTAATAAGGACATCCTAATCCAGATGAATAAGAAGTGTGACGCTGATGAGTTTGTTCTCCAGTCAATGATCCTTCAGGAGGCAGGCATTGATTGCTATACCAGCCTCGTCTTTGGCTATCCACAGGAAACGAAAGCGACAATTGCCGAAACGTTCGAAGTCCTCAGAAAGGCCCGCATTTATCCGAGCGTCGGATATTTGGAGCCTATGCCCGGCACTCCTATGTACCGCTATGCGATCGATCATGGATTTATTAAGAATGAAGAGGACTATCTGCTGATCATGGGGGACCGTCAGGACATTCGCCTAAATATGACGAGAATGACGTCTGATCAAATGGAGGCAGCGGTCAAGGAACACCTAATCGTACTCAATAAGGAACTGGAAACTGGACTCAGTGAAAGTGAGCTGATCAGAACACGAACCTATCGGACGGCCAAGGCCGTTAACAGCTTTTTGCCTCAAAAGATGACAGACTCCTTCTTGCAGGGATTCGGAGTCGCAGCGGAAGTCGCTGACGCTTCTGATAAACAGGTCTCCTGCTAAATTCGGTAGGCGTGTCCCTTCTCCTCGGCCTCCCGAATGATCGAGGAGGCTCTCTCAGTCTGCTGCCGCATGCCGGGATAGACTGGCCTCACCCTATTCTGCAAATTTATGAGCCATATTGAATCGTCCAACAGGCCGAAATCCTTCATGCAAGCCGCGAATGGCTCTTAAGTTTTGTGCACGAGGGATAAATCAGGGGGATGTCTTTGGAAATCGTGCTGCTGGATAGCGCTGCCTATAAAGATTGGGATGATTTTGCGAACCGATCGGATGACGCGTGGTTCTGGCATACCACCCACTGGATGGCGTACGCACAAGAATACGTTCGGGATAGGTTTCTTACCAACCGCTCCTTCTTGCTAGTTGAGGATTCCAAGCTCCTCGCAATCTGCCCGGTTTTCGTGGAAAGGAGCATCTCCCCTGCGGGGGCTATCCAATATTCATTAGCTGGCGCCCCATTACCTTTCCCGGCGATGCGGAACGATCTCCGGAACGATAAGAGAGAGCGGGTACTGGCGAAGTATATAAAGGGTTTGGACGTATTGGCAAGGGACGAAAGGATCGGGTATGTCTGGGTCAGGATTCCATCAGTTTCGAAATCTTCGATGGTTCAGCAGGAAGCTTGGACCAACCCTCTCTTGAAATACGGCTTCATTGATCTGCCTTATCAGACGCAGGTGATAGATTTGCGAAAAGACAAGGAGGCGCTCTGGGGAGAGATCCGAAAAGGCCACAAGTCCGATATCAAGCGCGGTGAACAAGCCTGCCGCGTTACGGTCTGGGACAACCGAACCGTCACCCCCGAGAAATTCGATGAATATCGGGTTCTCCACCAGAAAGATGCCGGGCGAGTGACCCGATCCAAGCGCACGTTTGACTTGATGCTCTCATGGGTACGGGAAGGACATGCGATTCTTGTGGAGGCCTCTAATGACACCACAGCGGTCGGGTTTTCCCTGGTTATCATTTTCGAGTCAGGTGCCTATTACGGATCCTCATGTAGGGATCCAGATTACCCTGAACTTCCCGTCGGCCATCTTATCCAGTGGGCCACAATCTGCTGGCTGAGGGACCATGGGTTCACATGGTACGACATCGGTATTCAACAGTTCGGCCCCCAATGGTTCGATCAAGCAGGGCCCAAGGATTTTTCCATTTCCAAATTCAAGCGAGGATTTGGAGGGCGAACCATTCCTTTAGTGACGGGTGAGCGATTCTATTCCAAGTCGTTCCTTGAACAAACTATGAAGGCGCGCTGGCGAGCCTATACGGCCGCGCTGTTTCAGGATCGGGTCGAGTCTTCTACAGAGGACAGGAGTGATGGCGTCGAGTCAGACGAAGATGCCAAGACGGAACTGCAGCGGAGCAGAAGACCGGACCGCACCAGATGAAAGCAGTCATCATGCAACCCACTTATCTGCCTTGGTTGGGGTATTTCGACCTGATTGACCAAGCCGATGTTTTCGTCTTTCTTGATACGGTTCAATTCGAAAAGCAAAGCTGGCAGCAGCGCAATAAAATCAGGACCTCCGAAGGTCTGGAATGGATTACTGTTCCAGTCCTCATTAAGGGGCGTTTCGGACAATTAATAAGAGACGTCGAGATCAATCCAGTAGCATTTCCGGAAAAGCACATCAAACAGATCAAACAACATTACGGTCGCGCACCCTATTTTCACAAGTACTTCGACGAGTTGGCCGATCTCCTGATTATGAGCAGCAAAGATTTATCGTTGAACAACCTGAATATAGAACTAATTCAGTGGGCATGTTCGAAGCTGTCGCTGTCGCCCGTGTTTTATCGCTCTTCTGACCTGGGTGTCACAGGGAAACGCACCGAGCTCCTGGTGAACGTTTTAAAAGCCATAAAGGCCACGCAATATCTTTCTCCCTTGAGCTCGTGGGATTATTTGAAAAACGACCATTGCCAGATGTCTAGCCATAACATTGCGCTGGGCTTCCACAATTACGCTCATCCTGAATATCGTCAGGTCTATGATCCCTTCATCCCGTTCGTGTCCATCATCGATTTGGTGTTCAATGAAGGTGAACGCAGTGCGGCTGTCATTCGTTCAGGACGAAGAGAAGAGTTTCGCCCGGATGCATTAGTAATCAAATGAGTCGCATCATCATCAACCACCGTGTCATTGCATCCGGTCATCCCGCCTATGTTGTGGCTGAAATGTCTGCAAATCATCATCAAGATTATGATCGAGCGGTACGGATCATCGAAGCTGCTAAGGAGGCTGGAGCGGATGCGATCAAACTCCAGACCTATACGGCCGATACGATTACCTTGAATTGCGACAGTAAATACTTCCGGATCGAAGGCACGCTTTGGGATGGTCGCACCCTTCACGACCTGTATCGAGAGGCGTATACCCCTTGGGAGTGGCAACCGAAGCTAAAAATCATTGCCGATAAACTAGGGTTGGATCTCTTCAGCTCTCCCTTCGATCCCACGGCAGTTGATTTCCTGGAAAGAATGGGCATCCCGGCGTACAAAGTGGCCTCGTCGGAGCTTGTGGACATCCCCTTGCTTAAAAAGATTGCCTCAGTTGGGAAGCCCATTATCATGTCCACCGGCATGGCAACGCTCGGCGAAATTGAAGAGGCAGTGAGAACGATCCGTGGGGCAGGCTGCGATCAATTGGCCCTTCTGCATTGCACCAGCGTGTATCCCGCCCCACCCGAGGACCTGCATCTTCGAACCCTCTCACACCTAGCCGAAGCATTCTCAGTTCCTGTCGGGATCTCCGACCACAGCCTGGGCATCGAGGTGGCAATTGCGGCCGTGGTGCTCGGAGCCTGTATTATCGAGAAGCACTTCACCCTCTCCCGCAGCGATCACGGCCCCGATTCGGCATTTTCTCTGGAGCCCAGAGAGTTCAAAGCCATGGTCGAGGCTGTGCGGACCATCGAAAAGGCGCTTGGTGTGGTCAAATATGGAGCCTCAGAGCGGGAGCAAATCAGCAGGCGATATCGACGCTCGCTGTTTGTGGTCGAAAACGTGAAGGCCGGAGAAGAATTCACCGAGAAAAACGTTAAAAGCATCCGGCCTGGGGATGGTTTGCATCCGCGGTACCTGAGCGAGGTGATCGGGCGTACGGCGCGATGCGATGTGAAAAAGGGTACGCCGCTTGGTTGGGATCTGATTGGGCAGCCACGACCGAACACAGACTGCGGTTCAGGGGAGCGGTAAAGGGATTGCAGGTATGCTCGGTATATCCGAATCCATCTCTCATTGCGAAGCTACCTTAGCCCGAATGCTAGGCCGAAATCATTGCGTCTTGACCGGCACTGGGACTTCTGCCCTTTGGATCGCCTACTCATTATTGGAACATAGTCGCCACAAAATTTTGTTACCAGCCATGACGTGTCTCACACCCATGTTGGCGGTCCACTATGCCCTGAGAACGCCCGTCTTTGCCGATGTCCGGGAGCGGGACGCGACCATCGACCCGTCTGTTGTGGAATCCATGCTCGCTCGGGACTCGGAAATTGGCGCCGTGTTGGCTGTGCACCTGTACGGGAATCCCGCGGACATGGAAGCCTTACGCGAAGTCACCGCAAGGTATGGAGTCACCCTTATCGAGGACCTGGCTCAGGCTCTGGGAGGCAGATATGGCGATGGATCCTACTTCGGAGCTGTAGGGGACTGCGCTGTGGTGTCTTTCGGACATACCAAAATCTTGGATGTCGGCGGCGGCGGGGCCCTCTTGACCGATAATGTGGCTTGGGCGACTCAAGCGCGTGCGATGGCCAAACAACTTGGAGAACAGCCGGCCGATTTGGATCGCCTCTCCTTAATGTACCGGAAGCTGTTCTATTCGATCTGGGAGAGTGGGCAAGTCGATCGTGCCTGTTATCAAATGTTTGATCTATTTCCTACCTTGTTCCGTACTCTTCACGTGTATCGAATCACCGGTACTACGGCGTCCAAGATTCTCACCGCCTTGAATGGGTTGGAGTCCGAAGTCGCGCACCGGAAACGTATCGCCGCTCTTTATGAAGAGGCATTGCGCAAGTTAAATGAGGTGCAAACATTCGAGACTTCGGATTACGCCGTTCCTTGGAGGTTTTCTTTCCGACTTGCGAAAGGAATACGAAGCGCCGTCTTAACAAAGGTACGATCGGCTGGATATGATGTTTCCTCCTGGTATCCAAGCATCACTGAGTGGACCCCCTCCGGACGCATGCAAGGAAGGAAGAACTTTCCTATGGCCAACCGACTTGAACAGGAGGTAGTTAATTTCTGGGTGTCTAGGGACTACACAGAGGAAAAGGCCCTTTCGTTGACCAAAGTCCTCAAGGAGATATTAGCGAAGTTTTGAGTGACCTGATAGGGTAGGTTTCTATTCGGCAACCATTGCGTCGTCGCACGGGGGGAGTGAAGGTTTAGTGGTTCGCTACGATGCTCTGACGGGCATTCGCTTTATCGCTGCATCCGCCGTCTTCGTCGCCCATCTAGCGGAAGGGCATTTCGACTTCGGCGCGCAAGGGGTGTCCATGTTCTTCGTGCTTTCCGGCTTCATTCTCACCAAGGTCTATACCGATCGGCGGGACTGGACGCCTGGTCAGTTCTATTGGGCTCGCTTCGCGAGGATCTATCCAGCCTACATGTTTTCCTTAGTCCTTGCCTTGCCGGTGTTCTGGTCGTTGATAAGCAGGCACGACAACCCGATGGCCTTTATGGCATCCGTGCTCACCATGCTGCACGCATGGAGTCCGGATACGGCGCATTACTGGAACAATCCAACCTGGTCGCTCTCCGCTGAAGCGCTGTTCTACTTCATCTTCCCGTTTGTGCTGCCACTCTTCAATGTACGCGTGCGATACCTGGTCTTCGTGATCCTGATATTGTGGCCGTTGCAAGTGTGGAACCAGGTAACCGGAGACTATTCGGATGGTGGGCAATTTATTTCGAAATTTCCACTCTTTCGCGTTCCGGAATTTCTGATAGGGATCGCATTCGGGATGATGCACGGCAAAGTCCGCATCCCTTGGGCCTTGCCGGTCTCAGTGTCGGTGATTGTCGTGGCGGCACTGTTCATGCCGACCGAGACCACATATACCGCCCTTGCCCCTATCTACGGCCTTCTGCTGATCGGACTCACCACCCACCACGGCTTTCTCGCGAGCAGGACGATGGTGCTGCTCGGTGACGCAAGCTATTCGCTCTACTTACTGCACATGCCGGTGACAATCTGTTTCATGGTGATCGAGCGGAGAGTCATCGGGGAAATCCCAGCGTTACTGAAGGCGCCGCTACTTTTCGCCGTCACCTTAGCGTTGTCCATCCTCGTGCTGATCTATATTGAGCGACCGGCGCGACAATGGCTGCTCGACCTGCGGGGAAGCGGGACTGGATCCTGTCAGACGGCACGAGTCTGAATCAGGAGCTAGTAAGGAAGGGTCTGTACTGATGGTACAGGAGATGTGCCGCAGGGAACACGATGCTAAAGGGTCTTCAGAGAGAAGCTCGGGCGGCTCGGGTGGGCTTATGGTCAGATCCAAACCCGATAGGGTAGGTCTAAAACACCAACTTCATCGAGGTATCGAGGCTACATGAAGAAAGTGGTGGTTTTTGGAAATGGACAAATGGCCGAAATTGTCCACGTGTACCTGACCCATGATTCTCCCCATCGAGTGGTTGCATTTTGTGTGGATCGAGAGAATCTAAAAGGCGAGTCGTATCGTGGCCTCCCGGTGGTGCCGTTTGAGGATGTGACTTCTATCTATCCTCCTTCCGAGTTTTCTATGTTCATTCAAATTAGCGCCAAGCAAATGAACCGACTACGTGCTGCAAAGTATTCTCAGGCGAAAGACAAAGGCTACGAATTCATCACTTATATCAGTTCACAGGCGATCATTGGACCAGAAACCAGCATCGGAGAGAATTGCTTCATACAAGAACACAATGTGATCCAACCGTTTGCGAGGATTGGAAATGATGTGATTCTGTGGGCCGGGAACCATATAGGCCATCACAGTATGATTATGGACCATTGTTTTGTGACATCGCACGTGGTTGTTTGTGGGCGGGTAACAATAAAACCATATTGCTACCTTGGCGTGAATTCCACAATCCGCGATGGTATCACTGTCGAGGAGCGATGTGTAATCGGAGCTGGAGCACTGGTTATGCGAGATACAAAGGAAAATCAGGTGTATGCCGGACTGCCGGCAAAGCTCTCATCCATACCGAGCGATTCCGTAGAAATTATATAGACATAGGATCCGCATGAAATGGGAGAAGCTTGGTCGAATTATCGAGCCCAGAGGTGATCTCGAATGGATGCGGACCCATGCTATGGTTCCCACCGCTGAGCTAGTCGAGGGAGATGTGTTCCGGATTTATTTCTCCGGGAGAGATAATTTCAATCGATCGCGGATCGGGTATGCCGATATCAACATTAACGATCCCCACCGGGTCTTATCTCTTTCCGAGAAGCCGATCCTGGACTTGGGAGAGCTCGGTTGCTTCGACGACAACGGGGTGACGCCATCGTGGGTCGTCACTGAACGGGACACAAAATATCTCTATTACATCGGGTGGAAGCCCCGATCGACTACACGCATGAGTGTGGTGGCGGGACGAGCTATTAGCCGTGACGGCGGACGAACATTTCAGCGGGCCTCGCGTGCTCCGATTCTTCACCTGACCGACAAGGAACCGTTTTCTATCCTCACTGCCCCCTGCGTCCTGAAAGAAGGCGGACTCTGGAGAATGTGGTATGTCTCCGGTTTAGAATGGGTGAATCCCGATCTACCTCGATACAACATCAAATATGCTGAGTCGCAAGACGGCATCGTATGGGACCAGCAAGGTATAGTCTGCATAGGAACCGTGTCTGGAGATGAAACTGCTCTGGCCCGGCCCTGCGTCCTGAAGGAAGAGCGCGTCTATCGAATGTGGTACTCCAGGAAAGTGGTGGGAATGAGCTACCGAATTGGGTACGCTGAATCCGAGAACGGCCTCCAGTGGGAGCGTATGGACGAAAACGCAGGCATCGATGTCTCGGAGTCAGGGTGGGATTCGGAAATGGTCGAATATGCATTCGTGTTCAAGCACAAGGGGAACTATTACATGCTTTACAATGGGAATAACTACGGCTCCAACGGCATCGGTCTGGCCGTAGCCGAGTAAACGGTGATTTTTCCTTCACGATCGAATTGCCTGGTTTCTTAACCCTTGATCCGATAGAGGAATCGCACTGATGAAAAAAAAGGAAGCGAGCTACAAACTCGAAACGAAGTCAACTTCTTCTCAGATCGCTCAGCGACAGAAGATCTTTGATCTTTTCCAGAAGCGTCCCATGCCAGACGAGCACCTGCTCGTGAATTTGGGGCTCTATATGCGTAGCTCGGCGCTCGCGAAAATCTTATTTATTAACGAGCTGTACGGACTCATTGTCGATGTGCCCGGTGTCATTATGGAGTTCGGAATCTGGTGGGGGCAAAACCTCATCCTTGCAGAGAATCTTCGAGCAATTTATGAACCCTTCAACCACACACGCCGGATCATTGGGTTCGACACGTTCAGTGGGTATGCCAGCTTTTCGGAGAGGGATCGTCCGACAAGGAAAGGCGGGTTCCAGTCGTACTCGGATGTCTTGAAAGAGGGCGGATACAGTGTCTCTCAAGGGTACCGTACCTACTTGGAAAAACTCATCGCCGCACACGAGGGAAATAATATCCTCGGTAATATCAGGAAACACACCTTAATCGAGGGGAACGTCGTTGATACGGTACCGAAGTTCTTCGAGGACAATCCGGAAACGGTCGTTGCCCTCGCGTACTTCGATCTGGCGCTATATGAGCCTACGAAAACCTGCCTGCAAGCGATCCTGCCGCATCTCGTGCCGGGAAGCGTGATCTTGCTCGATGAATTGAATTACCCGGAAGCCCCCGGCGAGACGATCGCATTCAAAGAAGCCTTGCGGGATGTGCCGTACACAATCCAAAAATCAAAATACATCACGGATAAATCAATCGTGATCCTGAAATAAGACCCGTGGGAAGCGCCGCGAGTATTCTCTCGATCCCCTTACCATCTACAATGGCCTTCCCGCGTTGAGACATACGCTGGCGCAAATTCTGATTCTCTATGGCCAGCTCGATCTTCTCGACGAGTTCACCTACACTGATCGCCGTGCCGTCGCCCAGGTGTCTCGTACTCCCAGCCTGCTCGAACTCGTGGTTGATCTGTGCCTCGCTGTCCGGGCGAGATAGCATCAGGCTAGGCGTTCCAGTGACGGCAGTCTCGTACTTGGTCAATCCGTCTCCCGTGATTGCAAGGTCTGCCCACAGCATCGCCTCGGCCAAATTAGTGCCAGATTCCAGCAAACCCCAGTCCCCTTTGAACCCGCCCAAGAGGTCAGTAATTTCGTGTATTAACTCCTTCGGGAATGCCGGGCCGATGACGATTCGTATACTGAGACCTGGTTGGGGGAGAGCGCAGATGGCCCGCGCGGTTTTCGTGGTGAGATGGTACTCATCGGCTCCCCCGATCAATACAAGAATCCGGCTCGCAACTGTGGCGATAGGGCGATCTGCCAGGGCGGCTTGGGTGAATTCTGGGCGAAATATGAAATAGGCGGGGCCGATGAGACGCACACCTTTGCCCTCATCAATCAAATTAGGGAGGCTCGTGCGGTAATAGGGATAGACGACGATGGCGGCTGGCACATCTATGGCGTCCCCACCGCTTAGACACACTGTCGCAAATTCGTTTCCCAGCAATCTGTGATACAGATCCAGTTCGGGTCTGTTACCCAATGCCGGACGATTGCATAGGTCCGTGACAATAAGATTAGCTCCATGTCGTAATGCTGTGACTCGGGTCAGCCTTGCGTCCTCCTCCGCCCTGACGTCGGTGGGAATCACCTCGACATCAAAGCCGTGCGCACGAATCAGCTCCGTCACTCGTGCCTCGAACTCCTTAACGATAAACTGGCTATTGACACCGCGCTGAGCGAGGCCTCCCGCCAGGGCGAGGCAGCGCATGACGTGTCCCATTCCCAAATGGGAAGATCCATCAACGCGAAAGATGGCTGGCAGCATTATTGAGGTGGGTTTTTCCTCGCCAAAAACAGGCGCCAGGCCAGGCGCCTATCAGGATCGAACAGTAGGGACTCTGCGTACCCCTCCTCAACCTGATCGAAACCTGATAAGAGACGTCTCCAGCCGAACGAGGTTGGATCATAGAAGATCTCCAGGCCTGCCCTGTTGTCGTAAGCCCATTCCTGTTCGATGCGGTGGGTGCCTTCACCCAAATCGTTAGAGAGCCGACGGACAATGCAGTTGTTGGGATGGATCACGGACATCAAGAGGACGCCTCCGGGACGGAGCACACGGCGAAACTCTTCGATCGCTGCTCCTACTAAGGAGCGTTTGCCGAAATAGTACACTGCACTCCAAGAAAGAACGATATCAAAGTATCCATCCGGGTAGGATAATTGGGTCCCGGTTAGAAGTCCGACATGAAGTTTGACTCGAGCCCTCTCAGCCAGGTCATGGCCTGCTGCGATGTTCTCTTGACTCACCTCTAGCCCATGCGCCTCATATCCGTTTTGGGCGAACATGACCAAATTGGCGCCTCGTCCAAACCCGGCATCCAATACTCGTCCAGAGCGTGGCACATCGGTGTATCGCCCTTTAATAAGCCGGACCAAGTTCTCGTCCGGATAAGCAGCACCGGCCCCCGTGCTGTAATAGGTCTCCCACTCTTTCGCGCCGCTTAGCGAACGTTCTTTCATGGCTTGTCTCTCTAGTTGACTGGACGGAAAACTGGCTGCACTGGGCGGCCCTCGACTTGCTTCGCAATCGTTCCCTCGCGTGCCGCCTTGGCCAAGATATCAAAGGCTTCCTGGTAGACTCCCAGGGTATATTCAATATCGTCAACCGTGTGGCTGAAGCACATGCAATGACCTGCGCTGATTGCAAGCACTCCACGTTTGATCACTTCCTGCTGGAAGAGGCTCTTGACAACGAGTGCCGGGGTGTCCCCTATATTCTGAAACACAGGGTAGGTACGCGGAGGAAGCCCCACACACTCCACGTATTTCTGCATGGCATAATCAGAAGCCAAGCGATTAAAGCCTTCCTGGAGACGCGTCCCGTTCTCCCACAGGTAAGGGATCACATTCCTATTTTGCAACTCCGTGAGAGTCGCCTTGGCCGCTGCAAGTGACAAACACTCGCCTCCAAAGGTAAATGAGTAAAACACGTCGTCCAATACCTGCATGATTTCAGCTCGTCCAACCAGGGCGGAGATCGGCATTCCATTCGCCATTGCTTTGCCGAAGCAGGCAAGGTCAGGGTCCACACCGAACCGTTGGTGAATGCCGCAAAGGTGGAAGCGAAACCCGGTGGCCACTTCGTCGAAAATGAGCACTGCGCCGTTATTGTGAGTTAGATCCTTGACTCCCTCCAGAAACCCCTCATGAGGGAGGGTTGAACCATAGGGTTCCATGATCACCGCAGCGATTTCACGAGGATTTTTGTCAAAGACCGACTTTAGTGTCTCCAGGTCGTTAAAGGAGAACCCAAACTGGTGATCGATATAACTTCTCGGGACTCCCTTGTTCCGTGTGGTGGAGCCGATATACCAATCGTGCCAGCCGTGGTATCCGCAATGGGCGATCTTCTCACGCCCGGTATACGCGCGAGCGACCCGAATAGCACCTGTCGTTGCGTCCGACCCGTTCTTACCAAATCGCACCATTTCAGCGCAGGGGATGAGTTCATGCAACAGCTCGCTGACCTCCACTTCAAGCGGGTGCATGAGAGAAAATGTGATGCCATCCTGAAGCTGCCTGGCAATGGCCTCATTTACGGCAGGGTAGTTGTAGCCTAACAGGACAGCTCCGAGGGCCATTGGGTAGTCAATATATTCATTGCCGTCCACGTCCCAGATATGACTGCCATGTCCACGCACTAGATATTTCGGTGCCACGCCGTCCACGTACTGCGTCGGGCCCTTGCTAAGAGTCTGCGTCCCTGCTGGGATTAATCCCTTTGCTCTTTTCCAGTACTCATCAGAACGGAGAATTGACCCTTGCCGCATCTTGATCAGCGGTCCCCTTTCTAAACGAATTGACTTAAGGAACCCCTCATTCTTGGTGATTCCTTGATTGATAGCAACGAGTTCAGGTTTCTTCGCAAGTAACCGGAGTATTTCCTGGACATCGAATTTATATCCGAGGTGCGGGAAAAGCGCCTCATATACTTTGCTCACGAACTGGAAGTCTCGCTCTTCGTCGACCGTCCAGCGCATATAGGATAGATCGGGATCGTGCTCCAACCGTTCTACCCTAAAGCGCCCGCTCTGCCAGACATACACCGTGACATGCTCGCGTTCATAGGCCTTCTGCGCTTCCTTCCAAGCCCGCTCTAACGTTGCAAACGACAGCACTTCTACATCTAGCCCGTCGGCGAAGGTCGGACCAGTCGAGACATAGTCAACTTGGTCGCGATGATCCAGAAAATGTCGGACGCAACGATCGATAATTTGAGGATCTAGCAGAGGGCAGTCAGCAGTTAGTCTCACCACAATGTCGGCGGAATATTGCTGGGCAGCTCGATATAGGCGGTCCAGCACATCGTTTTCATCACCGGCAAAGCTGCCCACTCCGAGACGAGAAGCGGTATCAACGAGGGCTATGTCTTGAGGCCGGTCGCTTGTCGCCAAAACGAGCTGATCAACAAGCTTGGCCAGCTTCGCTCTCTCGATCTGGTGCTCGATCATCGGGCGGCCGAGAATCGGCCGGAGCACCTTTCCCGGCAGGCGAGTTGAACCGATGCGAGCCTGGATCAGAGCGACAACTTTTGGATTAACCTTCATAGCATTACTTTTTGTCCCGTGAGCATAGACCGCTTGATTGCGAGTGCTAGCCGGGTCACACGTGCTCCATCGATAACATTCAGCTCGGTCTGTTTACCTTGTGCCACGCAGTCCAAAAAATACCGCACTTCTTCAACATACATATCATTTATCGTGTAATTGTAAGGAGGATCAATGGCGGTCCATTGGTTCGTTTTGGCTACAAACCATCGAACCTGTCCAGTAATGTCCCACAAGATTGTTCCTTGTTCACCGATGATCTTGCATGATCGTGCGTAGGTTCGCTGTATATAGTCGATGTGGAGCATCGCTGAAAAGCCTGCTCTGAATTGCATGAGAACATTCGCCGAATCCTCAACGTCAATATCCAAGCCACTCAGCTTGCCACCAGCACAGAATACTTCAGTGACTTCGCCGAACAGCCATCGAGCGTAGTCGATCTCCTGGATGCCGTCAAGTACAACGCCGCCGCCCATAGAGTGGCGTGCACT
>Ga0187892_10005127_pt1 | contig 20977 bp, 14 predicted proteins | sample MA1701073metaG_FD_139345 | JGI IMG/M metagenome (GOLD analysis project Ga0187892, IMG submission 139345) | Bio-ooze microbial communities from a basaltic lava cave in the Kipuka Kanohina Cave System on the Island of Hawaii, USA - MA170107-3 metaG ... | reverse complement strand
CGCGGCGTATCATGGCCGAAATGGAGCAGCAGGTTGAAATCGAAAATGGTCGTCATCGCTCGTAAGTTGTGGTCATCCATGCGTTTGCAAGAAAACCAAAACCGGCTAACCGGACACTAGTGACCGTGAATATAAGATATAAGATAACATAGCCGAGGATTCGACGAAAGCCCCGCGGGTTTTAGGACACCGCATCGTCCAAAATTGGTGTTGTGATGCCCAGCGAACCGACGTTCGCCAGGATACGATCGTCGAAAGTCAGTACGACAAGGTCGGGATATACCTTCCATGAACTCCAGTGCGGACGCGATGTGGATGGCGTCTAAGGTGCGGATGGGTTCTCTGGGAAAAGGTTTGGATGCACGGGCTCTCACGAGTGGCCTACAGTAAGTTCCAGAAGCCGCCATTCCGCTGACCGCTTCACGAGTGCGCCGCGCAGCTTGCTGGCCGCGGCGCTCGCCAGAAGCCCAAGCGCTTCTGATCGTGCAAGCACCCAATGCGCCTCAATCATGGTCAAAACCGAGGATACGATGCCGGAGGCGGCGTCCAAGCACGCCTCGACTTGACGTGCTCGTTTTTTTCCGAGAAGCCATGCAAGCGCTGCGGACGTCTCGATGTAGATGACACTCATTCGCCGCGATCAGCGTCTAACAGGAGTTTCGATGTCCCTTCCGGCAGGGTGACCGGCGATCGACCCATGGGCGTTTTGGGTCTCGTCGCCGGATGCAGCCAGCCCTTCTCGATCCAGGACCGTAGAAGCGCGTCGTCTTCTGGCTCAATGGTCGCCGGCAGGTTGGCGGAGTTCGGCTACGACAACGTCGCGGTCCTTGACCAGAATTCTCATGCCTTTTTTGACCTCCCGCAGGTAGGCGGAGAGGGTTGTTTTTGAGGTCCTTGATGCCAACGGCTTTGATTTTCATGATACACCAATGTCGCTACCGGTAGCTAGTCCGGGGCTCGCCCGTGCTGTGCTTTTTTAGCTTCCATTGGCGAAGATTCGCTGGGCTGCGGCAATGCCGGCCCCGAGTTGGAACTTGCGGTATCCCTGGCCGTACAGGGCCATTTCGAGGGCGGCCACGGCCCCGATCGTGTCGAAGGCGTCGACGTAACCCATGTGCGAGAAGCGGATGATCTTGCCGGTCAGCTTCCCCTGACCGCCGGCAATCTGAAAGCCGTGTTTCCCGCGCATGGTCTTTCGCAGGGCCGCCTCATCTACGCCTTCCGGAACCACAAAGGCTGTCACCGAATCGACCGGGTCGGCGGCGAATATCTTCAGGCCCATGGCCTCGCCCGCCGTGCGAGTAGCCTTGGCCAAGAGCTGCGTCTCCGCCCAAATCGCTTCCAGAGTTCGTTCCTTAATGCCCCGAAGCGAGCAGACCGCGCCTCGGACCAAGGAGACGTTGGGAGTATAAGGCGAGTCGAAGGTTTCCAGCGATTTTCGATAGGCCTTAAGATTGTTGTACAGGGTAGGCATGGTAGCGGAATCAATACGTTCCCAGGCGCAGCCGTTGACGGCCACGAAGGCCAATCCCGGAGGGAGCATCAGGGCTTTCTGCGAACCGGTCACGTAAACGTCCACGCCCCACTCGTCCATTTTCACAGGAATGGCCCCAACGGACGTGATCCCGTCAATCACTAGCAACGCCTTTCGCTCCCGGGTGACGCGGGCGATGGCCGCCACATCGGAGACGGCCGCAGTGGAGGTCTCACTATGGACCATGATCACGGTGTCGATCTTGCGGTCGGCGTCGAGGCCCTTGGCGATGGCGGTGGGCTTGGCACCGTGCCCCCATTCGACGGCCATTTTCGTGTGTTCGATTCCGAAGGCGGTGCAGACCTTGCCCCAGCGCTCCGCGAAATTGCCGTTCTCGACGACCAGCGCCTTGTGGCCGACCGGGCAGCACCCGACGATGGCCGCCTCCATCGCCGCCGTGCCGCTGCCGGTAAAGGTCAGGCACGTGGCCTTGGTCTGAAACAGGTATTGCAGCAGCCCGCAAAGCTCCTTGTGCATTTCGCGAAAAAAGCTGGTCCGATGATGCTCCATCGGCCGGGCCATCTCCAACATGAGGTCCTCGGGCACCATTGTGGGCCCTGGCGTAAACAAGCGAATCTTCTTCATGGCCACAACCTAACCCGGCGTCAGTTCTGGGACAACGGAGGCCGGTACCTTTAGAGCCGGCTTTTCGCGCCCTGTCGAGCGCTCGTTGGGCCTACCTTACCGCGAACCGCGCCTAAGGGTGCAGGTGCTCTTGGAAATAGCGCACGATTCGAGCGTAGAGGCTCTTGGTCACCAGCGGGTCGGCCACCATGTGCGTAAAACCGGAGAGCGGCAAAAAGTCGTGCTCCCTGCCGGCTCGAAACAGCTCGTTGCTGAGCTTGAGGCTGTGCAGAAAGTAGACGTTGTCGTCGGTCGTGCCGTGAATGATCAGCAGGGGCTTGGAAAGCCGCGATGCATAGGTCAACGCCGAACTGGCTTTGTAGCCGTCGGAGTTCCGCTCGGGAAGGCCCAAATAGCGTTCGGTGTAGTGTGTGTCGTAATCCAGCCAATCGGCCACGGGCGCGCCGGCCACACCCGCGTCGAATACATCGGGCCGCCGCATCACCGCCATGGCCGAGAAATAGCCGCCGAAGGACCACCCGTAGATGCCCACGCGGTCCAGGTCGAGTTCCCGGTATTTCTTACCGAGGGCTCTCAAGCCTGCCACTTGGTCGGCCAGGGGTACTTCGATGAAATTACCCTTGATCGCGCGTTCCCAATCGCGGCCGCGCGACGGTGTTCCCCGGCCGTCGATGGAAACCACAATGAAGCCATGGTCGGCCACCCACTGGTGCAACGGATAAGCAAGCGGAGAGGCTATCACCGTCTGGGCATGTGGCCCGCCATAGACGGACACGATCACGGGGTAACGGTGCTCTGAGTTGAAGCTGCGAGGGCGAACCAGCACGGCGTGAAACGCCGGATCACCTCCCACCATGGTTCGCTCGATTTTGGGCACGAGCGGCGGCTGCTCGGCCACGGATCGTAGCGAGCCGATCTCCATCCCGTCCGAGCGGCGCACGACAAAGAGTCGCCGGCCCTCGGTGGTTGTGCCAGTGTGTACGTAGACATCGTGATTCTCCGAGAAGATGGCGTTGTGCAATCCCTCCTGCGAAGTTAACCGAACGCAGGACTCAGGCGCTGCTTTGAGGGACACGCGGTACAGATGTGTCTGCGTGGGGTCGTCGGTGCCCTGGACGTAGACGAGGCCCCGGTGGTCATCGACATCGATGAAACCTTTGAGTGTGAAGTCGGCGCTAGTAAGGGCGCCGTTGAGAGTTCCATCGCGGTGCCTTAGTTCCAGTTGCCGGCAGCCGCGTTGTTCGGTCGTCCACAAAAACGCGCTTCCATCCCGCAACCACTTGGGCATGGCAGCGTCGATGTTGAGCCATGCTTCGTCACGTTCGACGAGTAAGAGAGACGTCTTGCCCGTGGCTTCGTCCACGGATAACAGCACTTCCTCTGTCTGTTCGCGATTCTGCACTAGGATGGTCAGCGGCGCGTTCTCACTCCAGACAACCTTGGCTAGATAAGGGTACTTCTGCGCGTCCCACGATACCCATTTGATTTCACCACCGTTGCTGGGAATCACGCCCAGCCGCACCTCGGCGTTTTTCTTGCCTGGGCGCGGATACGGCCAGCTATCCGGTTTCTGTACGGGGTTGGTTGCATCGAGGATGTGCATGATCTCCAGCCCATCGGTTGACGTTTCTTGGTAGGCGATCGCTCCACTGTCCGGCGACCACCAATAGCCCTCGCGCCGATCCATCTCCTCTTGGGCGACGAACTCGGCCAAGCCATGAGTGGTGGTATCACTTGCGCCAGTGGTAAGCCGGCGTTCTGTCTTCGTGGGGATGTCGAAGACGTAAAGGTCGCCGTTCCGCACGCAGGCCACGTACCGGCCATCCGGCGAAAAGCGAGGGTCGATCGGGTAGCCTTTATCGCTAACGAGTTCGGTGACCTTTGCCGCCGCCCGCTCAATGACAAACAGCCGGCCTGAAAGGGGCACGAGTATCTTCGTGCCATCTTTGCTGACCTCGTAGGAGGTGATGCCCCGGGCCGAGATCCGCATCCGTTCGCGCCGGGCACGTTCTTCGGCCGAAAGGTGCTCCTCCGCCCCTTTGAGGATGGACTCCACGGTGAGAAGTACTCGCTCCTGACCGGTGGCAGTGTCGAATTCGTAGAGGTCTTGGACGAAGCTGCGGGGGCCGGAGCGCAGGAACAGCACCGCGCTGCCATCGGGTGCGAGTTTGATCGCCGTCGGCTGACCGGCCGCGAATCGCCGCGTGGCTGCGTACTGTTCCAGGAACTCCGGATTGACGATCGGGTGGTCGAGTGGTATGTCCGCCGCGTAGCGCGGGCGTGTCCTGCCGCCGCCTGCATGCTGCCATGCCACGCATCGCGGTTGGTTGGACGCTATGTCATGGGCGGTACATCCTATCGCAGCGACCGCCATGAGGCCGATATACCACCAACACTTCACATTGTAAGTCTGCATCGTCTTCTCCAGTTTTCTAAGCACTCCGTCTTCTGAAGTTCAGTCTGAATGATATATGCCGGCGCCGCCAGAAACAGTGGAAGCGAGCCGTGAACTTCGCGCGGACACTGGACCCCCATGATCGTCCGCGCGAACCGAAGTTCGCGGCTCGCTTGACGACAGGATCGTACAAAGCGGCGTTGCAGGACGGCCGGAACTAGGTCAAATACTACACGTAGTTTTGGGAGGTTATTACATGAACGGTCACAACGATTCGGTTGGTTGGAGCGTGAGGTTGGCGTTCTTGGTTGCAGCCGGCTTAGGTACGGCAAGTCCGTGGGCGTGGGCTGCAAAGGACGCCGCCAGCGACGGTGCGGAACATCAGCCACATGCCGGTATGTTACGCTACCCCGACATCAGCGGCACCACAATCACGTTTGTCTATGCCAACGACATCTGGACCGTGCCGCGCGAGGGTGGGTCGGCCACGCCACTTGCCAGCCCACCCGGGCCGGAGTCGTTCCCGCGCTTCAGTCCTGACGGCCGGGCGATTGCTTTCGTCGGCAACTACGATGGCAATCGTGACATCTATACCGTCCCTACAGAAGGCGGGCTTCCCGCGCGGCTGACGCACCATCCCGAGACCGAGACCCTTTGCGACTGGACGGCAGACGGCCGCCTTTTGTTTTTTACGAACGGTTTGGCAGGCCTGGCGCGGCAAACGCAGCTTTTCACCGTGCCGCCGCAAGGCGGGCTGCCCGTGAAACTCCCGGTGCCGTATGGGGCCAATGGGGCCATCAGCCCTGACGGGCAATGGCTGGCGTACACTCCGCACACCATCGATCACCGCACGTGGAAACGTTATCGCGGCGGTATGGCCACGGATATTTGGCTGTTCAACCTCCTGGACAACACCTCCAAGAGAATCACGGACTGGGAGGGCACCGACTCACAACCTATGTGGCATGACAACAGAGTTTACTACATGTCTGACGCCGGACCGGAGCACCGGCTCAATATTTGGGCCTACGATGTGGCTCGAGGAAGCCGAACGCAGGTTACGAAGCACACGGAATATGACGTGAAGTGGCCGGCGGTTGGCCCGGGTTCGAGCGGCCGGGGCGAAATCGTCTATCAATTGGGTCCGCAGCTGAGCGTGCTAGACTTGGCCTCTGGTAAATCGCGAAGCGTCCCGGTGCGAATTCCAGGCGATCGGCCGACGATCCGCCCGCATGACGTCGACGCTTCCAAGTTCATTCAAAATGTGGGGATCTCCGCGACGGGCAAACGAGCGGTAATCCAAGCTCGGGGCGACATCTGGACCGTGCCTGCCAAACATGGCTCGCCGCTGAATCTGACACGCTCCAGCGGTATCGCCGAGCGCGAACCCGCTTGGAGCCCGGATGGCAAGTCGATCGCCTGCTTCAGCGACGCCACCGGCGAGTACGAGCTTTACACAATCTCGGCGGATGGCAAGGGGGAAGCCAAAAGGCTGACTTCCGATGGCGCCTGCGTTCGGTTCGCCCCCGTCTGGTCCCCAGACTCAAAGCACATCGCCTTTACGGACAAGACCGGCAAGGCCTTCCTGCATTCGCTGGATGGCGGCGAGACCAAACTGATTGATACCGATCCTTACGCCCAAGCACGGCGGCTCAGTTGGTCACACGATTCGGCCTGGATCGCCTTCGCCCGCACCGACGAGAACCGCTTGGGGGCGATCTGGGTCTATCACGTCCCTACGACCGAACGGCATCGCGTGACGGCTGGGCGGTTCAACGACTCGGTGCCGACCTTCGATCGAGAAGGCAAGTACCTTGCCTTTGCCAGCGCTCGCAAGTTCGCCCAGCCGACTTACGGCGACGTGGACACGACCTTTGTCTACAGCGGCACGGAGGTTCTGGTCTTGATGCCCTTGCGGGCCGAAGTTGGTTCGCCCTGGGCGCCCAAAAGCGATGACGAAGGCGCGGAGGACGAGAAGGAAGACGACGACAAGAAAGACGAGGAAACCAACAAGTCGAAATCTGAAAAAAAGGACGACAAAGGCGAAAAGCCCGACGAAGGAACCGAGGCTAAGAAAGAAGACAACGAAAAGAAAGACGAAAAAGACGAAAAGAAGGAGGGCGACGACAAGAAGGAAAAAAAGAAGATCGAACCGCTGGTCATCGAACTTGCGGGCATGGAGGAACGAGCGCTGCTCGTGCCCGTGGAGAGCGGCATCTTCTCCGACCTTTCCTTCAATCACGAAGGCAAGCTCATCTATATGCGCCGGCCCCCGGGCGGAAGGGAAGGCAAATCGTCGATTAAGATCTTCGACCTCGGGGACGAAGAAAAGAAAGAGAAAGCAATCGTCGATGAGGCCGACGGCTACTTCATCTCCGCCGATGGCAAGAAACTCTTGATCCGCAAGGCCGAGACCATGGCCATTGTCGATGCCGCTGCGGACCAGAAATTGGACAAGCCCCTGTCACTGACGGGGATGACTGTGTCCATCGATCCGCGGGCGGAATGGCGGCAGATCTTCATGGAAGCGTGGCGGATCAAACGCGTCTACTTTTATGACCCACATATGCACGGGGTGGACTGGCTCAAGGTCCGCGATCAGTACAGCCCGCTTCTGGAAGATTGCGCCTCTCGCGAAGATGTCAGCTACGTCATCGGCGAGATGATCTCCGAGCTCAACGTCGGCCACGCCTACGTCCGCGGCGACGGCGACGTCGAGCCGCAGCCCAAAGTATCAGTGGGTCTGCTGGGGGCGGATTACGAGCTGCACGAGGGGGCCTATCGGATCGCTAAAATCCATCAGGGGGCGGCGTGGGACGCGGATGCTCGAAGCCCCCTGAGCCGGCCGGGCCTCAACGTCAAACAAGGCGATTATCTGCTGGCGGTCAACGGAGTGCCGGTGGATGTCACCAAGAACCCCTGGGCGGCCTTCCAGGGACTGGCCGGTAAGACCGTTCGCCTGACCGTGAGCGCCAAGCCGGCGCTTGACGATACCGCCCGCGAAGTCCTCGTCGAGCCGCTAGAGACGGAAGTGAGCCTGCGCTATCGCTCATGGGTCGAGCGGAACCGAGCCTACGTGGAGGGCAAGACCGGAGGGCAGGTGGGCTACCTACACGTGCCTAGCACGGGCATCGACGGTCAGAACGAGCTGTTCCGCCAGTTCTTCGGTCAGATCGACAAGCAGGCTCTCATCATCGACGAGCGCTGGAACTCCGGCGGGCAGATCCCCACGCGTTTTATCGAATTGCTCAACCGGCCGGTGACCAACTATTGGGCCGTCCGCGAAGGTCGCGATTGGGTCTGGCCGCCCGATTCGCATCAGGGTCCCAAGTGCATGCTCGTCAATGGCCTGGCCGGCTCCGGTGGCGACTGTTTCCCGTATTACTTCCGAAAAACCAAGCTCGGCAAGCTTATCGGCCGGCGGACGTGGGGCGGCTTGGTAGGCATCAGCGGGAATCCCAGCCTGATTGACGGCGGTCAGACCTGGGCACCGACGTTTGCTTTCTACGAGACCGATGGCACGTGGGGCGTCGAAGGGCACGGTGTCGACCCCGACATCGAGGTCGTGGATGATCCGGCCTTGATGATCGACGGGGGCGATCCACAGCTGGACAAGGCCATCGAGCAAATGCTAGCCGAATTGGAGCGAACTCCGTATAAGCCGCCCACGCGCCCGGCATATCCCGACCGAACGGGCATGGGGCTTAGAGACGAGGACAGATAAATGGCGATTCGCACTGGCCTTCCGCACATTTAAAGCCGTCGGATCACCAGGATTCGTGGCAATTTGCGAAGACCAGACCCGCGGCGCCGATCACGCCTGCGTCGGGACCGAGTTCGGCCAGCACGATGGCCGGCAGGTCACTGTGCAGCGACCATTGACGGCGATGAAGCTCCTGAATGACGTTGTCACGTAGGAATGCGCCGGCCTGGGCCATTCCACCACCGAGAATGACGCGGGCCGGATTAAAGGCATGTTGAATGCTGATGCATGCGATCGCTAGGTATATGCACGCCTCGCTCCAAACTCGCGAACACAGTGGGTCGCCCTGCCGGGCACGGTCAGCGATGGTCGAAGCATCCCAAGCCAGGGACGAAGGGACCCTTGACGCTTCACGTAAAGGGCCGGCTCCGGGACGAAGGGACGTAGGGGTTAGGATAGCGCCTTTTGCCTCTTGCCTCTTGCCTTCCTCCATGGCCGCAATGACACGCCGTGTCACACTCGTGGCGGAAGCGTAGGCTTCCAGACAGCCGCGCTGTCCGCAGCCGCAAGGCAGGCCGTCGGGCACGACGATCATGTGCCCCAGCTCACCTGCGTTCTCAAAGTGGCCGTGCACCAGGCGGCCGTCGAGAATCACGCCCGAACCGACGCCCGTGCCCAACGTCAACATCACCATATCCGCTCCGTCGCGGCCCGCCCCCATCCAGAATTCACCATAGGCCGCGGCGTTGGCGTCGTTTTCCAGGATCACGGGCAAGGAAAGCCGTTGGGCCAGCAGATCGCGAAGCGGCATGTCCTCCCAGCCGGGCAGATTCGCACTGCGGATGACGCGCCCCGTACGAAGACTCAACGGGCCGGGCGAGCCGACGCCGACTCCGGCACAATCACCACATGAACTGGCATCTCGCAGAACCAAGTTCGCGAGAGCCGCCATGTCCTCGATGATCGGTTGTGGGCCGCGCTCTGCGTTTGTAGGCCCCACCTGCTGCGCGGCGATCCGCCCTTGCCGATCGACTACGGCCACTTTGAGATTCGTGCCTCCGAGGTCGATCCCAATGGCCAGCGAGCCGTTCATGATTCCGGATGGGTTTCGCGAACCGGAGGCAATGACACGGTTCGCAAAGAGTGGATGGGCGGGTTCATCGCCCGCAGGGCGTCGCGCAAGTCGGCCGGCATCGGTTCATCGAGCTTGAGCACCATCAAAGCGGTCTGGCCGCGGCGCGAAAGAGCCATGTCGGCGATGTTGATCCCGGCATTACCGAAGGCCTGGCCGACCAGGCCAATGACACCGGGCCGGTCATCGTTAAAAATCAGCACGACCGATCGCTCCGGGATCAACTCCATCCGGTAGCCATCGATGGAGAGAATCCGCGGCTTGCCGTCCGGCGAGATGGTTCCCTCGATATCGTGCGCTTGTCCACGCGACTCGGCGATGATCAAGATCGTCTCCGGTTGATTACGCCCAGCCGAATGAGCGCTGTGCTCGACGACAATGCCGCGGCGCTCGGCCTGCTCCCGGGCATTGACCAGATTCAGTCGACCGCTCAAATGTGGACTGACCACGGCCACCAGTGCCTGCCAGCCGAGCGTGTCAGCCAACTCGCCCCACGATTCGCTTTGTACGGTGACGCGGATTCGTTCGACTCCTTCCGCGCACCAGGCCGAGAGGATCGTGCCCATTCGCGAACAAAGGTCCAGCGCCGCCAGCGATCGGGGAGGCAGTCGCGACGGCACGCCGGCCAGATTGACCGCCGAGTGAATCTCGCCGCGAAGCAAATACGCCAAGAGCATGTCCGCCGCTTCTACGGAAACGCGAACTTGGGCTTCTTCCGTCGAGGCGGCCAAGTGGGGCGTGAGCACGATATTCTTGGCCGTCAGCAATGGGCTGCCGGCGGGCGGTTCGTTCTCGAACACATCAATGGCGGCCCCGGCTACGTGTCCGCGGTTGAGCGCATCGGCGAGGGCGGCCTCATCGACCAATGCTCCGCGGGCACAGTTGATCAAACGGGCGCCCTGCTTCATTGAGGCCAACTCGGCGGATCCGATCATGTGCCGCGAGTCCTCAGTGAGGTTGGCGTGAAGGGTCACGCAATCGGCTTGCTGGAGCAGTTCACGGAGGCTTCGGACCATCGAAACCGCCCCGTCCAGTGCGCTGCCGCCTGATACGAACGGGTCATGGGCGATGACTTTCATTTCAAATGCCAACGCCCGCTGGGCCACGGCCCGGCCGATTCGCCCCAGGCCGACGATGCCCAACGTCTTACCGGCCACTTGCGCGCCCTCGAAAGCGCTGCGTTTCCATTGTCCTTCCTTCACGTGCCGGTGGGCGTCGGGAATGCGGCGATGCAAGGCCAACAGCATGGCGAAGGTGTGCTCCGCCGTGGAGATGGTGTTGGCATCGGGTGTGTTCAGAACCAGCACGCCCGCGGCCGTGGCCGCGTCGAGATCGACGTTGTCCACGCCCGTGCCGGCCCGGGCGATGGCCGTCAAGCGGCCCGGATTGGCCAGCACCTCTTTGGTGATCTGAACCGCCGAGCGGATCAACATGCCGTCATACTCGCCGATGATGGCGGCCAGCTCGGTGGACGGCAATCCCTGGCGAACGTCAAAAGTAGCCCCGTGCGCCGCCCGCAGACGCTCCAAGCCCGCCTCGGCGATCTTATCTGCCACAAGGATTCGGCACATGCGGTCAAAGCGGGTGATGGGACTTGAACCCACGACATTCACGTTGGCAACGTGACGCTCTACCACTGAGCTACACCCGCACGAGAGCTCCAGCTTCGCTCCTCATGCTAATGGGCTATTCCCATCTCTGTCAACCCACCCGGCCGGAGGGATGTTCCACACCGACAGATTCTGCTGTAAGGCTTATGGGGCTAGCGTCGAGCCTGGCAGTTCGTTGCTGGTCTGGTGCGTGGTAAGGAGGTTGCGAGGCAGCGGGTTCCGGAAGAGCGCGGGAGCGTTGGGGTTGCCCAGCATGGCGGCGCCCTGGCGGACTTGCCAGGCGCGGTCGGTGAGATTCCCATACCGGAACCGAATGGTCCACGCGGGGCCGCCCAGATCGGCGCCGGCCTCGTGGAGTTTTTTTTGAAGGTCGCCGATCGCTATGCTAGCGAGCACAACGCTGTCGCCGGGCGAAATGGCGGGCAAGAGGCCGGGATCGATGTCGCCCCAGGAGGCCGCGGCCCTACCCAGCATACGAACTTCATGACTCGACTCGTCGAGACGATGATGATATACCCATCGGCCGTCGGCGAAGGGGGGACCAATTCCGAAGTTCTTGTTAACCAGCAGCGTTTGATCGCTGGAATTCGTCAGCGAAGCCACTAGCTCCTCGCCTCGCCGGACGAGTGATAGGCTGCTGACGACACCCCCTCTTGATACGGTGGCCGGGGCGCTGCGCGTGATCGCCAACGAAGCCGGAGAAGTGACCACGCGGCCCGCGCGCCCGGCGAGCAAAACCTCATCATCCCAGGCCGGCTGATAATCGAGCACGACGCGGTAGCTGCCTTCGTCGAGCATCGGATAGCGTGACCATCCTCGGTTAAAGGCGGGAATCGTCACGGTTACCTGTTGACCGGCCTTGAGTATGCCGCCGAGCTTCGCATTCAAACGCCGCTGAACCGCGGCCACTACCTCTTCGTCGACGGCGATATCGTCCACCCGCAAGTCGATCTCCCGCCCGTCCGGCTCGCGCCGCACTTTCAACCAATCGGCGATATCCAGCATTCGGCCTACTTGCTCGGCGTCCGGCGACGCCCCGGGAACCGCTGGCGGGTCAATGACCGATTGTTCAAAGGGCACGCGCGCGGGGTAGGCGGATCGGTTTGTCATAGTGATCAAAAGGTCAACGGGCTGCTCCCAGGATGCCGAGCTTTTCGAGAAAGCCAGTGAAACATCCACGCCGGCAAACAACAGCCGATCAAGAGTGACCAGGAGGTCCTTGGCTCGGAGGGCGGTCTCGAAATCATCTCCCGCGGCGGCCGCCTCAAGCTGCGGTCGGGCACGCGGACCCAGCGCAATTAACTTTCGCGTGGCGGCAAGGCGCTCTTCGTACAAAGGGCTTCCCAGAAGACCAACGAGGCTGGCAATTTCAGAATCGCCGCTCAGATCCGCCGCGGTCTCCGCTCGCCCAGGAGACGCGCTCGGCTGGCCGTCTTCCGCAAATAGAAACGCCGGTGGTGCTAGGGCGACCAAGAAAGGCATGGTCATATAGGCCGTGAGTCGATTCATGATGCTCCTGCCGAAAACATCGGCCAAGGGACTCGATGGGTCAAGAGCGGAAAGTTTCGCGTCTTACAATTGGAAGCGACGTGCCGCCGTTCTACGATACTCTCATGAGGGCCGAAAGACCGTTTGTCGCCGAGGCGCCTACGACGGAAACCGCCGTTTCGGCCCGAGAGACGGCAACCGCGCATCCCTTCATGCGCTGGGGGGCGCCGATTCTCATCGTGGCCGTGGCCTTTCTTGCTTTCTTGCCGGCGCTGGATGCGGGTTTCGTGGACTGGGATGACGACGACCTGCTGGTTAACAACAACCGCTACCGATCGCTGAATCTCGAGAACCTCCAATGGATGTTCACGACTTCCTTCTTTGGCCACTTTCAGCCGCTGACGTGGCTCAGTTACGCCTTCGACTACGCAATCTGGCGCGGCGACCCATTGGGGTACCACCTCACGAACGTGATTCTGCATGCCCTGACCGCCGTCGCCTTTTATTTTGTCGCCCGGCGCTTGCTGGCCTGCGCCGACGCGGAACCGGTCAAGCTTCGGTCCGCAGCTTTTGTCATCAGCTCTGCATTCGTGGCATTGCTCTTTGCCTGTCACCCGCTTCGGACCGAATCCGTCGCCTGGCTGGCGGAGCGGCGCGACGTCCTGAGCGGAGCATTTTATGTTCTTTCGATTTGCTGCTACTTGCGTTATGCGATGACCGACGAGGCGAGTCCAATCCAGCGCCGTTGGAAAGCGGTCCTCTTCTTGGCAGCGATCCTAGCTTGCGTTTTTTCCCTGTTGGCGAAGGCCACGGCCCTGACCATCTTCGTGGTCCTATTGGTTTTGGATGTATACCCGCTGCGGCGCCTAGGCGGCAATGCCGGGCTTTGGACGCCCGCGGCTCGGCGGGTTTGGATGGAAAAAGTACCTTTTCTGATCATAGGGGTTGCATTTGCCGCGCGGGCCCTTTACGCGCAAATGGTCCGCGGCACCGCACTCGGGCTAGGACAGCATGATGTGCCCGTCCGCTTGGCCCAAGCCTGTCACGGACTGGTGTTTTATCTTTGGAAGACAATTTGGCCAACGATGCTGGGACCGCTCTATCCCATTCCGCCGCGAGCGGTTCTGTTCGGCCCAACGCTCTGGATCAGCGTGTTGATTGTTGTTGGGCTGGGGTTTGTGGCGTGGCGTTGGCGCCGTGTGATTCCGGGTGTGGCCGCCGCCCTGGCGGTTTATGCGGTGACCGTTTCGCCGGTGTTGGGGTTCGCTCAGGCCGGCCCGCAGTTTGTGGCAGACCGCTATAGCTACCTGTCTTGTCTGGGATTTCCCGTGCTGGCGGGCTGGTTGGTGCAACGAGGCGTTTCCGCATTTTCGGGCGAGTCTCGAGTTTGGCACCGATCGGTCTTCGTTTTCGGTGCGGCTGTGGTAGTAACGGTTTTGATGATGATGACCTATCGCCAGTCGGCATTTTGGAAAGATGCCTTGACGCTTTGGGGGCACGGAGTCCGCGTGAGTCCGCATAGCTCGGTTGCCCACTGCAACTACGCCGACGCACTGTCCCGAGCCAAGCGCTATGCCGAGGCCCTTCCGCATTACGAGCGGGCGATGATTCTAGACCCCAAAGACCCCGTGGCCCTGCACCACATGGGCGACCTTCATTATGCAATCCAAAAACCGCGCGAAGCCATCGAATATTATCGCCGTACATTGGCGGTGGCGCCGAACCGGCGGACGGTTCCTTACATCCTCGGTCACCTGTTGGTCAACCAGGGACAGTACCAGGAGGCACTTGCCGTCCTTCGCGACGGGGCCAGGCGCGACCCGACGGCGCTGGATACCTTCGATCTCCTCGCCGACCTTTTGGCGACGTTCCCCGATCCGAGCCTGCGTAACGGCGAAGAAGCGGTTTTTTGGGCGTCGAAGGCCAGCGCCGCCCGAAGCCATACCAACCCATGGTATCTCCTGACGCTTGCAACTGCTGTGGCGGAAGCCGGTCGATTTGAAGACGCGGTTCAAACCGCCGAACGGGCCGTTCCGCTGGCCGTTGCCGAAGGGGACCAAGGATTGGCGGCAGAGCTTCAGCGGCGTCTTCGGCTGTTTCGGGATGGAAAGCCCTATCATTATGGGGATTGATCGGGGCCTACGCTTCCAACTTGCGCAGTCGTTACAGGGAATGCGATCTATAATCTACGACGACTCCGGTCGCATGGGGATAAGATGACTCGCGCCGCCAACAAATTGAGACAATCCAAAACCGCAAAGCGGAGCACGGCCGGTTCTAACCGACGAACGGCCCCAACGCCAGCGCTGCCGACTGCCTCCGCGGCGCCACGGTGCGGAACGAAGAACGGAAAGCGAAATGGTTCATCCATCGCCTTGCCCGTGCTGGCGGAGGGCCGGACGAAAGTTCGCAAGTCACGGACCAGCAAGTGGCGGGCCGGTGTCCTAATCGCGCTGCACCTGATCATCATCGGCCACATCGTTCATTGGTGGATGGCCGGACGGACTTTGTCGCCGGTCGAGCCGTCGGAGGGCATGTACACGCTCAACTACGGCCACTTGAACGCAGGATTCTTGTTCTTCGCAGCCGCCATCGTGGCGACGCTTCTTCTGGGCAGATTCGTTTGCGGCTGGGGGTGTCACTTCGTGGCCTATCAGGACCTCTGTCTATGGCTTCTCAAGAAAATCGGAATCAAACCCAAGCCCCTGCGGTCACGCATTCTCGTGCTGGCGCCGCTCGCTCTGGCCCTGTACATGTTTGTCTGGCCGAGCGTGTATCGCTGGTGGGTGGGCTATCCGGCGCCGGCTGTCACCAATCATCTCATGAAGGCCGACTTCTGGGAGACTTTTCCGGGACCGGTGGTCGCGGTGCTTACGTTTGTCGTGGCGGGCATGGCCATCGTCTATTTCCTTGGGGCCAAGGGTTTCTGCACCTATGCCTGCCCGTACGGCGGGTTCTTCGGGCTGGCCGACAAAGTGGCTCCCGGGCGCATCCTGGTGACCGATGACTGCGAGCATTGCGGGCACTGTACCGCCGTCTGCACGTCCAACGTCCGCGTGCACGAGGAGGTCGCCTTGTACGGCATGGTCGTCGATCCGGGCTGCATGAAATGCATGGATTGCGTCAGCGTTTGCCCCAACGACGCCCTCTATTTCGGTTTTGCAAAGCCTTCCCTGGCGGCCAAGCGGAGCTCGCCGCGGCGAGCGAAAGCATACGATTTTTCCTTGGCCGAAGAGGTTTTGATGGTCGTCGTGGGGCTGGCTGCGTTGCTGGCGTTTCGCGCCCTTTATGACCAGATTCCCTTGCTTTTGTCGATGGGCATGGCCGCCATGACCGCCTATCTGGTCTTGAAAGCCGTACACCTGATCACCAACACAAATGTGCGGTTCCAAAACTGGCAGCTCAAAGGCGGAAGCCGCATGACCCGCGCGGGTCTGGTGTTCTTGATTGCCTTCTTGCCACTTTTTGCCTTTACCGCACACAGCGGCGCCGTCCAGTACAATGTCTGGCGCGGCCGTTCGCTGTTGGCCGCTGCCCACGTCGGTGACGAGGTTTGGTCCACCGGGGATCAATGGTGGCAGTACGCATCGGCCGAGGAGCGCTCTTCCGTGGACCGTGCGACCGTGGCCTTGGAGCGTGCCGATCGCTGGGGCCTGATTCCGACGTATACCGCGTTGAGGGACTTGATTTGGTTGTACTTAGCGGCCGGCCGCGTGGACCAGGCCGAACAAACCGCGCTGCGCATGATTGCTCTGCAGCCCAAGGAGCCTGATCCGTACCACGGCTGGGCTGGCATTCTGCGGAAAAAGGGCCGAGTCGACGAGGCTATTGTCCAGTATAAACGCGCCTTGGAGGTCGGGCCGGATTTCTTGCCGGCGCGCAACGAGCTCGCGGCGCTGTTGCCGGAGCTCGGTCGATTCGACGAGGCCCTGGCGTTGAATCGCGAGGTACTGCGGCTCCATCCGCCCGATGTGAATTGGTCCTTGGATTTCGGCAGTCGCCTGCTCAAAGAAGGGCGGTTTGCGGAGGCTACGACCGTGCTGATGAATATTCTAGCAGCGGCCCCCAGCACGGCCCGCGCCCACTGGCTTTTGGGTGTTGCCCTGGTTCAGTTGCACCATAAGGCAGCCGGCGTGGAACATTTGCGCACGGCGGTGCAGCTTGATCCGACGCACGCCGAAGCCCAATATGATCTGGGAATGGCCCTGCTCGCCCACGAGCAAACCGCGCCGGCCATCGAGCATTTGCGCCAGGCGATTCAACTCAAAGGCGACTTTGCCACGGCACATTATAACTTGGCCGTAGCCTTAGCGATGGCCGGCCGGCCCGCAGAGGCCATGCCCCACGCCCAAGAGGCCATCCGCCTAGACCCCAAGGATGCCGACGCCCGGGCGCTCCTGGAAGTGCTTCGAGAACAGGCTTCGAACTCAACACAGTCCCAGCCCTAGAGCACACAACGGTCCTCTGCGCCATTCCGCGCCGAGCCCGAGCCGCGGGCTTCAGCCCGCGCGATGTTTCCGGCGCTTGCGAGGCGCCTATTCGCGCACGGTGGGTATTGCAACGGATAAATTTCATGGGGCGTTTTTCCGTAGAGGTGGACTTCGCTATCTATGGTGAAAGTATGGGAAGCAAACTCCGGCCGAGAGTGCCATCCAGGTTGACGACACACTGAAGCGGCGCATCAACGAGGTCGCCCCGACCTTCGGTCCGTCCCCGGCGGACCTCCTCCGCCAGGCGGTCGAAGAGTTTCGCACACCGTGATTTAGACCAGAGCAGTTCTCTTTTTGCGTGCCCGGCAGAGAAACACCGCGCCCTCTGGCAGATGCTCCTAACGAATTGGTGCTGCGTAGGCGAGATCGGAGTATCCTGCCCTCAGGGCGGCGTTCCAGCCGTTGACCACGTGGTCCCAGGCCACGTCATCGTCCGCTTGGATGACGACCGGCGTCTGGGAATCGAAGCCCGGCTGCCCGCGGATTTGAACGAGGCTCTCCACCAGCTCCGAGAAGCTATTCACGGTCGTTCCTAAGGGGTCCAGGCGAAGATCCAATGTCTTGTCGCCGGATGCGCGAGACGCAAGCCTCACGACAATGGGCGTCAGCGGCAGGGCCACGGTTCCACCGCCTCCCTGAATCGGGCGCATCTGCGAACGAAGCGCGCCTTCCGAGAAGTCAAACGAGCCGGCGATGACGAAGAAGATCATGAGCAGGAAGGTCACATCCACGAGCGGCACAACGTTCAGGGCGACCTCGCCGTCGTGCGACGAGCGCATTCGAAGAGCCCGCCGTTGCCCTACGCCTTGTCGCGGAGGCCTTTGGTCGGTCTTGGCGATTGGACGATGAGAAGACAGGCCGTGCAAAATCTACCGCTCCATGTCCTGCTTGGCGCCTACGCTGATCTTCTCAAAACCGCTCTCCGCCACCACGCGGACGAGATCCCGCACCTTCCCGTTGGGCAGGCGGCGATCGGCCCGGATCAAGATGCTCGATTGCGGATTGGCCAATCGGGCTGCTTCCAGCCGGCCGGCAATCGCGCTAAGCGGTTGCGGCTGATCTGCGCCAAGCCGGTAGAGCACCTCTGAAAAGGGGGGTTCCTGCGTCCGCCGGTACTCGCAGTGGATGACCAATTCGTTTCGAGCGTCGTGACGCGTTGCCATGCTCTTTTCCGGATGTGGAACCTCGACGGCTACTTTCGCGCTGGCCTCGAAGCTGGTCACCATCACGAAAAACAACAGGAGAAGAAAGATCACGTCGATCATCGGCAGGATGATGAAGCTGATCGAAGAACGCGGCCGGACTCCTCGTACGATTCGTTGCAGCGCCATTCTTTTCTAAGCCATCACGCGCTTCACGCTCGGCTTCGGGCCGACGGGGGCTTGCGGTACCGGGCCGGTTTCCGGCAATGTGTCGGACGGCGTTCGGAAGCGGGCAGTGAGGGATTCGGCCGTCTGGGCACATTCACCCATCAGCAAGTCGATGCGATTACGCAGCAGCCCGAAGACCGTCAGGGAAGGGATGGCGATCAGCAGACCCCAGAAAGTCGCCACCAGGGCCGTGCCCAGATCATGGGATATCCGCGACATGATGGGAACGCCGCCCGTATCGGCGATGGAGCCGAACATTCCGATGATCCCGTGAACCGTTCCGAACAGCCCGATCATCGGAGCCACGCTGCCGATCAAATTCAGCCGTTCGATCTTCCGATGCAACACGGTCGCCCGCTCTTCCAACGCCTCTTGCATGCCAAGGTCCATGGCCGCGACGCCGTCTCGTGCCCCGGTCAAACCTCGCTGAATGACGTAGCTCAACGCCGATCGTCCGGCTTTGGTCCTTGCAAGGGCCTCACCGTATTGCTTCGACACGAACAGAACTTCGAGTTCCCGGACCAGTGCGGGCGGAACGATCAGGTCTCGCCGAGTTTCCAGATAGTAGTGAATGGCCAACGCCAGCGCCGCAATGGATAGCGGGATCAGGCCGAAGATCGTTACCCAGCCACCTTGTACGACGTAGCGATCGAAGGCACGCGTTGAACCTGTTGCGGCGGGTTCGCCGTCGATGGGCGCGCTGCCGGCTGGCGAGGGGATGGCCCTGTCCTGAGCCAAAGCCCGGCCGATTTCGTTCGAGGCGGGAAAAGCAATGGTCAATGCAACGAAAACGACATGACAACGGCGGCGGCATAACAACATGATCATCTTCTCCAAACTTCCTCGGGGAAGCTATCACCCGCGTGCAGCCATTTACCCCTGCTTTAGGTCCGGTTCGCCACGACTACATCTATCAGGAGTACGCTTGCCTGGCTAGGTGCGGATTCGGTCGATGAGCACCATGGCCAGGGTGGCGAAAAGAAAAATCGGAATCCAATAGGGCAGCGCGCTGTTGAATTCCAATCGGATGCTCTGCCCAATGAATCCCGCTACGTAGCACAGTCCACAGGCCACCATGCACTTGGCCGTGTCGCCCACTACCGTCGTCGGCGATCGATCCAGGAAAAAGGGCAAGCCAAGCAGCAGCAGAACGAAACCCAGGATCGGGGCGGCGATTCGGGCGTGTTGCGTGCGAAGCACTTCCGCCCGATCGATGCCCTCGTGTTGCATCAATCGCCGAAGCTGGGCGAGGCTGAGGAATCGCAGCCAGCCCTCGGCTTGGCGGAGCTCGATCGTCTCGGGACTCAGATCACATTCGAAAACCGTCGGGTAGCTCTCCCTGGCAGTCTCCGTTGGGCCCAGCGATGATTCGCCGGCCAGCACTCGAGTCCGCATGCGGCCGCGCTCCAAATGCCATCGGCCCGTAGTTTCGGAAACCGGCGGCGGCTCCCAGGTAGCCCGGTCGGCTTCGATGGTCTGAATCAGGTTGCCGGCCGCGTTGCGCTGCATGACCAGCAAGTCCTGGACATCTCGCGTCTTGGGGTGAAATTGACCGGCGGATACCAAGGCTCCTTTCTTGTCCCGAAGAAATAAGACTTCATAGGCTCGCCGACCGTCCACGTCGTCGTGGTCTCGAGCCAGACGATGGGCCGCGGCAGGGATGGCCCATTCCGTGTCGGCGAAGAGCAGTGCCGTCGTCAGAAGTCCAAACACCACAACTGGAGCGGCGATGCGATGGAGGCTCACGCCCGAGGCCAGTACGGCGGTCAACTCGTTCTGCCGCCGCATGCGCACGACAGTCGTCAGGCAGGCAAACAAGGTGATGATGCTCGAAAGTTGCGAAAAATAGACCAGAAGCTGAGGGGCATAGTAGCTCACGACGTTGGCGACGACGGTGTGCGCGGGATACCCGTGCTCGGTGAATTCGTCCATGTTCACGAACATGTCCAACAGGGCGTACAGGCTGACCATCACGGCCAGGGCGATGCAATAATCGGCGGCCAGGCATCGCAAGATGTAGCGGTCGAGAATCGACACGGTTCACCTTTCGCGCGGCTAGCGCCGCAACACGCCCAAGACCATCCAAACGTCCAGCCCCGCGGCTGCCAGGAGTCCGCCCCACATCACGCACAGGCCCGCAAAATGCGTGGCCGGGTTGTGCGACATCTGTTTGCCCGCCACGATGGCGATCAAGACGAAGACCATCGGCACGAAGCTGATGCCAAAAACGGTCACCATATGTGCTCCACGCAGAATGATGCCCAGCGCCGCTGCGAGCACGACCAGGACGATCACGCTGATGCTGAACGCCAGCCGCTCGTGGAGCGTGGCCACCATGCGGCGGATGGCTCCACCTTGAATTTTATCGAGATGCTCGCGCCGCCCAGTGACGGCGTCGTCCGATGATAATTCCTCCGCGGCCCCCAGAAGCTCGTCGGCCGACAAGTTTCGCACGTTCTCCAGCGGCCCCGGCGGGACCGGCACCGGTCCGAGTGTTTCACGGGCGGGCTGGCCCGACTTGCCGGCTGTTTGCAGGCCTCGGAGTTCTACTTGGATCGCAAGGTCCGCCAGGTTTCGGCCCGCGGTGACCTCCAGTTCAGCGCGATCCGCGGTATACACGCGGCGCTGGCCGCGCTTCCACTCCTCGACGGTGGCGTTGGTAAACTCGAT
>Ga0187892_10005125_pt1 | contig 20991 bp, 21 predicted proteins | sample MA1701073metaG_FD_139345 | JGI IMG/M metagenome (GOLD analysis project Ga0187892, IMG submission 139345) | Bio-ooze microbial communities from a basaltic lava cave in the Kipuka Kanohina Cave System on the Island of Hawaii, USA - MA170107-3 metaG ... | reverse complement strand
CGCTCGAAAAAGTTTCGTCTGCCTGGCAAGAAGGCACTCCAAGCCAGTGACATGGTGTTCGAGGTAGTGCTGGTAGATGTCAGCGAACAACCCGTGGAGCGCCCCAATAAAGCCAAAAACGGCGAAACCTAGGACGTGATTTTCGATGCGGTTGGGAAGATTTCGCCCTCAAGCCATAAAGGGTTGCTTAAAGAAAACGGCGCCTATCTTACTGTTCGAACTACGACACGCGAAAAGACGGAAAGCTTAATCTTTCTCAAAAAATTGATAGAGGCGGGGAAAATCAGATCTGTCATTGATAAGCGCTACCTGCTCGAACAGACCAGCGAGGCACACAGATACGTCGAAACGGGGAGGAAAAGGGGAAATGTGGTGATTACGGTAGGCTGACGTAACAATTCCTCGTCACATACTTCTCTTCACTCCAAAGTCCTGAAACTCCCCTGTGGGATTCTCCCACTCCGCCTTTGATTCATCCACTCGCGACATGCTGGGACCTTGCTTCATTGTCTCGATGAATCTTTCCACCTTCTCCCGCTCCCCTTCTGCAATGGCCTCGACCGAATCGTAACCGACATTCCGCACCCAGCCAGTGATTCCGATCTGGCGCGCGTGATATTCCACGTGGGCGCGGAAGCCCACGCCTTGCACGTGTCCCTTTACCCAGATATATGCTCGAACCATGTCAGTCATAAGAAACCTCAAGTGCTCGCAAACCACGGTTTTGGGTGGCGACGAGATCAAGACAATCTACGCACGATCTTACTTTTATCTCCCCAGGTACACCAACAGCGGAGTTAACGTGAGTGGACTGAGGAGGGTACTGATGAACACGATGCCAGTGACCAGCGACGAGTCCAGCTTGTACTCGGTTGCGAGGATGGTGGTATTCACTGCCGACGGCATGGATGCCTGTGTAACCCCCGCCTGCCACGACGCGCCCTGTAAACCTAATAACGGACTCAAAGCCAGCGCGATCAGCGGCGCGACCAGCAAGCGCAGGGAAACGCTCAACCCCACCCCGCGCAACCGGTTCGACCATTGCACACGTGAGAGTTCGATGCCTAGCAAGACGATCATCAATGGGATGCTTCCGTCGGCGGCGAGGCTAATGGTGCGCGAAATCGCAACAGGAAGTTCGATGTTCAAGCCAGTGATCAATAGGGCGAGCAACACACCGTACACGGTCGGCACTTTGAGCAAGCCAAGAACTGCGTCTTTGAAATTCGCGTGTCCCAGTGAAGCGATGAGGATACCCGCCGTGTTGAACAAGATAGAGGTCGTTACAAAATACAAACCGCCGTATTTCAAACCTTCCTCGCCGAAGGCAAATGAAACCAAAGGCAGACCGTAATTGCCTGAGTTGCCGAACATGGTCGCGATCAACACGGCTACGAGCACAGGGCGTTCGAGTTTCATTGTAAGCCCAAAAACTAGAGTCAACACACACATGGCGAAGACCATGCTCAACGTAAAACCTACCACACTAAAAGCTTCGCCGAGTTGAATGTCATTGTGCAGAAGCAGATCAAAGACCAGCATCGGCGCGAAGATGTAGAACACCACGCGCCCGATGGTGCGCCCATCAACGGAGAGGATCTTTCCCAGCGCGAACCCTGCCCCACTGAGGAGAAGAATGGGAAGCAGGTTATTGGAAAATGTGGAAACAAGCACCGAGATAGTCATCTAATTGATCTTGATTTCACCCTCACCCTAGCTCCCTCTCATCAACGAGAGGCAACATGATGAAACAAAAGTCACGGAGATTATAACGTCTCCGTGACTTGAAGGCAAAATCTGCGAGCGAATGAAGGTTTCTGGTTAATTCAGCCGCGCTCCATTGTCATCGTCCTCAAGGTCCAAATCAGGCTCAAAGTTCAACAAGTCGAAGCGGTCAAGGTCTTCCGTGAAGGCAAGATTCTCCAGCGCTTCTTCGAGAAACTCGATCTGCTCTTCATCGTCGGTCTGGTCCAGCAGGTTTTCGATGTACGTGCGCGCATCTTCGCCGCCGATCTGCGAAAGCGACCAGATCGCCGCGCTGGTTACATCATCGTCCTCTTCGTCTTCGAGCATTTTCAACATGATCGGACCTGCAACTTTGATGCTCAATTGACCAGCGGCTTCCACGGCGGCTTCACGCACGTTGCGATTCTCGCTCATCAACGAACGGAGAACCTGCTCGTCCCAGCGGCTGTCAGCAGAGCGCGCCATGGCGAACAACGCGCTTGCCTGCCACGCTGGGTCTTCGCGCCGAAACGCGGAATCAATTAACGCCACAACCTCGGGGCGTGAAGAATAGCCTAACGATTCGAGAGCGCGCCGGCGGACTTTGACATCGTCGGTGCTGTTCTCGGCTTTGAGCAGTGCATCCTCGGCTTGATGATGGACCTCGGCAGAGATTTCCTCCAGTTCACCGAGGTCAACAAAGATACCTAATGCAGTCGCGGCTTCGGCGCGGGTCTGCGCCTCGGCGTCGCTCTTCAAAATATCGATGTAGGTCGGGATCAGTTTCACATCTTCACATTCGCGCAATAGGCGGATGGCGCGCCCACGGACGGTCGAGTCGCTGTCGGCGAGAAGCGCTTTAGCGAAGGCGTCGAAGTTGACGAGGGTGTCGTTTTCTGTCAGCGTCTCTAATTCTTCGAGCAAAGTCAACTTGCGATTCAGTGCGACGCGCGGCCAGACGTCCAACAGCGACTTGAGTTCGAGTTCGCCGATGTCGGAGAATTGTTGCAGATACTTTCGCGGGAATTCTTTTTTTTCGTCGAGGAGAGAATCCAACACGGGTTGGAATAGGTTCGATTGTGTGTTCATTTAAGGAATAATGACGTTGATCGGGTTGACGAAGTCCATCACGTTGACGTAGATCATGAAGAGCAGAAGCACCGTCATGCCCAAACCGTGGACAAGATTTTCGACGCTCGGCGGCACGCGCCGGCGGAAGATCAACTCCGGCAGGAGGAAAATGATGCGCCCGCCATCAAGCGCTGGGAACGGGAACAGGTTGAAGACGCCGAGGGTGATGGAAAGCGCGGCGATCAATTCGAGCGTACGAATGGGCTGATCCATGGGATCGGTGGAGGGTTGTACTCCGCCGCTTGTGCTCGCGCTGGCTTCGATGTCGCGCCTGACAGTTTGACCAATAATATCGTAGATGCCTTTCAATCCAATAACGCGGCTTTGTTCTTCTGTAAGGGTGCCGCGAATCATTTGCGCGGGCAAAGACAGCAGATTGCGAATGCTCAGATACGTATAGCGCGCGCCAAGATTTAGGGTATCGACCATCGAATTGGTTCTGACGAACGGAACGCCCAAGCCAACGCCGATCATCGCGCGATTTTCATCTTCGAAGAATTCGGGCACCGCGGTCAGCTCAACCTGCTCACCATCGCGCTCGATGAGAAATAGAATTGGTTGATTCACATTCGAGTCCACGATGACGCGCAGATCATCGTAGCTCCCAATGGACTGCCCGTTGCCCTTGATGAAAATATCTCCATCTTGGAAGCCCGCTTCCTCCGCCGGGGAATTTGCCATCACCGCGTTGACCAGCACCCGGCTTGTGTCGGGCACGCCCACACGATAGAAGATCAAGCTGTAAATAAGTACTGCGGTAAGCAGGTTCATCAACGGTCCTGCAACGAGGACGACGAATCGACGCCACGGGGTCGCCGCCGCAAGTCCGCCTTGAACCGCCGGGTCATTTTCACCTTTAGGGCGGACGAAACCTCCCAGCGGAAGCCAGTTCAATGTAAAGCGAGTTCCCTGCCATGTGAATAACGTAATTGCGCCCGGCGTAGGCAAACCGATACCGAACTCTTCCACTTCGATCTTGCACAAGCGCGCCGCGATGAAGTGACCTAATTCATGGATGATCACCATACCGCCGAACGCGAGAATAAAAACGAGCCAGGTCAGTGCAGTTTCGTTCATGAGATTTCCTTTGTGGGCGCATTATATCGCCAATTGAAGTGACAATTAGTTCGCAGGGTGTCTTTCTAATCCTTTTCATATATCAGGCACGCGGTAGAATAAGACAAACGTCATCCTACCGAAGAGGCAGGTATTCATGAACAACGACTGCATTTTCTGCAAAATTGTTTCCGGCGAAATCAAAGGGACGATTGTCTTTCGAGATGAACAAGCGACCGCCTTCCGCGACATCAACCCGGTCGCGCCGACGCATATCCTGATCGTGCCCAACCCGCACATCGACTCGGTCAACGCGTTGGATGAAAGCGACGAGAAATTGATCGGGCATCTTTTCAGCGTGGCAAGGCAACTGGCAAAAAGCGAGAAGATCGATCAAGCAGGCTACCGACTGATCACCAACACCGGTCCCGACGGAGGTCAGACCGTCTTCCACCTGCACATGCATTTGATCGGCGGGCAAAGGATGAAGCACCCGATGGGATAAAAAAAGACCGCCTCGTCGGCGGTCTTTTTTTATCTCCTGTCCAAAGGACTTCCCTTTAACCTACTCTTCGGCAGGCTGGAACGCCACGCGTAATACCCGAGCCCTGCGCCTGCGAGTAACAACAGAAAACCGAAGATTCCCAACACCGGCGATCTTCCTCCGGGTTGGGCATCCACCGGATCGCTGATCGTGACATCCTTCGACTGTGCGCCGAAATCGATCGAGGCGCGGTCGCCCGCTTGCACGGTCAACGTGTAACTCACCACCATCGTTGGGTTGTAATCGTCCGGCACAGCTATGCTCACGTTGTATTCGCCCTGTGGCACATCGGGAAAACACGTCCGATCCGGTTCAAGTGTGTCCGGGTCGAAGGTTGACACGGTATTTTGCTGCTGGGAATATGATCCGTTCAAGTTCGTCAGACTCACTGCGCCGCCCTCGATTCCGAACTCCTCCTCCTGCCGAAAGGCGTCGCCATTGGCATCGTCGAAGAGCAATACACAGACTTCTGTCGTGCCGTCCACCGGCGTGGAGGTGGGAGTCGCGGGTGGGAGCGTGGGCGCGGGTCCGGCGGTCGGTTCGTTGGAAGCCAGCCCAACAACGAGCTGCTGACCGATGGTCAGTATACAATCCTGGTCGAGCCGCGTATTTAGATCACGCAACCGCTGGACGGTGATCCCATGCAATAGCGCGACCTGCCCACAGTTATCGCCTTCGACCACCGTGTACAAAATACGCCCATCGGGACCGGGCGTCGCGGTGACAAATCCTTGCGCATAAGGCGCGGCGCTGGCGCTCATCGCCGGTAACATCATACCAACGACCAGAACAGAGAGAAACCAGAAACCAACAAAGTAAACAATCCTGTTTTTCATCGGCGGGATTATATCGCAATGTTCGGAGACAGCGTCGCCGCGCCCCTACGCCGCGTATCGTTTCTTAATCTCCGGCAGAAAATAATCAACGAAGAACGTTTCGGCATCGTAATCGGGATTCCAGCTCCACTCGTCGCGTGCCAGCGAGTCGTCCACATCTTCGGGCCACGAGTCGACGATTCCTTGCCGCCGAGGGTTCGGCTCGAACGCGATCTTTGCACCGGGGAAGGCTTGCAACGCGCGGTCTCGGAACTCGCCCGCAGTCAGCGCGAACGCGCCGACGTTATACACATGATGGCTAAGTTTCTCGCGCGGCACATCCATCAACATCAGCAAAGACTTGATTGCGTCGGGCATCGCCATGAACGAGATCTTCGTATCGTCGCGCACGAAACAGGCGTAGGGTTCTCCCTGCGCCGCGGCGTGAAGCATTTCTGGACCGTAGTCGCTAGTACCGCCGCTGGGCAGGGTGAAGGCTGAGATCAAGCCAGGGAAGCGAATCGAACGGAAGTCCAGGAAGTGAGGCGGGTTTTCATCCAAGTGTTTTTGACCGAAGTACTTGCTGTAATACACGCCGAGCTTTTCACAATACAGTTTGTTGCACCCATACATGGTATGCGGATTGTTATGCTGATTCTCTTTCACACGTCCCACACCTCTTTTCACATCCAGACTCGGCATACCGTAAGCGGCAATCGAACTTGGAAAAATAAACTTGATGGGCTTACCGTATTTCTCCGAGCGATACGCGGCGAGCATGAGCAACTGCATCGTGCCCTCCACGTTGATCCGATGCGCGTCCTCGCTCGAAATCTCCGCTTTCGACGAAAGCGACGCCGCGAGGTGAAAAATTACATCAAAGTCTTTATCGTAAAACGTCTTGATCTTATGGATCAAATCCCCCTGCGCATGTTCCGCCGACATTGTGCGGATATTTTCGGGCAGCGGCGCTAGATCCGCGGTTATGATGTGATAGCCTCCCCGCCCCGCCAAAGCTTGCACAAGAGCCTGACCGATCTCGCCGCACGCGCCGGTCACCAACACCCGCATTTCAGTCATACAATCTCCTTGTATGCTACGAAGTACCGCGTTAAGCGGTAGAATGTCGAACGGCAATATTTTACTTCATGCGAACCTTATTCTTCATCTTTTGCATCGGAATACTTGCGACTTCATGCGCGCCCACAGATGCGATTCCCCCCACACCGACTCTCATCCCCTCGGAGACTCCGCTTCCAACCGCGACGGTGGTCTGGTTCCCTTCCTCTGCAACTCCAACTTTTCAAACGTTCGCGACTTCCACCGCGACACCGCAGATGGATCCCGGAATCGGTGCATTGATCCTTGCGGACGATTTTTCCGATTTCACCTCATGGGATACTGCCGTATCCGATCAGGGAAGCGCGGCGATCAGCCGTAACCGGTTGACCATCGTTGTACAGCCCCGCGTGTATCTTGCCAGCATGAAGCAGGGACTCGGCGTCGGCAATTTTTACGCTGAGATCACCGCGCACACAAATTTATGCCGCGGGGAAGATCATTACGGACTCATCGTCCGCGCCGCGGGGAATTCGTTCTACCGCTTCGCGCTCGCATGCAACGGCACGGTATTTGTGGAGCGCATCAAAAGCGGCCAGCGGATCAACATCTTCGAACCTGTTGCAAGCGGCGATGCGCCGCTCGGCGCGCCGGGCGAAGTGAAAATCGGGATCTGGGCTGTCAATGCCGAGATGCGACTCTTCCTCAACGACCGCTTCCAGTTCAGCGTCATTGATAGGAGTTTCCCCAATGGAAACTTCGGCGTGTTTGCGCGTTCTGTGGGCGAGACTCCGGTCACAGTTACCTTTTCTGATTTAATTGTGTATGATGTGGTTTATGCTTTCCCAACGAGAACGCCTTCGCCTTAATCGTGTCACCCTGAGCCCGCAGGGCGAAGGGTCTCTAATTCCGATAAGCGAGATGCTTCGTCGCCGCGAAGCGGCTCCTCAGCATGACACAATGAAATGAAAAACAAGCTCAACAACCTCACGAACAAAGAATGGTTGAAGTTCCAGAAATCGTGGTTCATCCACAACCCGCCGCCGCGTAAAAAGGGAGTCTTGGTGCATCCCGCCAAATTCCCAGAGACGATGGCGCAGGAATTCATCGAGTTCTTCACCAAAGAAGGCGAGACCGTGCTCGACCCCATGGCTGGGACAGGCTCGACTCTCGTCGCGGCCTTACGCGCAGGGAGGAACAGTTATGGCATCGAGTTGAATCCGAAATACGCGAGGATCGCGGTCAAGATCATCGAAGATGAAAGAAAATCTCTCGGTGAAAAAATCAACAATCTGAAATCTGAAACTGTGAACGGCGATGCGGCGTCCATCGCAGATTTCCAATTTCCAACCATTGACTACGTTCTCACCTCCCCTCCCTACTGGGACATGCTCCGCGCAAAAGGCGCAGAGACTCAAAGGAAACGCCGTTCATCCGGTGAGTTGGATGTCCATTACTCAGATGATCCAAACGACTTGGGAAACGTCGAAGATTACGAATCCTTTCTCGAAAGATTGGTAAATATTTACAACGGGCTCAAACCCCTATTTCGAGAGAAAGCTTATCTTACGATCATCGTCAAGAACGTGAAAAAAGGCGGGAAGATCTATCCGCTTGCATGGGATATTGCGAGGGAACTCGGAAAGACATACACCTTGAAGGACGAAAAAGTCTGGTTGCAGGATAACCAATCTCTTTCGCCGTTTGGGATGGGGTCCGCGTGGGTGAGCAACACGTTCCATCATTACTGTTTGCAGTTTAGGAATGACGGGAGCGATACATGAAGGATTCTGGATGGAGAGATTGGAACGAACCTCCTTATCGAGGTGATGGTGAACCTAAAGCCCCAAAGCGGAAAAGGCGTTTTGTAAATGTAAAAAAAGAAAGGCGGCAAATTGCCAAAACCATACTAGGGATAATAATACTATCTGCAATTTTCTTCGGTTACGTGATGACCGATCCAACCACTCCTTATGACAATAGCATAAAAATCGCCGCAGTTGTAATTGTCATAATAGTAGTTTTGATATTTGTAGCAGGAATCTTGTCGTTAAACAAATTTCGCAAAGGCTACGATGTAGATATTTCTGACGAAAAAGAAAAAGATAATCGCAAGAAACGATGATCTCCCCTTCTGACCTCCTCCACCTCCCCTACACCCGCGACCTGACCGAGGCGGGAATTGTCTACGCGCTACGGTCATTGCCGTACACGTACAATCGTATGGGCGGCTCGCCGTACGACCGGCTGAGGAGAATGGTCGCGGGCGTGGCAGTAGAGTTGGCATTTCGGCGGTATCTTTCGGAGCGAAACATTCCCTTCGACGTCAAAGGCGCGACTCCTTTCACCGACCCTGATCGTTACTATGTTTCGCTAGGCGGGCGAAGGTGTGACATCAAATCCTTCCTCATCTCGTATCGCGAACAAATAACTGAAATCAAACGCAATCCGCAGGCAGTGTTGAATGCGCCGGCGCTCGTCCCCTCCGACCAGAACGCGGCGGAGGGACATTCAGATAATGATCTTTACCTCTTCGCGTTTTTATCCGGACTCATCGCCGCGTCGCAGGAGGATTTGAAGAAAGCCATCGGCGCGGGACAAGCTCATTACTTGGTTCACGCGATGCCCGATTCGTGGGCGCGTCCCTCCGCATGGACTCCGCTCGGCACGCTGGTCGTGAAGTCCGAGGCGGAGGAGGGAATTACGCTGGAGTTTGGCGGGCAGATGGAAGGGCGCGAGATGCGTCCGCTGGAGGTGGAAATGCCGCCGCACACGCGCGTTGAAATCCAAAACGAATTCTTTTCGCTTGCCTATGTCCATGCCAAAATGCCTTTGGGCGCGCGGGTTGGAATCCGTTGTGCGAGCCGAAGCGACTTGCATCTCATCGGTGCGCTGGAGTGGGGTAACATTTGGGTCTACGGGATGGATCTTTTGCTCGCAGGATTCTTGACGCGTGAAGAATTCAACCGCAAAGCCAAGCCCGTGCCGCAAGGCACGCGCGTCTTCCAATATGAAAAGACGCGGACGAAAAACCTTGCCGTGCCTGTTTCTGATCTCAAGCCGTTATCCGAACTCGTCGAACGCGTAAAGGAATTCGATCAATGACAATAAAACGAATCGCGCATGGCTTGCTGGCTTTATCCCTGCTCGCTTGCAATTATGTAACCCAACTGGTGAACCCGGCAACACCAACTCCACTGGCGACGGCAACCCTGCCGTTCACGCCAACGCCTGAGCCGCTCGTTCCAGCCTATATTCCACCGGAATGTGCAGCTGTTGCACCGGCGACCGTACCTCCGCAACAAGTCGCGCCCACGCTGACCCTTGAACCTATTACGGAAATTTCACAAGGCACGCAGTTGCAGATCTTCGACGAGTTGATCGAAATCATTGACAGAGTGTACGTCTACCCGGATTTCAACGGTCAGGATTGGGAGGAGATCAAATCACGTTATCGAAGTGAGATTCAGGCTGGCATGTCCACTGCTCAATTCTATGTCGAAGTCAATAGCATGATCGTGGAATTGGGCGACGAGCACTCGTTCTATCTTTCGCCGCTCGAAGCCGAAGCCTCCGAGGCGGAGTTGCGCGGTGAGAACAACTACGTGGGCGTGGGCATTTATTCCCTCCCTGATGAGGAACGGCAAACGTTTACGGTCATTTCCACGTTTCCTGATTCGCCGGCGCGCTACGCGGGGATCCAACCGCACGATAAGATCATCGCTGTAGATGGCATCCCGCTCGAAATCAACGATAACACGGCAAGCCGCGTACGCGGACCGCAATGCTCGATGGTGGTGTTGACGGTTCAGGCGCCAAACGGCGAGCCTCGCGACTTGCTGTTGTTCCGCACTGCCATTCAAGGCAACCTGACCATTGAACAGCGCCTCGTGCCGACGTCGGATGGGTCGCGCATCGGCTACATTTTCATCCCTTCGTTCTTCGATGAGACGCTCCCTCCGCAGATCGAGCAGGCATTGAACGATTTCGGCTCGCTCGATGGCTTGATCCTCGACGTCCGACTGAACGGAGGCGGTAGCAGTTCGGTGGTGGACCCGATCCTCGAATGGTTCACCGATGGCAACCTCGGTGAGTTCGTCAGCCGCACCTCGTCGCGTCCGCTCGACGTGAACGGCGAATCCATTCACAATTCGCAGACCGTGCCGCTGGTCGTGATCGTGAGCGAAGACACGGTCAGTTACGGCGAAATCTTCACCGCGGTGTTGAAAGACTCAGGCAGAGCACAAGTGGTCGGCGAGACCAGCCTCGGCAATGTTGAAGTGTTGCACGGTTACGATTTCGATGACGATTCGCAGCTGTGGATCGCCTCTGAAACGTTCTACTCCGCGACATCAAATACAAACTTCGAAGAAACCGGGATCATTCCCGATCTCCCTGCCTATGCAGAGTGGGATACGATCACCTTCGAGACCGATCCTGCCATCGCCGCGGCATTGCAGTTGTTGGGGCATTGACCCCTCCGCCCTTCGGGCACCTCTCCCAAATCCTTTAGATTTGGGAGAGGCTGGGTGGGAGTTGGATTAAATCAGTCTCATCCTCCTCTGGTACACTCGTTTGCATGAAGAAAAGAAATATTATTTTCGGCAGCGCGGGGTTAATTCTGCTTGCCATTCTTCTCTATCAACTCCCCGCGATTAATAGCCGACTTTCATGGCGTTATGAAGTTGCGCGAACATACGTGAAAAATGTTCTCAACCCAGTGGGCGATGTACCGACGGCGATACCCAACCCAACGAAAATTTCCACGCCAACAATTTCCATCCTGCCAACATCAACGCAAGAAGTCATCGCAACGTCTATCCCTCCAACGCCGACGTTAGCACCGCCTCCTGCGCAGGCATTCCTCAACTCGCCGCCGTATGAAAAGCAGACGGCGAACAATTGCGGTCCCGCCGCGCTTTCGATGATGCTGCGCATGTTCGGCTGGAGCGGCTCGCAAAAGGATATTTCGGATGTGATCAAGCCAGTCAACGGCGACCGCAACGTCAACCCAGAAGAGATGGCATATTGGGTGCGAAACTACGCGGGCTGGCTTCGCATCGAGTATCGGGTCGGCGGCAACATTGAAACGCTTAAGCAACTCATCGCCGCGGCATATCCCGTCATCGTCGAAGCCACCACGTCGCTGAATCCCGAAGACACCGGCTGGCCCGATGACGACCTTTGGGCGGCGCATTACCTGTTGCTGACCGGCTACGATGATGCCACACAAACGTTCATTGCGCAGGATACATATCGCGGTCCCGACAAGACCGTTTCCTATGAACAACTCGAATCAGAATGGAAACCTTTCAATTATCTTTACATGGTCGTTTATCTGCCTCAGCAGGAGGAGGAGATAAAAACCATTCTCGGCTCAAATTGGGACCCGGACCTGAATCGGCAGATGGCGCTTGAGTTCGCCAATTCGGCGACTGCCACCGATCCGACCGACGCGTTCGCGTGGTTCAATGTTGGGAGCAATCTTGTCTACTTCGAGCGATATGATGAAGCAAACGCCGCGTATGACAAGTCGCGTGAACTCGGTCTCCCGCAGAGGATGTTCCGCTATCAATTCGGTCCGTTCCTAGCCAACTTCCACGCGAACCGCAACGATGACTTGCTCGCATTGACTGACTACGCGCTCCAACGCACCGAAATGTCCGAAGAGTCGTGGTTGTGGCGCGGCTGGGCACTATATCGCGCCGGTGACCTGAATAAAGCAATCGAATCGTGGCGCAGGGCGTTGTCCGTCCGGCCCGGATATGAAGACGCGTTGTATGCGTTGAATTTTGTTGGGTCAACGCCTTAAAAAGTGGCGCCCGGTGGTTGAGTAGGGCGACGTTCGTTGTCGCCCGTATCGAAACCACCGATGTTCAGAAGATAATTTGTAATGAGTGCTACTCTGGTTAGTGGTGGTCTCGATACGCTTCGCTACTCGACCACCGTAACGATCTTTTAAGAAAATTTTTCAATGAAAAAAACTCTCCCAATCCTCTTTGTCCTCATGACGGCATGTTCGAGCGCAGCGCCTGCTCCTTTCGTTGAGTCAACATCGCTTCCCTCCCCCACAACCGCACCGATCACGGCTCCTTCGACTACAACTAATTTCATTCCGCCAACCGCGACACTCACAACGGAAGTTCAAACATTCCGCACATCGGCAATTGACGGGATGCCGCAGGTTTACATTCCTACCGGTATCCTTCACATGGGTGGGTACGACATCCGCGCCGCGCAGGATGAATTTCCCGCGCACGATGTCGCACTCGACGCGTACTGGATGGATCAGCTCGAAGTAACGAACGCGATGTACGCGTTATGCGTGACCGCTGGAGCATGTGGTCTCCCACGGAATCTCGGCACGGCGAGAAAAGCAGAATATTTCAATAGTCCGGAGTTCAAAGACCATCCGGTGATTTACGTCACTTGGGGGCAGGCAAAAACCTATTGCGAATGGGCAAGTCGCCGACTCCCATCCGAAGCGGAATGGGAGCGCGCCGCGCGTGGTGACGACTTCCGCACCTTTCCATGGGGCGAAGACAAAGCTGATCACCGCTTCGCCAACTTTAACATGCTCGTCACCGATACTTCGCGTGTGGGAAGTTATGCCATGGGAGCCAGCCCCTTCGGGATAATGGACATGGCTGGCAACGTCGCTGAATGGACAAACGATTATTATGATTTCGACTTTTATCTCACCACGCCGCTAGATAATCCAACGGGACCTTCTTCAAGTTCGAGTCTGAATCGCGTGGTGCGCGGTGGGAGTCTGGGCGATGCAGAGATCAACATCCGCGTGTCGAAGCGGTCCTCGGTAAGAGGATCGAATTTGAGCGCCGTGCCGGGATCTGATTTGTATCTCGGTGAGTTTTCCCCGCGCATCGGGTTCCGGTGCGCGGAGGATGAATAGTTCCGTTATTGCGTGTGGCACTTTTGGCAGAGTAGCGCGAAGCAACTCTTGAAACCAACATGGCTCGCAATGACACCGAAATTGTGGTACACTGCCGTCACAATTCAATAGCCCCACAAGGCGCTCTTATCCAGAGAGGCGGAGGGAACGGCCCGACGATGCCTCGACAACCTCTCAGCAGAAGTTCTCATTAGACTGTCGCTGAAAAGGTGCCAATTCCTACAGACGGATGTTCTGGGAGATGAGAGGGCTTCAAATCAAAAATAGATCTGCCCTTTCTGCTCGTCTGAAGGGGCAAATTTTTCTTTAAAGGAGTTTGAACGAAATGAGCAACACTTTTATGACCTCCCCCAAACTGATGTTCACATCCGAGTCAGTGACGGAGGGACATCCCGACAAGATGTGCGACCAGATCTCGGACGCGGTGCTGGACGCCTGCCTCGAGCAGGATCCGCGCTCGCGCGTCGCGTGCGAGACCGCGACGAAGACCGGCTTCGTCATGCTGTTGGGCGAAATCACTACCAACGCGAGTTTCAACTACGATGAACTCGTCCGCAAGGTAGTGAACGAGATCGGCTACGACTCGAGCGAAAAAGGGTTCGATGGCAACACCTGCGGCGTGCAGGTCGCGATCGCAAAACAATCCGGTGACATCGCGATGGGCGTGGACAAGGCGCTCGAAGCCAAAGCCGGTGACATGACCGAAGCCGAAGTGGAAGCGGTCGGCGCGGGCGACCAAGGGATGATGTTCGGGTTCGCGTGTAACGAAACACCCACGCTCATGCCATTGCCGATCTATCTAGCGCACAAGTTATCGCGTCGGCAGAGTGAACTGCGCAAGGATGGTAGCATCCCATGGCTCCGGCCTGATGCGAAGAGCCAGGTTACGGTTGAATATTCGAACGGCAAGCCCAAGCGCGTAGATACAGTTTTGATCTCCACACAACATGCGCCAGATGTTTCGCAAAATGAAATTACTGAAATCGTCACAGAACAGATCATCATGCCCGCGCTTCCCAAAGACATGGTGGATAACAAAATCAAAGTCTTTGTGAATCCCACCGGTCGTTTCGTTGTCGGCGGACCGATGGGCGATGCTGGCGTGACCGGTCGCAAGATCATCGTGGATACGTATGGCGGCATGGGACGCCACGGCGGCGGCGCGTTCAGCGGCAAGGACCCCACAAAGGTGGACCGCTCTGCGGCATACGCGGCGCGCTACGTGGCGAAGAACATCGTCGCCGCGGGACTTGCGGATCGCGTCGAAGTGCAGGTTGCTTACGCCATTGGGGTGGCGCGTCCACTTTCGGTGAACGTTGAAACCTTCGGCACCGCCAAGATTGCGGATGAAAAGATCGCCTTACTCGTGGATGAGCACTTCGATCTTCGACCCGGCGCGATCATCCGTGACTTGGGCTTGCGCAAGCCGATCTATCGCAAGACCGCGGCCTATGGTCATTTTGGCCGCGATGATATCGAGTTCCCGTGGGAGCGGACAGACAAATCCGCGGCATTGAAGAAAGCCGCTGGGTTGTGAAGTTGGGGCGAACAACACAGAAGGACAGTCGAACGACTGTCCTTCTATCATTCCTTGAGACGATTCACGCAGCCTTCATCCAAACACGAAAGATGCGCTTTTCCCCAAGCGTACAACGTCACCCGGACGTAGAATAACGGCACCCTGCCTTACCTGATGACCGTTGACGAATGTTTCGCCTCCCAAATCCATCAGATAATACCCATTCCTTTCGGCAAGAATTTGGGCATGTTGGCTGATCACATTGGGACCATTTACGTACACATCGTTCTGCGGGTCACGCCCAATAAGGACAGGAAATTTATTCAAGGCAAATCTTTTTCCTGCTTGTGGACCATGCTTGATTTGTAACGTCGCCCTCTGACCTCTAAACGAGGGCGACGCTGGCTTGGAAGTTTTCGTCTCATTGGTCGTACCAATCCGGAACAGTTTGTACGCGCCAAACATCAAAAGCCCAACCAGAAGCGCAAATACCGCTCCTATGATCCATCCTGCGCTTCCCTGATTTGTATCTGGCGGCTCAAGAGGAAGAACCGATCCTGAATCCGGTTGCGATGATTGGGCAACACCCACTTCGTTATCAATAACCAAGGCGACGTTTCGTTCCGCCACGGTCACATTCGGAAGTGGCGCGGCGAACCCTTCGGAGTTACGGATGGCAAGCGCGGCGCTCTCTAAAGTCAGGTTGGTCTGGCATCCCTGCAACGCGATGAACCTGATTTCGGCCAATATTCCATTCGCGGTTTGCGGCGAGGTGCTCGCATAGGAACCGTCCACTAGACCGGCAAGTTGCGGTAATGGAAGACCATTCATCCCCGGGATTGGGCTCGAAGCATTGACTGGTCTTAAACAGGAGGGGTCGTAGCGGATTTGAAATGTAAATCCCTGAATCGGGGTTGTCGAAGACGCGTTGAGCGTAACAAGGACAGTTTCTTCAGTCTTGTAAGAAGTTGTGCTGGCGGTCAACCAGATGGATTCGGGTGCTTGTGCCTGCACACTGAATACAAGACTAAAGGCAACAAGAACTGCCAAAGAGTATGCAAGAATAGTTTGTTTCACAGGTACTCCTTAACAAGATACACCGGAGGTGTATCTGATCGCTCAAGAATTGATTTCACAAGCCCCATTAATCCGGATACGTGATGCGTCCTGCGTGCGCAGAAGGTCAATTCGGCGCTTCGACCACGCCCGCACCGGGGAAGGTCTTCTCACGCTGGTTGCCGCCCGGCGTCTCGAACCAGATTCCCGCAGCCGGGAACGTGCCCGCCTTGAACTGCGGCAGGAAGCCTGCATCACAGGCATCGGGACCCGACACCGCGCCCGTCACCGTCCACGTCGGCGCGTTCGGCTTGTTCTCACGCGGGAACCTGCTCACGCAATACCAGCGGTCAACCGGCACGGCTATGCCGCGCACACGCGGGTTGGCGGGTCCATACTGCACGAACTGGATCAGGCGCTGCAATCCCACCGCGCCCGTCTTGTCCCATGTGCTTGTGTCTTGAACGGCTTCGAGATGCTCGCCGTAGTGAAAGCGCGTCGTCGCGTCGCACATCAGGATGCCTATGTCCCACGACCACAACCCGCCTGTGGTGTACCACTGCTCGCATCGTAAAAACCTGTTCCAATCCGCAATGTCGGGCGAAGAAATGATGAAACTATCGCGGGCAATCGCTTCGTCGGCGCGGGTCATGCGCTGGGTCTTGATGTCGGGATAGCCCGCGAAGTACACGCCCTGCCAGAACGACACATTGCCCGCCTGGTCGCGCGCGTACACTTCATAGGAATGGAAGGCCGCGGCCCGGTCGGCTGGGTTCGATGCGGCGTGATAACGCACGAACATCTCCAAGCCGCCCACCGTGGCAGTGAAACCCTTGAACGCCTGGTGCTTGTGCGTGTTCTCGGTATCCGATGAACGCTCATCCCCGCCGAAGACGACGGGATGCCCGAAATTCTGCCGGCTGAATTGGTTCGCCCATGACGGGGCGCAGTCGCCGTGTTCGTGCGGGTTCAAGCCGTCGTGCGCGCCCGGCGCATGGCACGACTGCATGGATGTGAAGGCTGTGCCGGGCGCGCTCGGCGTGGAGGTCGGTTGAACGTGAGGAGTGTGGGTCGCACCTGGGGGCGTCGTGGGAGTCAGAGACGCTGACGGGATTATGGTCGCGCTCGGCGTGACCGTCGGGTTTGAAACAGGGGAACTAGTGGCAACGGGTGAACCCACATGGGAAACTGCAATCGGACCCGATCTACGGTAATTGGGCGCCAGAATTTCCAGCTCGAGCACGTTGATTGTGCCATCATTGTTCAAATCCGCCGCGTCGGGTGTTGTCCCATTGTAGTTGATGCCTATCGTCAGTGCATCGAACTGGTCTATCACATCATTACCATCGATATCACCGGCAGGCAGTTTGATCAGTTGCAGGGTTGTGGTGTTTCCGTTGGTAATTGTGACAGATCCCTGAGCTCTGAGATGGCCGGGCGCTGATGCAACCGCAGTGTAGATTCCGGCAGGAACAGCGTGACTGAAACTCCCGTCCACGTTCGCTGTGACAGATCCAGCAATTGAACCATTGGAGTCCGTCAGCGTAACAGTCACAGGTTTGCTCGCAAGCACTTGCCCGGCCAGAGTGCCGAGCACAGGTGTAGTGATGATGTCCTTCACATCAAGGCTGGCCGGTGTGGATGGAATTGTTACGAGAACAAGATTTCCAGTGGAGACACGCGCCTGACAGTCAATCGCTGATTGGCCAAGCAGTAATCCCTTGGCAGAGAATGTGAAGGCGGCACCGTCTGTTGTAGCTTTATTTCCGACGCTGCCGGCAATAGCAAAGACAAAACTCCCATTCTGCGGGTCGTTGACCACAACAACCGGGTCAGCTCCGAAAAGGTTGGCTGGAGTAATGGCGGATACTTCCACAACCGCAGAATTGTAGGTACAGGTAAACTCAGCGCTGGCAAGCCCTTCAGCTGGAACATTGTTTAGATTAATTGCAACAGTGGAGGTCTCGCCAATCATCATACTTGGCGATGTAAGGTTAATTGTTGCAAATGAAGATATTTGAGCTTCACTGGGCGCTGTTTGCGCACTGGATGGAATTGTGAGAGCCAACAAACTAAGAATCAAGATAAAGATCTTGACGGTTTTCGATGACATGGTGCCTCCGAAGTATGATACGAATCTCAGAAGAGTGCCTGGGACAGGATTTGCCCAAGCCGAAACTGGGCGGAGGTTACCTGCTCTTGCTGCTTTTAGAAACAAAAAACAATCAGAAGTTACAAACATTTTTGATAGGTGTAGGTAAACGAAAGTACTAGGGGATACCGGAGTACTAGTTGCTCATTCTTCGTCTGACTTACAAACATGCAAGGAGCAAATTTACCCGTCCGCGACACATCCAGATACGGCGTTAAACCTAGATTCAGAACCTACTCGCCGCCAACTGATCTATCTCGATTTCTGTCTTCCCTCCGCTCAAAATTTGAGAAACCAGCTTCCCGGTTATCGGTCCCAGCGACATTCCTAGCATGGCATGACCGGCAGCGATAACCAGATTTTCCAATTCCGTAACGCGCGATACGATTGGTAACCCATCCGGCGTACACGGACGAAGACCGCGCCAGATCTCGATTACCTTCACAGTCTCCAAGCTGGGCAAATAGGCAACGGAATTCTTTTGCATGGCACGCACACGCTTGGTGCTGAAGGAATAATCCATGCCGACGAGTTCAAGCGTCCCTGCGATTCGAAGCGCATATCCTAGTGGATTGATCACTACACGCGCCTCAGAAAACTGCAACGGCAGGCGCGGCGGAACAGTCGGGTTTTCTATGGTAACGCTATAGCCTTTACCAGCTTGAATCGGAATTTTGAATTTCAACGCGCGCGCCAACTCCGGCGACCACGAACCGCTTGCAAGAACAACCTGCTTCGGGTAAAACTCGCCGCGTGTGGTGTAGATTTCAGAAATCTTTCCTCTTGCAATTTCAAATCCGATTGCTTCTGTCTTTGCACTAATTTCCACACCCAGATCTTCAGCCTGTTTCGCAAGTCCGACGACGAAACGATGCGGATCTATGCGCCCATCACGCGGATAATACACACCTCCTGCAATTCTCGAAGACAACGCAGGTTCAAGGTCTAGGGCTTCTTCGCGATTCACAACACTGACAGGAATCTTGAAATGCTCGAAGAGATGAGTCTCGCGTCGTTCCCTCTCCAGTACTTGTTTCGATAAACACACAAGAAGTGATCCGTTACCCTCGAATCCGAAATCAAAACCGGCATGTTTTGCCAGTTCTTCATACAACGCGCGGCTCGCAAACAATAGATCGCGCAACACCGGCAACGACCTCAACATCCATCCTTCTCGGCTTGCAAGAGCGAATCGCGTTAACCAGCGAAACAGTTCAAAATCCATGCGAGGCTTGATGTAAAACGGACTCTCGGAATCGAGTAACCAGCGCAAGCCGCTCCCCAGCGCGCCCGGCGATGCGAGCGGAACAACATGGCTAGGCACAATCAAGCCCCCGTTGCCATACGAACACCACGAAGCGATCTCGTCTTTTTCGATGAGTGTAACTTGTAAACCTTTTTGGGCAAGGTAATAAGCGGAACATACACCGATCACACCCCCACCAATGATGAGTACGTCTGGTCTGGAATTCATGAGGGCATTATAGCAAACAGCGTGTCGGACAGTTGTCGCCTGAATCGCTGATGAGTTATTTACACGCTCCGACTTGCTCCCTTAGGGCTTCTCAAGCCCATGCTCATTCAGAAACTTTTCATCCCCAAGGATTTGCTTCGTTGCTCCATCTGCCACAATCAAACCGTCGTCCATCACGATTGTGCGCGGGAATAATTCTCCTACCAATTTCATATCATGGGTAGATACCAGCATCGTGATCGGCAAATCTCTCAAAAGATTGATGAGTGTTCGCCGCGCGCGTGGATCGAGTCCCGCGGAAGGTTCGTCCAGAATCAAAATGCTCGGGTTCATCGAGAGGACGGTGGCGATCGCAATACGCTTCTTCTCACCTACACTTAAATGATGCGATAGTCGGTCACGGTATGAGGTCATGCGCACAGACCTCGAGCGCGACATCCACGCGTTTGATGACTTCTTCTTCGGGGAGCCCCATGTGCAGTGGCCCAAATGCCACGTCCTCGAATACAGTTGGGGAGAAAAGTTGATCGTCAGGACTTTGGAAGACCATGCCGACCATCGCGCGAATGATCGGCAATTTGTCTCGCGAAAGGCGCATGTTTCCAATCTCGATCGTGCCGCGCCCGGTCAAAATCCCGTTTAACTGCAACATCAAGGTGGATTTCCCCGCGCCATTTGGTCCTACCAACGCAACCTTGTCACCTTCGCGCAACGCAAACGTAACGCCACGTAACGCCGCGTGACCATCGGGGTAGGAAAAGTGCAAGTCCTTCACAGAAACAATGTCTGTCATCCAGCCCTCCCTACAATCTGCATCAGCAAAATGCAAAGTAATGAAATCAAACCGATCAGCCAATCACTTGCATGAAAGTGGTGCGGATGGATGGTCATCAACGCGCCTTTGTAGCCGCGCGAAAGCATCGCGTTGTACACGCGGTCACTGCGCTCGTAGCTTCTCAGAAATAGTTGACCCGCCATGTGACCTGTGACGCGCGCACGCCATGCCACGCTTCCTCCTCCCTTTCCGCCTGCCGCAACAGCGGAACGCGCCTGCCGCGCCCGGAGCAGGCGCATGACCTCATCCGCGAGGACAAAGAGATAGCGATAAAGAAATGAGATGATGACAGTCAGGATGGTCGGCACGCGCAGGTGGTTGAGCGCGTGGACGATCTTCGGGAACTCTGTCACAGCCACGAGTAGGATTGCCATCTGCACCGACAACCACGAGCGGATGACAATGCTGACGAATCGCAAGAGTCCCGCGTCGGTGACCGTAAAATCCCACATCAGGAATCGGAACGTAGTCACCGGTTCGCCCGGAATGGAAAACAGCACCGTGATCGCGGCGAGTGCAAACGGAAGTGTGATGAACGAACGCCAAAATGTGAAGCCGATTCCTAATCCCGACAACCCATTAGCGATCGAGACAAACGCCCAAGCCAGAAGAAAGGCCCACCATGCGCCATCTGGAAGCAATGCATTCGAAAGAATGAAGGCAATCGTGACCACAACCTTGATTCGTGGATCAAGTTCATGAATACGGCTGT
>Ga0187892_10005124_pt1 | contig 20993 bp, 23 predicted proteins | sample MA1701073metaG_FD_139345 | JGI IMG/M metagenome (GOLD analysis project Ga0187892, IMG submission 139345) | Bio-ooze microbial communities from a basaltic lava cave in the Kipuka Kanohina Cave System on the Island of Hawaii, USA - MA170107-3 metaG ... | reverse complement strand
TGGCTCGTGGAGTTACCTCGCGCGACGCAGGATCAGGCTATCGGCCCGTAATGGGAAATTGGCCGAGTCAGAACCTTCCTCTGACAACACCTCCTCCAGCCTTGGCTGGGTTACGTTCGATCAACGTGAACCCTGTCCGGCTGGTTGTAGTCGTGTCGAAGTATCCTGCCGGTGCGGGACGGTCGAATGGAGGCGCCCCATGTCTGTGACCAAACGCTCCGAAGTCACAGGAGTTGGTAGTAGCGCAATTCATTGCGCGATTGGACGACGCACCCGCGCAATGAATTTCGCTACTACGAACCAATGTGCTGATCCAGGTCTGCCCAGGATGCGGGACCGTCTTTGCCCGTTCGTCGCTGATATTGTGATGCATCAGTCAGCCTCCGCCTGTTCGGTTTTGTTGTGCTCGCTTCCGCCAGACCGGGCCTGACGGAAACTCGAACTCCGCAAGCGACTCCGGCTTCATTGTGATGCTGTACCCCGGCATCGTCGGCAGACGATACCGGCCGTTTTGGATCACGACGCGGTCGAAGAAGTGCTTGTGCAGATGGTCCGAGTATTCGAGTACGACGTTCTCCAGCGACGGCGCGATGGCGATGGTGTTGATCGCCGAGAGATGCTGGACGTAGTTGCACAACCCTACGCCCCCTGCGTGCGGGCAGACCGGCACTTTGAACTTCGCCGCCAGCAACAACACCGCCAGCGCCTCGTTCACGCCGCCGAGCCTACAGGCATCAATCTGGCAGAACGACATCGCGCCGGCTTGAAGGAATTGTTTGAACATCACCCGGTTGTGACAATGCTCGCCCGTGGCGACCCCGATGGGCGCAATGGCCTTCGCGATGGCGGCGTGGCCAAGAATGTCGTCGGGCGATACCGGCTCCTCGATCCAGAGCGGCTTGAAGCGGGCCAGTTCCCGCATGTGATCGATGGCCTGGCCGACTTCCCACGCCTGGTTGGCGTCCACCATGAACCGGCAGCCGTCACCGATCTCCTCGCGCATGACCTCGGCGCGATGCACGTCCTCGGCAAGGTCGTTGCCCACCTTCATCTTGAACGAACGCCACCCCTGCGAGAGATACTGACGACACAATTTCCTTCGTCGCTCGTCGGGATAGCCAATCCATCCCGCGCTGGTGGTGTAGGCGGGCAGGCCGGTCTGGAGCAACTCGGCCTCGCGCTCGCGCTTCGTGCCGGCGTGCGAGCGCAACATCTCGATCGCTTCGTCGGGCGTCAACGCGTCGGTAATGTGCTGGAAGTCCACGCACGCGACCAGGTCCTCGGGCGACAAATCGGCGACGAGCTTCCAGAGCGGTTTGCGCTCGATCTTGGCCCACAAATCCCACACGGCGTTGACGATGGCCGCCGTGGCGAGATGGATCGCGCCTTTCTCGGGACCAATCCAGCGAACCTGGCTGTCGTTGATGAGGCGGTGCCAAAACCCGCGCATGTCGGCACGAATCGAGTCCATCGTGCGCCCGACCACATGGTGTTTGAGCGCGCGAACCGCCGCCACGCAGATCTCCGTGCCGCGCCCGAGCGTGAACGTGATGCCGTGGCCTTCGAGCCCGGGCGCGTTGGTTTCCAGCGTAACGTAGGCGCAGGAATAGTCCGGGTCGCCGTACATCGCGCCCGAGCCGTCCTGGTGATCCGAGGTCGGGAAACGGATGTCGCGCACGGTCAGGCTGGTTATGGTTGTTTGCGTGGAGCGGGCCCTCCGTCAACCATTGGCGACAGTTCCAATTCGCTTCGAACAGGTCATTGGTTGGCGGATCACCGTTTCCGACGCAACCAGATAGATCCCGCCGCCAGCGCCAGCAACGCCAGCGTGGATGGCTCCGGCACCGAGTACGCAAGGTCGTCGAGAAAGATCGTGGAGGTGCCCGTCAGAGCACCGAAATTCAGGGTGCTCAGTCCGAAGGAATTGAACTCGAACGTCCCGCCGGTGCGAAACCCGGCCGGCAGATTGAACGTGAGATTGGTGGTGAACCCGAGATCGTCGATTCCCGTCAGCGATAAGGCCAACTGGCCGTTGCCGCTGTTGGCCAGCGGGTTGTAAACAAAGTCAAAATTATAATCAAAGCCGGGCAGAACACCGGTGGTGAACTGCAGGTTTTGATCGGACCCGTTTCCCCGGATCATTCGCAACACCGCTCGAAAACGTCCACCGGAACCGCTTGGATCCTGTAGGACAAAGCCAACGAAGTCGTTGGTGCCGAAGATCGGCCCCGCAGCAAGCGGGCCTCCCGGCGCATAATCCCGATTGTCGAACCAGCCGATCCGGATGCCGCCCTGCTGGCCTGCGTTGGAATCGATGGTCAGCTTGCCGGTCAGCTGAATGAGTTCGTTGGCTCCGAGCGAGACATTCGGGTCCGCGTAGTACGCGAACGTGTTGGTGCGACCGTAGGTGCCGCCCGCTTCGCCTGCAGTGGAACCGGTGATATGCGTGGTGTTTTGGAAGCCGTAGCTGTTGGGCGAAGCCAGGTTCAGTTGCGATGCCCAACCTGGATCGGCGTTGAAATTCTGGGTGCGGATGATCGCCGCGCCCACTGGACTCGCGAGATTCAAGCCGATCAGTGCCGCGACCGCGATCAAGATGCTTCGTTTCATACTTTGCTCCTTTTGTGAATGCCTCTGCTCTTTGTGCATACCAGTGTCCGCCCGAGCACCATCTCCAGGCAACGTCAAAGGATTGCTCTGACTTGTCTAAAATCGCTGTACGCCCGGGACGCGCGCGTATTGAACTCGGGAAGCGGTTCGTTCACACTTCGCGCGGATGAACAACGCGAGGGTCTGCCGCCATGCCACGGAGACGAATCGATCTGGTTAAAGCGCTCGCTGCGCCGAGACCGCCGGGAGAACGGCCTGCACTTGCGCAGCCGTCCGAGAACCGACACGGCAAGTGTTACACCCATTCGCCCAGTCTCCTGGCGCGACGAGTTTGGATGTATGTATTTTCTCTCGGGTCGGCTGACTGGCCGCCCGGCTGTCGCTACGGGCATCCCGTGATCCATCCGGTGGTGGGCAGAAAGTCGGAAGGCTTTCTTCTCCATTTCATTCTGCGAGGACAACTCCATCATTCGATCGCGGACCGCGCCTACGTTGCCGGGCCAAACGACGCGGTGTGGATGGACGTGGGGCGCCGCGTGCAATACCGCAACGAAACCGCAAACCGGGTGCGCTTCTGCTGGGTGCTCTTCAATGGCCGGAACGTGCCGGAGTTGTTCGAAGCTTTGGGCGCCGACCGCGATCCAATGTTCCGCAGCCTGGATCGTCCCGGCATGCTGTCCATCATCCAGCAGCTCCGGCGCGTCGTCGCGCGTCAATCGAAGGGCTGCGAAGCGCGCATTTCGACGCTGCTATCCGGCTTGGTCGAACAACTGGTCGCCGTTCGTCCCATTCGCACTCCTCTCGGATCGGTGCGGGACGCTCCCGCCGGTGTCTCCGAACCGGTGCTTCACGCCATCGCGATGCTCTCGACGGCGTACCATGTGGCATGGTCGGTGAAATATCTCAGTCAAAAGGTGGGCCTGAGTCCGTCGTACTTCATCCGCCAGTTTCGCGAGGAAGTGGGCATGACCCCGCTGCATTACTTGAACCACTATCGCGTCGAGCAGGCGAAGGCCTTGTTGAGCGGCACGAAATTGAGCGTCACCGAAGTCGCGCACACCGTGGGCGTGCCCAGCGTCGAACGGTTCTCGAAGCTGTTCCACGAAATGGCAGGGCAAAGCCCGCGCCGTTACCGGTTGAGCTCGTCGCGGAAGTGATCGGTTCGTAGTACCGCCTTCAGGCGGAACCCGTGCAAAGCCGACTGAAGTCGGTACTACGAACGCGCTGATCACCACATCAGCTAAGGAGCTTTGTTCCGTCCCGCAGTTCGATCTGGAACCGGTAACTCCCGCGCGGCGGGGCGCCGTTCCAATTGACTTTGCGATAGACGCTCTGTCGTCGTTCCTCGCCGAGCCGGCCTCGGTTCGGTGTACCGACTTTAGTCGGCTGCTCCCGGATTCCGCCTGAAGGCGGTACACCAAACGCCGTTACCGCAATTCCGTCTCCCTCGACGTTGAGCCACAGGCCTTCCGCCGGTATGGGCAAAACTCGCCTCCACGTCCGGCGAGCCGTAGGGCGTCTGGCTGAAGCGGCAGGACTCGACGTGGCCATCGCAGAGAACGAAGTTGGCGCGAGTCCGTTTGGTGTGACGCGGGCAGATGTTGTTGAAGGAGGCATTCCCGAACCAGGCACCGGAGAACCAGAAAACGTCCGCGAACAACGCGGTCTTGTCGGCGCACCGGATCTCGCTTCGTTTCGTCGCCGTGCCCGGCGGACCTGTGCCGCCGATCTGCAGGTTCATGCCGTAGTCCACACAGAGCCCCAGGGTGCGCACCGTTCCGTATGGGCCGTCCATCTGCATTACCAAGCGGGCCAATTTGCGACTACCGGATCGGGCGGATAGTCACCGTCCTGATAGAGGAAATGGTAAAGACACTTGCCGGTCTGGGTGACATGTTTCACACGCTCCACATGGCCATCCCAGAAGAGCATGTTGGCGCCGCGATTGTGACGGAAGCGGTACCACGTGTTGGGCTGGTCTTCATCCACGTTCCAGTGGAAGAAGTCGTGAGTCCAGAACGGTCCCAACGAATCGCCATCCATCACCAAGCACGCTGTGCTCGGGGAAAGGGTATGGTTGTTGTCGTTTGCGCAATAGCTGCAATTGATGCCGACATGGCGCTGGGGACCCAGCGACCAGCCTTTGCGTGCGCGACCGTAGTTGTTCTGGCCGATGGACCAGTTGATCTGATAGGAACTGCGGTGGGCGTTGTGTTTGAAGTAGGTGTAGCGGCCGATTTGAGGATCGCCTGGATCGCTCGGACACTCGAGCACTTTCCAACTCCGGAGCGTCTGCGGCGTTGTGCCGGTCACGTCCACGCCACGATACGAGATATAGTTGCCCCACACTCCCGTTTCGCCGAGCTTGAATTTCCAGTCCCGGGCTGCAGTCGCCGCCGACGGGATGTAGTCGTTGTACGTTTCGGCATAAATGATGAACCCGAGGAATATCTGCCGCAGGTTGTTGACGCACACGGCGGCCCTGGCGCTTTCCTTGGCATTCTTCAACGCCGGCAACAACATCGCGGCCAGGACCGAAATGATGGCAACGACGACGAGCAGTTCGATCAGGGTAAATCCGAATCTCGAAATCCGAAATCCGAAGCAAATCCGAAATTCAAAATCCGAATGACCGAAACATCTCAGGCTTGGACTGTTCGGTGTTGGTGTTTTGAATTTGCACATTTCGTCATTCGAAATTGTTTCGGATTTCGATATTCGGATTTCGAATTTGTCTGGTTCGCCGTCGCGCACGCAGCAACAACAAACCACTCATCCCCAACAATGTGACGACCGACGGCTCCGGGATGAATTGGACATTATCCAGGCCGAAGCTGTTTAAGTCTGTGCCCGTCGTGTGCATGAAGACGATACTGAGCGTGCCGCTGGAGGCGTAAAGTGGGTTGCTGGTGAAATCAAAGGAAGTGCGAGTGGTTCCATCAACGACGACATTGTTCTGGCTGTAGATGACCGAGGCGCCGTTGCGGATCTCGAGTCGGTCCAGCGTTCGGGTCGAGCCGGAGGCGTTCCCTGCCGCCAAATCGAAGCCGAGCAATGCGGGGGTGGTCGTTATGGAATCGCTCGGATCGTCCTTGATGGTCACCATCGCGATTTCCGCCTGAGCGGACACACCGAGATTGATGAACCGCTGCAAGTTGCCGTAATTGCTGGAGGTGCGGTAACGGATCCGGTTGTTGGGATTGCCGTCATCGCTGTAACTGACGACCAACCCCGGCGTGCTCAGCACGCCGCCGTAGAAGTACCGGTTGGTCACCGTACCGTACGTGGGGTCGCCTACCAGGATCGGACCGTTCTGGGGGGAGCTGCTTACGTTGTCACCGTAAGTGGCCAGATCGGTATCAATCCCCCACCAATTGTCCGAGAGATCCTGGATGCCGGGGGTGTTGGGGTCCCGGTCCACATCAAAGGTGAGAGTGGTCGCGGCGGCCGGCTCGATCCATACCAGGCAGGCCAGAATGGCCGGCGTAACTCCCGCGAACCGGACTGTTAATTTGTTTCTTGTCATCTTCATTCGGGTTCTCCTTTCTCGAACGAGCAACAAGTTACTCGCTCGCGCGTGGGCTCTGCCAGACCAATACATTGCTTAAAATGTCCGCTAAACTGCCCTGCGCAGATCAGAGGGGTGCGGATTGAAACCGCAACTTGCTTCTGTCACAATGACCGCATGATGCGTCGTCAAGAACCTCCGAAGCCCGTGCAATTCACGCTCGGAGTGGATCGACGGTGCGAATTGCCGGGCGGCTATGAATACTCCAACTTCCCTTCAATGCTCGCGCGGCGAATCCTGTACTATGCGCTCAGCGCCGGTGAGGTGAAATGGAAGACGGGCGCCCGTCATGGACATCCGTTACCGCGCTGCACCTTTCACGACGATCGGGGGTTTCTCTTTCATTTCGTGTCGAGCGGCGAACTCACGCATCGCTCGCGCAACCAGACGTTCATCGCCGCACGGAACGAGGCAGCGCTATTCGATCTGCGCCACCCGGTCGAGTACTGCAACGCCGGCGTCAGGCCGGTCCAATTCCTGTGGGTCTGGTTCGATGGCATCGGTCTCGAGGAAATCTGCGCGGAGCTGCGATTGGAGGACGAACCCATCTTCCAGGGGATGAACCGATTCCTCGTGCGAGAGTTGTTTTCCCAGCTCGTCGCCACCTTGGAACGAGAACGCCCCGGCTACGAAGTCCAACTCTCCGCCATTCTCGGCAACTTGCTCGCGGAACTGTGTCGCGTCCGTCCGTTGCCGCCGTTGTTGCGTCGTGGCCGCCTATCGGTCGCTCTCTCGCCCGCGGTGCGCAAGGTCGTGACGGCGGTCGCCCGCAAATATGCCAAGCGCTGGACCATCAAGGAACTGAGCCAGTGGTCCGGTCTCAGCATGTATTATTTCTTCCGCACCTTTCGACGGGAGATGGGCTACACGCCGATGCAATACTTGAATCGCTACCGGATCGAACAAGCGAAGATGCTGTTGACCGCGACGAGGATGACGGTCGAAGGAATTGCCCGGCAGGTGGGAATCCCGAATCGGACGCATTTCGCGGAGGTCTTTCACGAAATCACCGGCGTCAGCCCGCGCCAATACCGCGTCAAGGCGGACGCCGAGCAGGAAATCAAGAAGAGATGAGGCTCACAGCATCATCAGGCGAGATCCTTTAAGAACGGCGTTCGCGCCTTCGAATCGAGGGGCCTCAATTCAAGTCCCACCACGGTTCAGGGCTGCCGCCGCCGGCAAATGCGGCGCCGTTGTTGTGGTGAATCTGTATGGTCTTGTACGGCAGATACTCGACGTGCCCGTCGAGAAAGAGAACGTTGAACCCGTCGCCGTGCCGCCAGGTGTAGAGAAAACTGTCGTCCACCGCGTCGCCAAAGAAGTACATGCCGGGAAGATTCGCCGAGAAGGGCTGGTCCGTGTTGTCGGCGACCCAATAGGTGCGGCTCGGTTGTTTTACCTCCGCCAGGTTGTGCCACGTCCCGAACCAGTTCTCGCCGAGCCCGGCCCAGTTGTAGCCGTAGCTGGTGTAGATCAGTTTCTTCGGATGGTAGAACGTGTAGCTGTAGTGCGGATCAGACTGCCCGCGCGGGCGCGAACTCGGGCACAACATCACATCCGCGTTGGGAAGGTAGTTCTGGCTGTAAAGCAGGCCGAGGAATGAGCGCCGATAGGGGCCCTCGGGGAAATCCGGAAACTCAGGGTCCGCGGCGCTGAAGCCAGGGTTCCAAGGGGCCGTCACCAGCAGCATGCCTCCGAAGTCATTTGCGTAGGCGGAGAGCGCGAGGCCGACCTGCTTGAGGTTCGACAGACACACCGAGCGTTTCCCGGCTTCTTTCGCGCGGCCCAACGCCGGCAGCAGCATCGACACGAGGATGGCGATGATCGCAGTGACGACGAGAAGCTCGATGAGGGTAAACCCATTAGAGCGATGGTGAATGGGAGATGGTTGATGGTTCATGAACCATTACCCATGGACCATTCCCCATTCCCCATTCCGCCCCGTCCGCCGCCGCAGAAGGAACAGCGCGCCGATGGCAGCCAGCGCGGCCGCGGACGGCTCGGGAACATCCACGAGAAACAGATTCCAGTTTGCGTTCCCGTTATGGCCGCCGGCGCCGCTGCCGTCGCCGAACCCGATGCGCGTTTCGACCGATGTCGTTCCCGCAAAGTCCAGGCCGGTGTCGGTCCGGTTCACGAGCAGACGGAACGTTCCGTCGGCGTCGTAGTCGGTCAATTCATAGAGCACGTATTGGCCTGCTGCGCCGGTGACGGTGTATTGCTGGGGGTAGGACGTAAACGTAGCGCCCAGTCCGACGATCGGATCGCCGCTGGCATTCGAACCGAACGCCACGAAATATTCCTTGCCGGAGAAACTCCAGAACGCGAGCATGCCGGGATCGACCGCGTCGTTGGCGTCCACAACCCGCAGCCGCATCTGGACGAGACGCGGCAGCGTGCTGATCGAGGTCAACTCGGACGGCGTCCACGTGTGGTTCTGAAACGCGAACGACGAGCCAACGCCCGACTGCAGCTTCCAGGCATCGAATCCCGTGGCGCCGTCCGGCGACACGGCTGTGTTGGTGAACGAGCCGCCGCCGAAAAACGTGAAGCCCTCCGTGCCCGGGTTCGTTGCGCCTTCATGCTTGATCAGCAGCAAGCCGAACGAGGTTTCCGTGATTGCGAAGGCAAATACCGAGGGAAGGCTCCGCGCGACAGTCGATCGCGCGCAACTTTACCGGGATATGGTCGGCTTGCTGGCGATTGGACTCCTTCAAGTCCTCGCTCAATTTGTCCCACGGCTCCAACGACGGATCGCTGCCGGGCTTCTCGCCCTTGCTCAGCCGCAGGTCGCGATAGGTTTCGTGGCTCGCCCGGGCATACACGTCGAGCTTCGCGTCCATCGTCACTTCCGCCGCCGCCTTCTTGACGGAACCGAACACGTGGACCCGTCGCGCGAGGTCCGCCCCGGCAGCCGCAGTCAACAGCGAAGCCAGCCCGGCCTCATTCGGCATGCGCACGAGAATCGGAACGTCCACCTCGCCCAGCTTCGGCAGGATGCTCAACGCCACCGCCAGGCAACGCGTCTCGTCGTCGAAACAAAGCGCCAGATTCGGCACAGCGTCTTTCTCGGCGCACCATTGCTGGACCTTCGCCAGGACGTCCAACTCCTCGACGTCCCCATCGACAAACGTGGCGTCGCACACCTTGTCGAACTGCGGATACCACCGATAGAAGCGCTTCTTTCGCTGCGACGCCTCTCGATCGACGACCGTCACGCGCAGCTTCTTCCCGTTCGCGAAATGCCCCATCCGCGCCGCCTCCACCACGACGCTTTGGCCCATCTGCCCGAAACCGAGCACGATCAGATGGACCTGGCGCGGGTCGTTGGCGCCGATCCGAACGTGGTCGAGCGGATGGTCCCGCAAGAGTAGCCGGGCGCTGTTCTCGTAGGTGTTGAAGATCGCGACCTCGATCGGCTCGCCCGCCTGCAAGAACGTCGGGCTTGCCTTGAACGCGTTGCGCAGGTCCAGGTTCACGATGTGGACGTAACAGCGGAGATTGCCGGGCGAGGTCCGCTCCGCTTTCTTCATGGACTCGTGCGCGCACACGGCGATCTGGACGTTCGTGCCGTCGTTACCCGTGACCGCGAACAGATATGCCGCGCTGCGCAACCGCGCCCGTTCGAGCAGCCCCGACTCGGTCGCGTCGCCGATCAACACCATCGCTCCCCGCTCGCGCGCGACGCGGCCCAGGTCGTTGGACGAGTCCTGTTCGATTACCACGACGCGTTTGTTTTGCGCTCGAAAATCTTCGACCAGTTGCAGGCCCTTTCGTCCCAGCCCGCACACAATCACGTGGTCACTCGCGAACTGGAGGCAGAGCAATTGCAGTTGTTGATGAAAGATCACGAGAAACGCCTGCGTCGCCGTGTATCCGAACACCGCCGGCGCGAGAAACCGCGCCGTTTCAAGTTGCCAATCCGGGTGCGACAGATGGGGGCAATGCAAGACGAACAACTGCAGCGAGTGATAGGCCGCCGCGACCACGGTGAGCGATTCCCCGTGTGCGACCGCGTAGTTCCAGAAACCCCGCCAACCCAGGAGAAACGCAACGATGCCGAGGGCCCATACGACCGGCCATTGATAGGCGCGCCAGCCTTTGTGTTCGTGCATTGTGGGGAGGTGAGTCATGTTCCCATTCCGCCCGTGGATGGCGCTGTGTAGCACTTTTGCGCCGCATCGGTCAATCAGAACGTCGCGCAGGTGAGGACGTTTGGTGATAGCGCTCGGAGTTCCGCGTTTACGCGGTTCTTGGGTATCCGGGCGCTCGGAGTTCCTTCAGGCGGTCCGGGCGTGCAGTTCGGACTTCAGCCGGGCAAGATCACGGTGGCCGCGTGAGGCGAACAGCCACCCATTAAGCCCGCGTGTGTCAACGGCAAAAGGTTCTCCGTAGCGAAGTTGTTTTCTTCGCTTTCCCCTTCGACCGTCGCGCGCCGCTCAATTTCCGTTCACAGCCTCGGTCGCAACCGGGCTAAACACCCATTCGGATTCCATCGGGTTGGATCCAGTCCGTCCTGGGAGCCGAGCCGACACCCCCGCAACCCCCCCTATCAACTGCCGGGGGGTTGCGGGGGTGGCGGCTCGGCGGACGACCGAATCCACCTGCCAGCCTCGCTGTCGAGTGGTAGTGGTGTAGTATTTCATCGGAGCTCCTTCTCTTTCTATTGTTATGGGGCTGCGCGAGCAGTGCGCGAGCAGACCCCGGTGTTGTTTGAACTTGAGAGAGAGGAACTCTTTTTGTAGTCTCCTCTCTCGACCCGCCGGGGAGTGTACACCCGGCAACAAGGGCTTAGATGAGTTTCAAACTCACTGGAGCGAACCACGGGCAGCGATGAACGCGCAAACTGAATTCGAGGCGTGGTTGACGCTGCCCGTGGTCGCTCAGTTCTGATCGTTGGCCGCTTCAGGAGCACGCAATGCGACCGCTGCGGTATTCCATCAACGTCACGTTGGACGGGTGCTGCGATCATCGTGTGATCTCCCCGCACGAAGACTTGCATCGGCACGCGGCCGAGAACCTCGCCCGGGCCGATGCCCTCCTTTTTGGCCGGGTGACTTACGAAATGATGGAGGCAGCGTGGCGAGCGCCGGCACGGACGGGAGCGAGGCCTGATTGGATGCAACCCTGGATGGAACCCTTCGCCCAGACGATCGACGCAGCGAAGAAGTACGTCGTGTCGAGCACTCTGGACCGGGTCGATTGGAACGCGGAACTCGTGCGCGGGGATCTAGGGCAGGTTGTTCAGCAGCTCAAGCGGGAATCAGGTAAGGGACTGTTCGTGGCAGGCGTGAAGCTCGCGCTGGCCTTGACGGAGCTGGGTTTGATCGATGAGTACGAGTTCGTGGTGCACCCCAGGCTGGTGGGCCATGGGCCGACGTTGTTCGCGGGGCTATCGAAGCATGTCGACTTGAAGCTCGTGAGCCGGCTGGAGTTCGGCTCGGGGGCGGTGGCGATGCGGTATGAGCCGAGAAGATAGCCTTTCCCGCAGTGCTCGGGCTGGTCGCAATCGTTTGACAATGGCCCGGCCTAACCAGAGCAGTTGCAGCAAACCCGGCGGGGGCGTCGCGGTTGCAATCGTTGCGTTCCGTGCGCCGGGTCGCTGAGCTCACCTCTGAGGTAATCCGGCAAGTGGCTTATTTGGATTGGCTGGATCAGATTGTGGTCGGCAAAAGCCCCCTTTATACCCAATTCGAGGAGCTTTTCGGCGTGACCGAGACAGCCTTCCGCAGCGGCCGGTGTGTTCCACTTCACCGGGTAGCGACGGTTGTAGCGCACTTTGAGGAGGACCGTCTCGCTGCTTACCGGACCCTGGCTTGTCGCATCCATCGATTCAACGGTGCTGGTATCGTTAAGGAAGGAGCCGGCTACGCGCAAGAGCAATGTGATCGCCATGTTGCAAGGCGCCGTCAACGGCCCCACCTCATGCTGAACAGTCTGTCCCGGGCCGTGAGCGCGAGTCGTACCCGGTGCGTTCCCGAGGGCGATGCGTCCTTCCAGACCACCTTGCGGTACACAGTCAGACGCCGCTCTTCGCCCAGCTTCCCACGTGCGAGTGATTTCCCCGATTCATCGAGAGCGGTCACCTGCGGATCGCCGGTGGCATTGAGCCAGAGACCATCGGCTGTCAGTTCCAGCGGACGCGTCGTCAGCGTGCCGTCCCCTGTCGCGTAGGCGAACCGGTCGCGCGGGAGCGTCGCCAGGCCGAGATAGACCGGGGCGATGTGCGATCCACGGCGTTCGGGACTGAACTCGTACTGCGCGGGCCACGATTGGTACATGCGCGGGCAGCCGAAGTAGTGGATCCATACTTCGTCACCCACTTCCTGCCAGCCGGCGGAGTTGGTGACGAGTAGGTTCTCATCCCACGTTCCTTTCGGGCCGGTCGCGACCAGCGGTGCGCGGGGATGGACCCGCCGGAAATTCCTCCCGTCACGGCTCACGGCCAAGCGCAGGTCGCCGTGGATCGGGTTCTTGCTGAAGCGGTCGGATTCGAGCAGCATCAGAGATTGTCCGCCGATCTTGCGGACGACGGCGAAATGCAGTTCCTCGTCGATGCTGGCGAGGGGCGAGAGGATGACCGGGTTGGTTGCGTTTTCCACCTTGCGGACATCGGTTCCATGGACGAGGCCGATGTTGCGCACGCCGGGCGGGCCCCAGCCATCGGGACGCGGCACGAAGATCTGCGAGTAGCCTTTCCAACGAAATGCGGCATCTGAATCATCGGGATCGTAGAGCAACTGGTAGATGTCCAGGAATGGACGACACGGGTCGCGCATGTACGGACGCTCGGAGTACGCGATGCAGTCAAACGTCCAGCGAACCCCGTCGGGCGACCAAGCCAGCGTCTTGCACCACTGGGCCTTGTTCCAATCGTTGGTCTCGTCCTCGAAGCGGAACCTGGTCCAGAACCCGCCGAACCGCTGCGAGGGCGGTGCGTCGGGCAGCGGGTTCTCGAACACGAAGCTGAGATAGTACGCGCCCCAGTCGTTGTGAATCTGGTTCGTGGGACGGCCAAGAAACTCGACCTGGCCGAGATCGGGTTTCGTCCAGTGGATGCCGTCATCGCTCTCCGCGTAACCGGTGTGCCAGATGCGCTCGGGCGTTTGCACGACGTCCAGTCCCAGGTACCAGCAGCGGAACGTTCGATCGCGCGGACTGTACAACACCGTGCCGGGCCAACTCACGCACAGGCTGTCCCATTGATGCGGCTCGCCGGGAAGCATCACCGGCTTCTCGGGATGCTTCGTGACCGCGTTCAAGTGGAACGTCACGCCGCGCGATTCGGCCACGGACTCTTCATCGAGGATGAGCAGGACGTGGGATTTCATGCCGCGCGGGCGGGTGTTTGTCCATGCAGCAGTGCTTGAATTTCCTTCCACTGCCACAAGGACACGGGTCATTGCGCCTGGCGCTGGCCCAGCGCGCTTGCCGTTCCTGTTCTTCGAGGATGTCCATGATCTTCGCGGCGGGCTGGCCGGAGCGCACGAGTTGCGCCATTGCACGCATGGGCGCGTCGATGTGGTTGAAGAAACGTTTGTACGCAGCGCACAGGTAGTTGAGCCCGGGCTCGCCCTCCGGCGTGGAGATGAAACGATGTTTCGGGCATTCGCCGTTGCAAGCGAACCGCACCTCGCACTCGCGGCAGTAGCGCGGCAGGGTGTCGAACTTGTCGTTGCCAAACTTGCGCTGCGCGGGCGAACGCACCATCTCCCCGAGCGATTGATTGAGGATATTTCCCAGTTTGTACCGTGGATAGACGTAGTGGTCGCACGAATACAGGTCGCCGTTGTGTTCCATCGCGAGCGCCGCGCCGCAGCGCTCCGCGAAGACGCACAACGATGCCCCGAGACCCATCCATTGGCCCAGCGCCACGTCGAAGAGTTGGACGAACACCTTGCCCACGTCGCGCCGCACCCATTCGTCAAAAATCTGGACGAGAAATTCCCCGTACACTTTCGGTTCGAGGCTCCACGAGGTGACCGGCGAGTTCGTATCGTCCTCTCCCGGCGCGGGTGGCAGACGGAAATGCAACCCCAATGCGCGCGACGACTCGTCGGGCTTGCGTTCGACCAGCGGGATGAACTGAATGAACCCCGAGCCGATTTCCTTCAGGAACCGGTACACCGCCAGCGGCTGCTGCGAGTTGGCCCGGTTGACGACCGTCAGCGTGTTGAAATCCGTGCGGTGCTTCTTCAGGAACGCGAGCCCGCGCATTACGCCGTCGAAGGTGGGATGCTGCCCCTTGTCCACCCGGTACCGATCGTGCAACTCGCGCGGGCCGTCCACGCTCAGACCGACGAGGAAGCGGTTCTCGGTGAGGAACGCGCACCATTCGTCGTTGAGCAACGTGCCGTTTGTCTGGATCGCGTTGCTGATCTGTTTTCCGTTCGCGTACTTCTGCTGCAAACGAACGATCTTGCGAAAATACTCCACGCCCAGCAGCGTGGGCTCGCCGCCCTGCCACGCGAAACCGACCTCGGGCGCGTCCTGCTGCTCGATGTATTGGCGGATGTACGTTTCCAGCACCGCGTCCGGCATGCGGAAATTCTCGCCTTTGCCGTAGAGTTTTTCCTTTTCGAGGTAGTAACAGTACTTGCAGTCCAGGTTGCAAATCGGACCGACCGGCTTGGTCATTACGTGAAACGCCGTGGGCCGGTCGGAGGATATTTCGGTGCCGCTCATTCGGACGGAAGCGAGTCTAGCATGGAACAACGCAGAGTGGAGCAGAAAATTCTGCCATGCGTCGGAATGCGGACAGAACTTTTCCCTCGCTCCCGCGCCTCCCTTCGCTAGATTGGACGTTGGCGGCGCGTTCCGGCCGCCCGACCGGCGCGGGCCCGTAGCTCAGCGGTTAGAGCAGGGGACTCATAATCCCTTGGTCGCAGGTTCGAATCCTGCCGGGCCCATCTTCTTCCCGCCCTTGTGCTGCAAGGGTTCACGCGATTCACGGGAAATGACTACCGAGCACGAGCAGGAGCCAAATATACCCGCCGATATACCCGGGCAATTTCGGAGATCGGCGGCACCAATCCGCTTGCGCGGCGTGGTGAGCTAGCGGACAATCAATCAATCAAGCGGCAGCGAGCCGACGGGCTTGCGAAGGGCTGGGGCGGCGTTACTCCGTCGCCCAAGCCCACCGCTTCAAAGCTGGAGTAACAGCGATGAAACGACAACAGAAGCCCACGGCAGCCCAAGCCGACCTGTTACGGCGAATTAATCTCGACCCGAATTGCGCAACAGTCACCGGCACCCAAGCAAATTGTTTTGAAATGACCTACTCCGACAGCGGAGGTCCGCTGCATTACTGGGTCGTTACGGAACGTGGCAAGACTAGGCTTTGCGACGAGCAGCCAAACTTCACAGTTCCAAGGGTCGCTTCGCCCGGCGCTCGATCGTCAGATGTTCTACCCGAGGATTTGCCGGCGGTGGAGAAGTGGGACAGAGATCAACGGGCGGTATCAGACCCTAAAGATGCGGAAGGACAGACGCGGGGCGAGGTAGACCAATGCCTTCAAGGTGTGGGACTCTCAAAGGCAGATCGGGACCTGCTACTTGCCAGAGCTTTCGACGGCCGCGGCACGCGCCAGCTTGCTACAGCAACGGGCAAGAGCAAGTCCTCGGTTGCGGCCCAACTGAAGCGCATCAAGGAATCTCTTAAAGGTAAGAAAATTCCTGGTGTGAAAGGTGGGCCGTGGCCTGTCGCCAAGGCTGGCCAAAGGCCGGCCCCTGTTGCGGAGTCAGTGGCGACGCCGTCTTTGAGAACCTGCAACGCAATGGCGCGTTATTTAGCCGCGGAATTCGGGGTTTATGCGACGTGGGATGAAGCGGACTACACAAAGCGAGGCGTGCCGCTGGCGTTTCAGATCACACAGACCATTCGAAGCTGCCCAGAAACCCTACTCCGGAGCGAGACCGGGCCGCGCTGCGTGAGTGCCATTGTAGACTTGCTGGAAGCCGCGAAGTTTGGCGACTCGAAGCGCCGCGTGCCCGGCGTTGTGCCGAATGGCTCACGCAAGGAAGTAAGGGCGTGTGGCCGCAAAGCCCTTGCCATGTTGACCCGCCCACTGAGCGGCAATCGCTTTGAAGTCCCCGCCTTCAGGCTGTGGCGGGGACTTCGCGTTTACCGCGCACGGTTGGCCGTGCTTCGCAACGAATGGCGAAAGTTTCACGAGCCGACCGACATCCGGCTTGAAATTATGCGGGCATTGTACGCCGACGAATTGCAGGAGTACAACAAGATGGAGTTGCGCGGCATTTTTCTGGGCGACCCGAATAACACGCTTCGCGCGGCTGCCCGGCTCGCAGAAAAGGCCACGCGCTTGAGCGCCAGCATCTGGTTACGAGGGTGCAAGTCGTTTGAGCGCAGTTGTCCAAATCTCCGAAAAGCATCCCCCCCTTAAATCAGCCCTCTGGACAGTTGCGCCTATTACTGAAGGGCGCATGAAAGCAGATCCGGCAGTAACTCCGACAGATAACCCCGCAGAGGACGTTCGCTTTCTCACGGCGATTGACGTGGGCCGCCAGGCTGGCTGTCATGCGAACACGGCCAAACAGGTTGCCGAGCAGCTGCGGATTCCCATCGCGCAAACCGTGCGGGGGTGTCGTCTGTTTACTCCTAAACAAGCGGATTCCATTGCCGCAGAAGTTGAGCGGCGACGGAAGGAGGATAAGTACTGAAACCAAACTCGCCACGCGACGTGATCGAAGTTGTAGACATTCCTATCGCGTGCAATGGAAACGGCCTTCGATCCGAAACACTCGCTCGTGAGTTGCGCGAGACCAGCCCGCCCCGCTCCGGCGATTGCGCGACTGGCGTGGAGCGCTTGCTCACGCTCCGCGACGTGCGCGAGGCGGCTCAGGTTTCACGTTGGGCTGTGTGGACATGGATTCGCGACGGTCGGCTACGTGCCGTCAAGATCGGCTCAGTGTCACGAATCAGAATTCAGGATTGGGAGCTTTTTTTGCAGCGGCACGCAACGCCCGCCGAGGTTACCCCGCGCAACAACGGCGAAACCCCGTCATGATTAACACGACAACTCTGGATCGTATCCGCGCCGCGAATTCCCTAGCCGACGTGCTGGCGCGGGATTACGGACGCGAGGTCAAACCGCACGGACCTGGCCGCAAGCGGTGCCTGTGTGTTTTCCATTCCGAAAAGAACGCCTCGCTTGTTCTCAACGAGAAAACGCAGACCTTCAAGTGCTTCGGCTGCGGTGAGAGCGGCGACGTGTTCAAACTGGTGTCCAAGTTGGACTGCCTAGACTTTCCGCACGCCGTCAAGAAGCTTGCGAACCGCGCCGGGGTTCCAGTGGAGAACGGCGGCAACGGACACAAGACCGCGGCGACGATCCGCACGCCAGCGACCACGGCGAAGCCAACCGAAGGCAAGCCAGCAGAAGACCTGTCCGAGACTTGGCGGAAGTGCGTTGGCGCATTTGGCGTGAAGCACGCCGAGCGGCTGGCCGAGTGGCGCGGCTACTCGCCGGACTTCGTGCGCTGGCTTCGTGATCGTGAGCTTGTCGGCATTTACCGCGACAACCTTGCGCTTCCTGTCCACGGCGACGGCGGCGCGGTGCTCGGCATTCACTACCGGCTGCAACTCGACAGCAAGGTGACCTGGGCGTACTGGCCGAACGGCTGCAAGGCGCGTCCGCTGGTGATCGGGGACACGAAAGCGGCGGCGTATATTCTCGCGCTTGAAAGTCAATGGGATTTGCTCGCCGTTCTCGACAAGCGGCAATGGCACGTCCAACAGGATCGGGCCTTGGCCTTCGTTGCCACTCGTGGCGCGGCCAACGGCAAGGTGATTGGCGGACTTGTGGGGCGTGGTGCTGTCGTTCTCGCCTATCCTCAAAACGACGAACCCGGCGCGAAGTGGCTTCAAGATGTGGCCGACAACGCCACCGGCGCAAAGGTGCTTCAGGTCCAAACGCCTTCACCACATAAGGACGCGAACGACTGGACACGAGCCGGCGCGACACTCAAAGACCTGACACGAGCCGAGGCGCACGCGGCCACGGTGCAACCGTCCAAGGATGCGCCCCGGCCTTTGATCGAATTTCTGAAGCCGTCCGAGTTGCGCGCCTACCAGCCGCCGGAAGGTGTTGTTCTCGTTGGTGATTGTCACATCACGCGCGGAAATGTTTTCGTGATCGGCGGCGCGCCTGGTATCGGAAAAAGCCGCAGCGTCGTTGCGCTGGCCGAAGCCGGGGCCAAATGCGCGGGCTGGTTTGGACTTCCTGTCCGTTGTCCATTCAAAACAATGATCGTGCAAAACGAGAACGGCCAGTTTCGCTTGTCGAAAGAGTTTTCCGAGTTGGATTGCGCCGCGCTCGACAATTTCGTGCGCGTCTGTCCGCCGCCGCCCTTCGGCCTGACGTTCGAGCGGCCAGAGTTTCAAGCGGCGCTTGCCGAAGCACTCGACGCCTTCAAGCCGGACGTGGTTGTTGTGGATCCGTGGAATGCCGTTGCGCGCGACGAAAGGGCGCGTGACTACTTGGACACCTTCAAGACGATCCGCGCACTTGTGCCGAGTGGCGATAACTCGCCGGCGCTGGGCATAGTAGCGCACACGCGCAAGCCGAAGTCGGACGAGCGGACTACCGGGCGCGGCCTTCTCAACTTGCTGGCCGGCTCTTACGTTCTCGGCAGTGTGCCGCGCTCTGTCTTCGTCTTGCAATCGGCTAGTGACGATCCCACCGACGCCCGCGTTGTGTTGACGTGCTGTAAAAACAACGATGGCGAGCTTGGCGACCGGACAGCGTGGGAACGGCGCAACGGCTTATTCGCGCCTGTGTCGGACTTTGATTGGATGGAGTTTGACAGGCCCGCCAGTGATCGGCCTACCGTGACGGAAGCGGACATAGCCGAAGTGTTAGAACACGGACGCCGGCGCGTGAGGAAAGCTGTCGCGATTGCCGAGCTACAAGAGCGCACTAGCGCGGGGAAGTCAGCTTGTTACAACGCGCTGAATGTGAAAGGGCGTTTCGCCAAGCATCTGACCGAAAGTGAGGGGCTGTTGACGTGGATACCTTGACCACGCCCGGTTTCCACTTTCCACTTCCCCTATAGGCAACGTGGAAGTGGAAATACAACCTTCCACACGTTTCCACATGGAAAGAAGTGGAAACCAGCCCCAACCGAGATGAGACCATCGAATGAACTTTGAAACCGTCAATGTGGCTGAGAGTGAGCAGTCGCTTGACAGCGGCATGACAGTCGGAAATGCCCTGCTCGCGAGCGTTCGCACAAAGTGGATCGAGGATGCCGAGTTGCACGTCCACGCCGCCCGCCTGTGGGGGCTTGGTAAGGAATCTTTTGACGCCAAGAAAATTTCTAAGGTTGGGGCACCTTTGCAGTTCGCTATTTATGGCCTTGAAAAACCGAGGTAAAGTTACTGCTGACGGCGCGATCAGCCAATCCGAGTTCGGCCGGCGCATTGGTGTGTCTCCTCAGCGGATCACAAAGTTCATTGACGCTGGAATCGTCAAAAAACGCGAAGACGGCAAGCTGGATTTTGCCGAATCGCTGGCATCGGCTCAAGCGTACTTGGAGAGCCAAGCCAAGACTCAGGAAATGTTTGAGGGAAAGCAGGCCATACACCTGAAATGGATGTTGCTGCGGTGTGAACTGGCTAAAGCGGAGTTGGATCGCGTCTTGGAAAAGGTGCATGATAAGGAAGCGTGCGCGCGAAGCTTGACCGAGGCGCGCGTTGCTGAAAGCCGGAACCTTATGGCACTCGGAGATCGTCTTGCGAGTCGATTCCCCGAACTCGGTCACAGAATAAAAGCCGCTTGCGACGAAGAAGTAGCAGCGGTTCTAACCCGTCTCCACAATGGCCAAGCATTCGGATCACTGATCAACAACAAACCCAAAAAAGGAGAATAGGTATGAGTAACGAGCAAACCCCAGTGCAAAAACTCCAGCAGGTCGCGAGAGAAGCCGAGCAGCTTCTCCGCGATGTTGGAATCCAAACGGCAAACCAGGTCAACGCAGAAGCGAACCGGATCGAATCGGCTGTGCCTGTGCGTCTGAGGGACTGCCCGGGTCTCCCGCGCAAAGTCCTGTCGCTTTTGGCAGTGGTGCGGAGTTCCATCACGCTCCGCGCCCGGCACCCGTCGGCTGTGCCTCGCCCGACCGTGCCCCCTTCCGTTTCGACCATCGCGCCGCGCCCGGCACCCGTGCTTCCGAAATTGCGCGGACTCGCCCGCGTGGAGGCGGCATTCCAGCGCGGCCTCGGCAAGCCCGCGATCCCTTCGGTTTCAGCGCCGCCCCCCTTGCACGGTCTCGCCCGCGTGCAGGCGGGATTCAAGCGCCAACTCGAACGGTCCCGGGCTTCTCACGGCAAACCATCGGAGGCAGCATGAAAAAATCAATTCTGAGCCAGTTGCAGGAACGCTTGGAAAACGCCGCCCAACAAAAAGACTTGCTCGACAGGGAAAGCGAGCTTTTCGCCGCTATCGAGCAGAAGGACCAGCAGATCAAAGCCGTTCAAAAGGAGATCGAGGCGAACGACGCGATGGCTGAATCTCTGCACGCAAAGTTCGCTGCATCCATTTCGTCGGCGAAGGCGTGCGCCGTAAAACTGCTGCGTGGCGATGGCGTACTCACTCCCCGGGAGCACCAGGACGCGATGGCATTTCTCATCCTCGAATTCTTCCAAGGGTCGCTGCGTCGTGAATTCGATGAACACGGCGCGAAGCTTATGGGTAAAGTGCACGCCATCGACATGGAGATCGAGCCGTTGCGGGAAGAACTCGAAAAGGTTCAGAAGCAAATCGCGGAGCCGGAGACAGCGACCAAATGACCATAC
>Ga0187892_10005122_pt1 | contig 20998 bp, 13 predicted proteins | sample MA1701073metaG_FD_139345 | JGI IMG/M metagenome (GOLD analysis project Ga0187892, IMG submission 139345) | Bio-ooze microbial communities from a basaltic lava cave in the Kipuka Kanohina Cave System on the Island of Hawaii, USA - MA170107-3 metaG ... | reverse complement strand
CGTTCGTCCGCTGGATGACCTCGAAGGAAAACCCGCTCTTCGCCAAGGCCCTCGTCAACCGCGCGTGGAGTTACTTCACCGGACGCGGCATCATCGACCCGGTCGACGACATCCGCGCGTCGAACCCGCCCTCGAACGCGGCCCTCCTGGACGCGCTGGCCGACGACTTCGTCAAGCACGGGTACGACCTCCGGCACCTCCACCGCACGATCTGCCGCTCGCACACGTACCAGCTCTCGATCAAAACCCACCGGTGGAACGAGGACGACCGGGTGAACTTCTCGCACGCCTACGCGCGGCGGCTGAGCGCCGAGCAGCTCCAGGACGCGATCGCCGTGGCGACCGGCGTCCGCATGCGCTTCAGCGGCCTCCCCGAGGGGATGCGCGCGGTCGAGATCCCCGACGGGATGGTGAATGCCGGCGGGGGGATGGACTTCCTGAAGCTCTTCGGCCGCCCGGAACGGAAGAGCGCCTGCGAATGCGAGCGGAAGACGGACAGCTTTACGCTCTCCCACACGATGAACCTGGTGAACGGCCCGGTGATCTCCGACGCCATCCACTCGTCCAAGGCGCGCTTCGTCAAGATGGTCGAGGCCGAGAAGGACGACGCGAAGCTGGTGGAGGCGATCTACTACGCCATTCTCAGCAGGCCCCCGACTCCCAAGGAGCACGAGGCCATCGACCTCAAGGCGACGGCTTCCCGGCTCGAGGCGGCGCAGGACCTGGCCTGGGCGCTCATGAATACGCCGGCCTTCATCTTCAATCGATAGACAGGAGGGGATGAGATGCTCTCGATTCCCGGCAAGCCAGGCGCGACCTGCGAAGGCTGGTCCCGGCGCGAGCTGCTCCGCGTGGGCGGCGCGGGCCTCTTCGGCCTGAGTCTCGGCAACGTCTTCAGGCTGGAAGCTCAGGAGGCCGCCAAGGCCGCGGTCAAGAAGGCCGGGTGGGGCAAGGCCAAGCAGGCGATCCTCATCTTCCTCCAGGGCGGCCCCAGCCACATCGACATCTGGGACCCCAAGCCCGAGGCGCCGGACAACGTCCGCGGCAAATTCACGCCCATCAAGACGAAGCTGACCGGCGTCACCGTGAGCGAGACGATGCCCAAGCTCGCGGAGATCATGGACAAGACCACGCTCATCCGGTCCGTCAGCTACACGCCCGCCGGGCTCTTCAACCACACGGCGGCGATGTACCAGATGATGACCGGCTACACGCCCGACCGCGTGTCCCCCTCGGGGCAGCTGGACCCGCCGGCCCCCGGCGACTTCCCCAACGCCGGCTCGCAGGTCGCGAAGATGAAGCCTCCCGACGTCCCGATGCTTCCCTTCGTCATGATGCCCCGCCCCCTCCAGGAATCGAACGTCATCGGGAAGGGCGGCACGGCCGGCTTCCTCGGGAACGCGTACGATCCCTACTACATGTACTCGGACCCGAACCAGGCGATCAATCTCGAGGACCTCACTCTTCGGAAGGAGGTATCGAAGGAGCGGCTCGAGCGCCGCGCCTCGATCCTCGAAAAGGTCAATGCCGCCATGCCCGAGATCGAGAAGGCCGTCGAGAGCTACGCCTTGGACAAGTACTACCAGAAGGCGCTGGACCTGATCCTGTCCGGCCGCGCGCGCAACGCCTTCGACCTCTCCAAGGAGCCCGACGACGTCCGCGCCCGCTACGGCCGCCACACGTTCGGCCAAAGCTGCCTGCTCGCGCGCCGCCTGCTCGAGGCCGGGACCCGGTTCGTCCAGGTCAACTGGCCCGCCGTCGCCAACGGCGACCCCAATACCGACGCCTGGGACACGCACGCGTCGAACTTCGGGCCCCTGAAGAACCTCCACTGCCCCAAGCTCGACAGCGGCGTCTCGTCGCTCGTCGCCGACCTCGACCAGCGCGGGATGCTTCAGGACACGATCGTCGTGGCGATCGGCGAGTTCGGACGCTCGCCGCGCCTGGGGGTCTCCACGTCGGGGAACGGCAACGCGCCCGACGGCCGCGACCACTGGCCGTACTGCTACACGGCGCTCGTGGCCGGCGGCGGGATCGCCCGCGGCGCGGTCTACGGCAGGAGCGACGCCACGGCGTCCTCGCCCGCCGAGAAGCCGGTCCACCCCACGCAGCTCCTGGCGACCGTCTACTACGCGCTGGGGATCGACCCGCACACGACGGTGTACAACCACCTGAACCAGCCCCGCGAGCTGGTCCCGGCGGAACCCGTCCTGGAGCTGTTCGGATAGCGTGCCATGAAACGGACCCTCTGGTTCATGGCTCTCGCCCTGACCGCGACGGCGCAGAACGCGCCCCCGCCCGACCCGAGGCCCAAAGCCGCCGCGGCCGACCCCGGCGTCCTCCAGCGCGGCACGACGGCCGAGGTCACGATCACCGGAGAGCGCCTGGCCGGCGCCGCCGCCGTCCACGTCTCGGGCGACGGCAAGGTCACCGCCGAACTCCCCGCCGGACGGAAACCTGAGGCCGGCAAAGTCGTTCTTCGCCTCACCGCCGCCGCGGACGCCGAACTCGGCGAGCGGGAGCTTCGCGTGATGGGTTCCGACGGCGTGTCCAACCCGCTGCCCTTGGCCGTCACCCTCCTCCCGGTCGTCGGCGAGAAGGAGCCTAACAACCGCCCCGACCAGGCCCAGCGGATCGAGCTTCCCGCGCTCCTCTTGGGATCGATCCACGGCGGCACCGAGATCGACGCCTTCCGCTTCGTCGCCCGGAAGGGCCAGCACCTGGTCTTCAATGCCTACGCCTTCCGGCTGGGCTCGAAGCTCGACGTCGCCCTTTCTCTCTTTGACGCGTCGGGGAACGAAGTCGCCCGGGACAACGATACCTATGGCCTGGACGCGATGATCGGCTATACGGTCCCCGAAGACGGCGAGTTCGTCCTGGCGGTACGGGACGCCCTCTACCGCGGCGGAGGAGACTACACCTACCGACTCGAAGCCGGCGAGATCCCCTGGGTCGAGTCGATCTTTCCACTGGGCGGCCAGCGGGGGAAGAGCGTTGAGATCGTCGCCGCGGGCCGCAACTTGCCGCCGGAATCGAAAGCGCGGCTCGACCTCGAAGCCGACGCGCCCCTCGGACGGCGCGAAGTGCGGATCGCCACGCCGTTCGGCCCGTCGAACCCGCGCCCGTTCGAAGTCGGCACCCTTCCCGAGGCGCTCGAGTCGGAACCGAACGACGCCCTGGGCCAAGCCAACGCCGTAACCCTGCCCCTCGTCGTCAACGGCCGGATCGAGAGGCCGGGCGACGTCGACCTGTTCCGTTTCACGGCGGGCGACGCGACGCAGCTCGTCTGCGAGGTCGTGGCCAACCGGTACGGCTCGTCCCTCGACGCCCTCCTCACGCTCGCGGACGCGAACGGCCGCCCGATCGCCCACAACGACGACGCCGCCAACACGTTCGCCGACGCGCGGATCGATTACAACGGCTTCAAGAAGGGGGCCGAGTACGTCTTGCGCGTGCGCGATCTCGTCGGCCGCGGCGGGCACGCGTTCGGCTACCGGCTCACGATTGCCCCGCCACGCACGGCCGAGCCCAACTTCTCGCTCCGATTCCAGCCCGACGCGATCCCCATCTCGCGAGGAAGCCACGGCCGGGCGTGGTGCGAACTGAGGCGCGAGGGGGGCTTCCAGGGCGAGGTCAGCCTCGCGATCGAAGGTCTGCCGCCAGGCGTCACGGCCGACCCCGCGGTCGTCCCGGCCAAGGGCCCCGCGACGACGTTCCTGTGCCTCTCCGCCGCCGCGGACGCGCCGATGGGTTCTTACCCGGTGCGCCTGGTCGCCCGGGGCAAGGTCGGCGAGCGCGACCTCGCGCGGACGGGCCAGCCGGAGTACGAGGCGCGCGTCGTGCGGCAGGGATTCCTCACGGTTCTGGACGCCCCGCCCTTCACGGTCGAGGCGCTGGGCGCTCCTTCGGAGGAGCAGCGGAGGAAGAACGACGCGGAGGTTGCGGAGCTCGAAAAGCAGTTGGCCGCCCCGTCGCCGGAGATCGACAAGGGTCTCCCGGCCTGGGAGGCGAAGGCGCGCGCCTCGTGGATCGGCCTCAAGTTCGAGCAGGCCGCGTCGCAGACGGGCGCGAAGCTGACGCTCCAGGAAGACGGCTCGTACTTTGTCGAGGGCGACAGCCCCGCGACGGATACGTTCGTGCTCGAGCTGAATACGTCGATGAAGGGCATCCGTGCCTTCCGCCTCGAGGCGCTGCCGGACGACCGCCTGCCCGCCAAGGGACCGGGGCGGGCGGGGAACGGCAACTTCGTCCTGTCGGAATTCAAGGTCCGCGTGTACGACGCCGCGGGCCAGCGCACGGCGGTGGAGCTGGTCGACCCCACGGTCGATTTCGCCCAGGACGGCTGGCCCGTCGCGGGCACTCTGGACGGAAACGGCGAGACCGGCTGGGCGGTCGCCCCGGAGTTCGGCAAGACGCACACCGCGATCTATCGGACCAAGGCGCCGGTCGACGTCGGATCCCGAATCCAAGTCAAGCTTGAGCACAACTCCGTCCACGCACAGCACGTCATCGGCAGATTCCGGATTTCGGCGACATCCGCCGGCGACCTGGCGGCGGCGGGCGAGCTGGGGTCGGACGTGCAGGCGGTGCTGGACACGCCCGCGGAGAAGCGGACCGACGCTCAGAAGGCGCGGCTTCTCGCGTACTACCGCACCGTGGCGCCGGAGCTCGAGGAGCTTCGCCGGCGCATCGCGCGCCTCAAGGTCGAGGCGGCGGACTTCCCGCCGCAGGCGGCCCGCAACGTGGCTGCCTCGCTCGGCGTGGCGCTCAAGCGTCGGGAAGGATTCACGGGCGACGTCACGATCAGCCTCGAAGGCTTCACCGCCGGCCGCGACGACAAGACGAAGCTTCCCAAGGCGACCACGGAGAGTCTCGATCTCAAGCCCGTGACGCTGAAGGGCGGCCAGGACTCGGCCGTCCTTTCCTTCAAGCCCAAGGCGAACTGCGAGCTGGGCACCCGGACGATTCTGATCCGCGCCGACGCCAAAGTGGGCGCCTACGCGGTGGTGCAGTACAGCCGGCCGATCCCTCTCACCGTGCTCGACAAAGCGAAAAAGTAAGGGGCGCTCGATGGAAATGCTTCTCGTCCTTCTTCTGACGCAGGACAAGCCCGTCAGCTACCACCGGGACGTGATGCCGATCCTGAAGGCGAACTGCATGGGCTGCCACAACCCGGAGAAGAAGAAGGGCAAGCTGGACATGACGACGGTCGCCTTGATGATCAAGGGCGGCAAGGAAGGGCCGGCGTTCGTCGCGGGCAACCCCGAAAAGAGTCTCCTCGTCCAGCAGATCAGCGGTGCCGAACCCGCGATGCCGGAGAAGGGCGACCCGCTCAAATCGGAGCAGGTGGCTCTGATCGCCCGCTGGATCAAGGAAGGTGCCAAGGACGACACCCCCGCCGCCGGGGCGGCGAAGGGTGCGCCCGCGGTGTACTCGGCGCTCCCGGTCGTCCCGCGCCTGGCGTGGTCGCCGGACGGGTCGCTCCTGGCGGTGCCGGGGTACCACGAGATCCTCCTCCATGCGGCGGACGGGTCGCGGATCGTCGCGCGCCTCGCGGGCGGCTCCCCGCGCGTCGACTCGATCGCCTTCTCGGCGGACGGCAAGTGGCTCGTCGTGGCCGGCGGCGCGCCGGCGCAGTTCGGCGAAATCCAGGTCTGGGACGTCGCCGGCCGCGCGCTCGCCAAATCGTTCAAGGTGTCCCACGACATGCTCCTCGGGGTTTCCTTATCGCCCGACGCCGAGCGCGTCGCCTTCGCCTGTGCCGACAAGACGGTGCGGATGATCGCGGCCGCCGACGGCAAGGAGCTCATGAAGTTCGACAGCCACACCGACTGGGTCTACGGGACCACGTTCTCCTCGGACGGAAAGCGGCTCCTCACGAGCAGCAAGGATCGCGCGATGAAGCTGATCGAGGTCTCCAACGGCCAGTTCATCGACGACGTGAACAAACTCCTGGAGTCGATCCTGTGCATCGCGCGGCACCCCAAAGAAAACCTGGTCCTCTACGGCGGGGCGCTCGGGACGCCGCGGATCTATCGCATGCAGGACAACCAGGGTCGGACCGCCGCGAACAACGACACGAACCTGGTCCGGCAGTTCGAGCGCCAGCCCGGCGCGGTCCACGCGGTGGCCTGGAGTCCGGACGGGGCGCTGGTGGCCGTGGGCGGCGTCGGGGCGGAGGCGCGCCTCTACCGGGTGGCCGACGGCGCTCGGGTGGCAACGCTCACCGGCCACGAGGGCGCGATCTTCGCGCTGGCCTTCCATCCCGACGGGAAGACGATCGCGACCGGGGGCTTCGACGGGCAGGTGCGGATTTTCGACGTCAAGACGGGCAAGCTGGCCCGGTCCTTCGTGCCGGTCCCGGTCGCTGCCGAAGAAAAGCCCGCAGAGGCCCGCAGCAAGGGACCGTAGTCCGGCCGTCGCGCCTTCGTTCCAAAATTCATTCACGATTGAACCTCCCTTTACCCGTACGCGTCTAAAAGATGTGCCGTCCGGTATCGGGCGGGCAGACCGGGGTGGGTTGAGTCTAGAGGGAGGACGCCATGCGCAGCAGGTCTGCCCTTTCGCGTCTTTCGTATCGCCGCCTCGTCGTGCCGTCGATACTGTTCCTCATGGTTGTGGCGGCTGCCCTGCTGCGGCCGGGCAGCACGGCGGAGCGACCGATCGAAGGGGGTCTTTCTCCCGAGGCTACTCGAAGACTTCAGACGCTATCCGCCGAAATTGCGCCGTGGGTCGGACTGTTCGCTTCTCAAGCGGACACTTTGTCGCTTGCGCTTTGCCAAACGACCCCGGAGGATCAAGAGGAAGGAATCCTGGAGTTCGCCGGGTTCGTCTCAGATTGGAGCGACGCCTTCGTAGCCGAGTACCGGGCGTTGGTTCAAGCGGCCGCTCGCGTGGAGGGCGCAACGCTCAGCTCGGCGCAGGCCCACGTGGCGCGAGGGGTTCGACATAGGTCGCGGCCGATTAGAATCCCGCTTTCTGTCTCGCCGAATCGCCTCGCGCTGCTTGCCTCCCCCGTCCCCGCGCAAGGTCCGGGCGGTCAAGCTGAACAGGTTCTCAGGAGCGTTCTCGGACGGCTGGCGACGCTCCTGAATCGGCTGCCGCCTGGCTCGAGGGCGGCTCGCGGCCTGCTCACGGCGATTGCGGCCATCCGTCGAATTCTCGTTGCCTTCGACACGGAACCGGTCGCTATTACGTTCACGAGCCCCGGTGAAGGACTCGTCACGAACTCCATTCCGGCCATCGAGTTCGTCATGTCGGATGCGGGATCCGGTCCCGACCCCGGCTCGCGCCGCCTGCTTGCGGTGAACACGGGGCCCGTCGTGCAAACGACAACCGATCTCACCGCGTTCACGATTGTCTCCGCAACGGACCCCTCGAGTGGAACGGTGACGATCCAAACCGTGGGGTTGTCCCCGTCCGCGATCCAAGACGGCTACATTCGCCTCGAGGCCTCGGGCACCGACGTGGCCAACAATCCCCGAACGACCGCGATTCGCAACTTCGTGCTCGATCGACAGGGACCCGTCGTGACCGTAACGAGACCCCCGGATGGGGGAATCACGTTTTCGGCAACTACGGGGCTCGAAGCGTCTCTCAGTGACCCTGTGTCCGGCATTGACTTGGCCTCCCTCGTGGTGACGTTCAACGGAACGAACATCACGGGAACTCTCTCCGCCGAAGTGACTTCGCTCACCTCTCGGGGTTTTCCCAATCAGGTCAGGCTCACCGGCTCTCTTGACGTCGTGATCGGACGCAACGATCTCATCATCGCCGTCTCCGACTTCGCGTCGAATTCAGGACAGGCACGGGTCTCCTTTACCGGAAGCGTCCGGGACGGCGGACAACTCGAGCCCGAGCCGTTCCCGGACATTGCCCTTGAGAAGGTGCCGCCGGACGATCCTCACGGCGGGTTCGAGGGCGGCTACCCGACCGCCACGAGCGCAACGCTGAAGGTGCGCGCGACGAACCCGCAGGGGTCCCCTGCCGGCATTCGCCTGGTCGCTCGGCTGATCGACGGGGAGGGAGCGGTCATTCCCGCGCCCGATCGTTCCCTCGTGACCAACGGGGAGGGTCTGGCCGGCTTCCGAGTGGCTTTCGGCCGGAAGTCGGGGCCGCACACGGTGGAGGTGACCGCGACCAACGCCACAGTCCGCGACCCCTTGAGATTCACGGTCGACGCGATCCCGTTCGATTTCGTCGCCACCATCGAGTCGGACCATATGGACGGAAGCGGCGCGCTTGTCACGATCCACTCTCCCCAGTTCGTTCATGTGCGCGTCTTCGAGAGCGACGGACAGGGGAATCCGATTCCGCCGTCCCAGGGCAAGCTCACCTTCCTCGACCCCGAAATCCTGACGGAGCGAGGCGCGGGCCGAACCGCCGTCCAGTTCACGGGTGTGGCCGGCTTTCTGATCAGGCCTCGCGCCGTGGGAGAATACTTCGTCACCGCGGAGGCGGTCGGAGTCACCGACGAAAACGGCAGGCCTGTCCGCCGAATCGTCCCCGATTCCATTTTCCAGCGAGGCGAGCAGTTCTTGACGCACACCCGGATTGAGTCCGGGCAAGGGCAGCGGGCTTATCCGGGCAAGGAAACTCTGGAACCGCTGGCCGCCCGGCTGGTCCCTGGAACGCGACCGGATTTGGAGCCCAATCCGCCCGATCGGATTGTCTTTACCATCTCGACGGACTCCCAGCCCAGATACGAGAGCCAATTCCTTCCGGGAACGCTTCTCCCGGTGGTCGGGAGCGATCCGATCCAGGTCTCTCCCACGAGGCTGTCGTTGAAAGCGGTCAACGGAGTCGCTTCCGTCCGATTCAAACCTCAAATGCCCATCAGCGCCATCATCACGATCGCGGCAGAACGGAGTCCGCAACCGCTGGTGCCCAATGACTTTTTCATCGTCGGCGGCCCTCGCGCTTACCTGGCACGGAAAAACTTCGCGCGAGACGGCGCCGGCAGGATCGTCCGGGACAGTCAAGGAAACGCGACGCCCACGGATGAATTCGAGGAGATCCCCAGCAAGGACCGTGAGCCGTTTGTTAGAGTAGCCGATATCCTGAGCTACTACTCTCGAAAGTAGTCGCACGGCGCGAGGATTTCAGGCGGCCTCGGAGACGAGCTTCTTGAGATTGGCGTCGCGAGTGGCCCAGAGGGCCGCGGCGAGAAGCGTGCCCTTGGAGGTCAAGACGTAGCGATGGGTCTTGTGGACCTTGCGGATGAGGCCATGTGCCCGAAGAAGACGAATCTGACGACCGATCTTGGCGGCGATGCGCTTCTGGTCCGCGGAGTCGAGCTTGGCAGACTTGGGGTGAAGAATCCGGCGCAGGTCGCGGTTGCGGAAACCCGCGGTCGCGAACTCTCCCCTGGAGACGGCCGACAGAAGCGCCACGTCATGAGGATCGCCAATGCGCAAAGCTCGCCAGCGGCGCTCGCCTTCAAGGACCGGCTTGGCGACGGCATCGAAGATCTCGGAGCAGGGGGTACGGTCCTCGACGGCGGCAAGGGCCTCCAGGTAGCGCTCGTTGGAGCGTTGCGAAACCTCGGCACGACGATGCAGATCGGCGACGCCCTTGCGCAGAGGCTTCCAGTCGAGCTTTCCCTGGGGGTCCTTGTGGGGCGGACGGAAGACCTTGAAGTCCTGGGTCTTGGCGATCGTGGTCTCGACGCGAAGGATGCTGGCGGCCTTGTCGTACATCTTGATCGAGTTGCCGCGGACCCAGTGTTTGACCCGGACGCCCTCGGCGCGGTTCTTGAAGCTGGTGGTGATCTCGCCGAGGAAGTGGCCGTTGGCTTTGCGCCCCAGGAAGCGCATGACGTCGGGGCTCTTGAAATGCAGCATCGCATGGCGGACCAGGGTTGGATAGAGCTGGGCGAGAGTGGCCGGATCTCGGAAGAGCAGGTCCGTCGCCCACTCGGTCTGGTAGGCGGACCAGTAGTAGTCCATGGGATAGGGCTCGAAGATCTTCCGATGAAGAGGGTTCATCGAGCGGGCGATCTGGCTCAGGGCCTCCGGCCAGTCGGTGCGGAGTTGCCGGTCCAAGAGCCGCTGAGCCAGGCGGGGCTCCTCCAGCCAGGGAAAGGCGTTGTCAGCGCGTTTGAACCCGGAGTCCTTCGCGGCCAGGTCGCGGGCGAGCCATTCGCGTCCGTTGAGGCAGATCTGGATGTTGAAGGGAAACCAGGTCTGGAGGCGGGCGTTGATGAACCCGAAGCGCGGATGGAGGAAGTACTTGTAGAGGTGGAGGCACTTGCTGGGAACGAGCCGGAGGCCGCGCTCACGCCGGTCCTGGGACTTGTGGTACTCGAAGCTCATGCAGGGCTCGACCGTCGTGAAGGCGCAGATGAGGCCTTCCTTCACCGGGTGCTTGGACAGAAGCTTCCGCGCGAGATCCTCCTTGCTGGATTGGCTGGAGGCCAGGTAGAGCTCCGGCCGACCCAGCTTCCGAACGTCGGCCAGGGCGGCCGCCTTGACCTGCTCGGTCGTGCGCTGGACGTAGGGCTTGAAGTCCAGCAGACGAACGCCGGCGTGCTCGAGGAAGTGGAACATCCCGTACCGGCGCATGAGCGGCAAGAGCGTCCCGCGAAATACCAGGCGGTCGAAGCCCGACAGAACTGCCGTGACTTGCGACCCCAATCGTGCTATGAACGTCTTCACGGCTCCCTCCTTTCGGCATGTTGGTCGTCTCGCAACAACCTTCATACCTTGAGGGGGGATGCCCTGTCATGAACCTGTTGGGTTGCGGGCGTCAGCCCGCGCTATGAAGTTCTCCCACTTCCAGTCAGGTTCTTGGAGGGTTACGAATAACGCCAGAAGGGCGATCACGTCTCCTCCAGAGAACCTCTCGAGAATCATACCCGGCAGGTTTCCGGCATAAGGAAAGTTCCTGAGACTGGACCAAGTGCAATCTTGTCACACCCATGATCCTTAGTTCTTGATTCTTAGCCTTGGATCTCCGATCCTACCGGCGATGCACCGCCGCAAACTTCTAATCGGAAACGAGTGGGTCGACGCAAAGGACACGATTACGGTCCGAAGCCCCTACTCGGGCGAGGTCGTGGGCGAGGTCGCCAAGGCCGGGCCCGAGGAGATGGAGCGCGCGATCCAGGCCTGCGTGCGAGGGTTTGAGGAGACGCGAAAGCTCTCCTCCGTCCGGCGGTCGGAGATCCTCCAAAAAGTCGCGGCCGGCCTGGCCCGGCGGCGCGAGGAGCTGGCGCGCACGATCACGCTCGAAAACGCGAAGCCGCTCAAACTGTCCCGAGTGGAGGTCGACCGGGCGACGGCGACCTTCACGATCGCGGCCGAAGAAGCGAAGCGGATCGGAGGGGAGCTCCTGCCGCTCGACCTGAACGCCCAGTCGGAGGGCCGGCTGGGGATCACGCGGCGATTCCCGCTGGGGCCGGTCTTCGCCATCACGCCGTTCAACTTCCCGCTCAACCTCGTGGCGCACAAGGTCGCGCCGGCGATGGCGGCGGGGAACTCGCTCGTGCTCAAGCCCGCGAGCGCGACGCCCCTGACCGCGCTTTTCCTGGCCGAGCTCCTGCTGGAGGCGGGCATGGTCCCCGGCACGGTGAACGTGACGCCCTGCGGCGCGGACCTGGCGGACCGCCTTGTGGCGGACGAGCGCTTCAAGCTCATCACCTTTACCGGCAGCCCCGCGGTGGGCTGGGACCTCAAGCGAAAGTCCGGCAAGAAGCGGGTGCTCCTCGAGCTGGGCGGCAATGCCGCGGTCGTAGTCCATGAGGACGCGGACCTCGATCTCGCGGTCGAGCGGGCCGTTCAAGGGGCCTTCGCGTTTTCCGGCCAGGTGTGCATCTCCGTCCAGCGGGTCTACCTGCACGAAAAGATCGCCGACACCTTTACGCACAAGTTCCTCGAACGGACCCGGAAGCTGGTCGTGGGCGATCCCCTGGACGAAAAGACCGACCTGGGGCCGATGATCGATGAAAGCGCGCTCCGCAAGACCCAGGAGTGGGTGGACGAAGCCGTGAAAGGCGGGGCCAGGCTCCTGTCGGGGGGCCGCCGGGACGGACGGTTTTTCGCCCCCACGGTCCTGGAGGGCGTCCAGCCGGGCATGAAGGTGCACGGCTCGGAGGCGTTCGCTCCGCTGGTCAACTTCTACCGCTACCGGGACTTCGCCGAGGCGCTCCGGGCGGTGAACGATTCCGCCTACGGGCTCCAGGCGGGCGTGTTCACGCGCGACGTCGGGCGCGTGTTCAATGCCTTTGAAACCCTGGAAGTCGGCGGCGTGATCGTCAACGACGCCCCGACGTTCCGGGTCGACCACATGCCGTACGGGGGCGAGAAGGATTCCGGCCAGGGCCGCGAGGGGGTCCGCTACGCCATCGAGGAGATGACGGAGCTGCGGCTCCTGGCCCTCAACCTCAAGGGCTGAATCCGCAAGGCGGACCGCTTCTCTTGACATACCGATCCAAACTAGGCTATAACGTTACTAGCTATGGGAAACAGGGAAAAACTGCTGACGACCGCGACGTCCATCTTCGGGAAGCGCGGCTATCAGGCGACCAGCGTGGACGACATCCTCGATGCCGCCCGGGTCGCGCCGTCGAACTTCTACTACCATTTCAAGTCCAAGGAGAAGCTCGCCTACGAGGTCCTGGAGGCGACCTTCCAGGCAACCCGCCAGCAGATCGCCCCCCTTTTCATGAACCGCAAGCTCCGGCCTGCCGAGAAACTGGAACATCTGCACCGCCTGTTCGTCAAAAAAATGGCCGACAACGGGTGCCGGGGCGGCTGTCCGCTCGGGAACCTCGCCCAGGAACTTTCGGATTCCCACCCCGGCTTCCGCCAGAGGCTCGCGGAATTCTTCGAGGAATGCATGGACGGGATCGCGCTGGTCGTGGCCGAAGGGGTCCGGAAGGGCGAGTTCCGGCGGGACATCGAGCCGCACGACGCGGCGTACCTGCTGTTCGGGGCGATTGAAGGGTTGATCCTCCTCTCGAAGAGCCTGAAGGACGTGGCGCCGCTGGAGCGGGGATTCCGGCAGGCCCTGGCACTGCTGAAGGAGAAACATTAGGATCCGACGTTTCTAAACCGAGGGAGTCATGGAAGTCACCTTCGAAACACTGGTCGAGACCCACCGCGAGGCGCTCCTGCGCGCCGCGCTCAAATTCTGCCACGGGGACGAATCGCTGGCCGAGGACATGGTCCAGGATACGTACGTCAAGGCGCTCCGTCACGCGGACCGGTTCGCGGCCGGGACGAACCTGCGCGCCTGGCTCATGCGCATTCTCTACAACAACGTCATGAGCACGTACCGGCACAAGCAGGTCGCCAAGGAAGGCCCGTACCCCGAAGGGTTCGACCCCGTGGAACACCTGCCGACCGACCTCGAAGTGAGCGACGAAGTGCTCCGCGCCGTGGGCGACCTGCCGGAGGACTACCGCAGGGTCTTCCTCATGGCGGCCCTCGAGGACTCCCCCTACCAGGTCATCGCCGACAAACTCGGGATCCCCGTGGGCACGGTCATGTCGCGCCTCTGGCGGGCCCGCCGCACGCTCAAGGAGCGCCTGGCCCTGGCGTCGATGAACTAGGCCGTGTCTTCTCAGACACGGCCGGGTCCGTCGGGAGGCTTGGATATGACAAAATCGTCAGGCTATATCGTCATACCCGCGCGACCCGACGGGGTATGACGATATAGCCTGACGATTTTGTCATATCCTGCGTTTTCAGACGGACCTTAGACGCGGTTTGCCTTTCGGCGCATCAGGGCCACAAAGAAGGGCGCGCCCAGCAGCGCCGTTACCGCGCCGATCGGGAGAGGAGTTCCCGGGGCGACGGCCCGAGCCGCCACGTCCGCCAGAGTGAGAAGCGCGCCGCCCGCGAGCGCCGTTACCGGCACCAGGGCCCGGTGGCGGGGCCCTACCGCCCCCCGAAGAACGTGTGGCACGATGAGTCCGACGAACCCGATGATCCCGCAGGCCGCCACCGCCGCCGCGGCCGCCACCGTTCCCGCCGCCAGGAGAAGGCGCTTGGACCGCTCGACCTCCACCCCTAGCTGCTGCGCCGGCTCCTCCCCCAGAAGCATGAGATCCAGGTCGCGCGCGTAGACGACCGCCACCGCCGCCGACGCCGCCAGGCACGGCGCCAGCACCTTCACGCGGTCCCACGGGTTCGTGTCGCTGATGTAGCCCATGAGCCACGCCACGACCCGGCTCCAGGTCGGGCTGCCATAGAGAAGAAGAATTGAAAGGAGCGCTCCGCAGAACGAGCCGATCGCGAACCCGGCCAGCAGGAGCGATCCCATCGGAACCCGACCCCGCACCGCCGCCAGGCGGTACGCCAGCGCCGCCGCTCCCAAGCCGCCCGCGAACGCCGCCGCCGATGAGGCTCCCAAGCCCAGCACGGTCGTCTCGACCCCCGCCACGATGGCCGCGACCGCGCCGAGCGCCGCCCCTCCGGACACCCCCACCACGAACGGGTCCGCCAGCGGGTTCCGGAAGAGCCCCTGGAAAATCGTGCCGGAAAGGGCCAGCGACGCGCCCGCCAGGAAGGCCAGCACCGCCCGCCCCAGCCGCACTTCGTAGAGAATCGTCGGCGTCGTCCGGTCGAACGGCGTGGACCCGACGAGCATCGACCCGGCCACGGCCGCCGCCGCGATCAGCGCCAGGCCCCCGACCGCCCAGGCGCTAGGGATTCTTCTCATGCAGCAAGCGCGCCGCTTCCTCGAGCCCCTGGAGCAGCCGGGGCGCGGGGTAGAGGAAAGCGTCCTTGGCCACGAAGTGGACCCGGCCGGCCTTGACGGCGCGGAGGCCCTTCCAACCGGCGCGACGTTCCAGCCCCTCCCGGAAGTCGTGCGGGATCAGGATCACCTCCGGGTCTCGCGCGAGAACGCTCTCCCAGTCCACGAGCTTCCACCCGCCGTCGAAGACGAGCCGCCCGCCGGCCCGCCGGATCGCATCGCCGACATAGCTCTCCGGCCCCGTGGTCCACATGGGCTCGACGCTCTGCTCGAAATACACGAGCGGCGCCGCCCTCCCGGCGACGCGCGCCTCCACGGCCCGCACGCGGGCGAGCAGCGCGTCGGCCGCGCGACGCCCTTCGTCGGCGTGACCGGTGACGTCGCCCAGGAGGCGCAGCGCCTCGGCGATCTGCTCGAAGTTCATCGGGTCGACGGAAAAAACCGCGTACCCGCGCCGCTCAAGGTCGGCCGTCGTGTCCTTCGTGATCCGCTCGCAGGTCACGATCAGGTCGGGCCGGAGCGCCGCCAGCGCTTCCGCGTTCACGACGATGGAACCGATCTTGGGCTTCTTCTTCGCCTCGGGCGGGGTGTCGCACCAGGTCGTCACGCCCGCGACCTGATCCCCCGCCCCCACCGTGAAGAGAAGCTCCGTGACGCTCGGCACGATCGACACGATCCGCCGCGGAGGGATGGGAACGCGGATCTCCCGGCCGCGGGAGTCGGCGATCGCGCGCGTCGGGCCGGTCGGCCCCTGCGGCTTGCCGCATCCGAGGAGCAGGATGAGGAGGGCCGCGCGCCTCACGTCTTCACCAGGACGAGCGGGCGCCCCGTGTCCGGATGGGGCCGGACGGAAACTTCCACTCCGAACACGTCGCGCAGCGTTCGATCGACGAGCACCTCCGCCGGCGAGCCCGCCGCGGCGATCCTTCCCTTCGAAAGCAGGACGATCCGGTCCGCGAAGGCGGCCGCGAGGTTGAGGTCGTGAAGCGTGGCGAGCACAGCCGTCCCCTTTTCGCGCCGGAGCGTCTCGACGATCCGGAGGATCTGCCCCTGGTAGGCAAGGTCGAGGTGCGCCGTCGGCTCGTCGAGGAGCAGGACCCTGGGCTCCTGCGCGAAGGCCCGCGCCAGGATGACGCGCTGCCGCTCCCCTCCGGAAAGTTCCAGGACCGACCGGCCGCGGAGCTCCCAGGTGCCGGTCCGCTCCATTGCCTCGCGCGCGACGGCCACGTCCTTCGCCCCTTCGGACTGAAACCGCCCCAAGTGCGGCGCCCGCCCCATGAGGACGATTTCTTCGCAGGTGAATTCGAATTCGACGGGCGCTTCCTGCGGGACCACCCCGATCGCCCGCGCGCTTTCCCGGGCCGGGAGCGCGTACAGGTCGCGGCCGTCCAGGAGCGCCGATCCCAGCCGCGGCCTCAGGACCCGGCTCATCGAGCGGATGAGCGTGGATTTCCCGGAACCGTTCGGGCCCGCCACCGCCACGAAGTCGCCGGGCGCGACGCGGAGGGTGACGTCGGCCAGGACGTCCGCCCCGTCGTACGCGCAGGCGATCCCGGAGACTTCAAGGATCACTAAAACCGCACCTCCCCGCCGACGAGCCAGCTGTCCTCGGGCGCCGGGTTCACCCGAGTCGCGCTCGCCGAATCGTAGTACTCCCGGTTGGTCATGTTGAAGCCGGAGACGAACGCGCTGAAAGCCCCGGTCGTATACGAGAGTTTACCGTCGAACACCCAGTAGGAATCCAGCTTCCCGAACGTGTTTTCCGCGTCGCCCACAACGTACCGCGCGCCGACGTACCGCCCTCCCAGAGTGAGCCGGAAACCCTCCAGCCGGAACGTCGCCCCCAGCGTGCCCATCAGCCGCGGCGTCACCGGGGTCTGCTTACCTTCGTGGGCCGGGTTGATCGAGTCCGTGATAATCGCGCGGGTGAAGGTGTGAGTGGCGAAGAGTTCCAGCCACTCCCAGGGCGTGGCCCTCAACTCGCTCTCTAATCCCTGGTGGACGACCTCGTCGAAGTTGACGTTGAACCCGGGAAAGGGAGGCGGGCCGAACGTAGGATCGAAGTAGATCTCATCTTCGACCTCCATGCGGAACGCGGAGACGCCGGCCGATCCCCACCGCGCCGACCAGAACCGGACGCCCGCCTCGTACGAGTGGGAGCGCTCGGGGTCCAGGCGCGGATTGCTGACCGTGAAGCCGATCAGCTGGTCCCGCGTCGGGAACTTGAACGAGCGCCCGTAGGCCCCATAGATCGAGAGCTCCTCGAGGACTTTGAACGTGACGCCCGCGTGCGGGCTGATCTGGTCCAGCGCTCGCTGCTCGTCGAGCGAATCCCCCGAAAACACGCTCTCGTCCCGGTCCACGTCCAGCAGCGCGCGGTCCCACCGGACCGAGCCGGTCAGCACCACGAATTCGAACGGCCGAAGCTCCACGTGCTCGTACGCGCCCAGGAGGCGCCGACGGTATTCGCTCTCGTCGAGGGGCGGAAAGGCAGGGGAGCCCGAGTTGGCGTCGGCCAGCTCGTGGGAAGCATCCACGCCCGTGGTGAAGGTTACCGGGCGCCCGAAGAGCTGAGGGGACGCCACGTGCTTGAGCTGGAGCATCGTGATCTCGCTCTCGTCCTGGATCACGAAAGAGCCGCCGAAATCGGCCTTGCCCTCCGTCCAGGTGTGGTTGAGAAAGAGGCTCAGCTCCCCGAGGTCGCCCAGCGTCTGGGTGAGGCCCGCGTCGAGGTAAGTCTCCTCGCGCGACGCGTCGCCCGGAAAGCCCGCCGGCGAGGAACCTTTGCGGCTCAGGGTCGCGATCTCCGCCCGCGAGAGGGAGCCCGGCCGCTCGCGCGTGTCATCATGGTACCCGAGCTTCACGTGGCCGCTAAGGGAGCCGGTGATCGGGACCTCGACGCGGCCGGTGAAGTTCTGCCCGGAGTAATTGCTGTTGTCTCGATAGCCGTCCGAGCTCTCAATGCCGGCGAAAACGTCGAAGAGGACGCCTTCCGCCGCGCCTCCCAGGTTGGCGGATCCCCGGTAGGTGGCCCACGTGCCGCCGGCGACCGCGACGTTGCTGAACGCCTTCTTTCCCCCCTTCTTCGTGATGATGTTGACGACCCCCGCCAGCGCGCCGTCCCCGTAGAGCGCCGCGGCCGGCCCCCGAACGATTTCGATCCTCTCCACGTTCTCGAGGGGGATCGACGCCCAGTCGGTCGACGCCCCGACGACGCTGTTTGTCTTGCGGCCGTCCACGAGCACGAGCGTCCGCTGGCCGGTGCCGGTGCCGTTGTTGAAGCCTCGGATGTCGATCACCGCGTCCACGGAACCTTTGTTCTGACTTTGAACGAAGAAGGCGGGCTGCCGCTCCAGGACTTCGCGGACGTTGACGGCCCCGCTCTCTTCGATCTGCTTGGCGGTGACGACGGTCACGCCCGACGGCACGTCGAGCACGTCGCCTTCCCGGCGCTGGCCGATGATGACCACCTCTTTCGCCTGCGGCTTCGTCGGCTCAACTTTCGGAGGCTCCTGTTCCTGCTGGGCGAACAGGCACAGCGCGGCGATCAGGTTCATAGTCGCTTCCCTCCCTATCGATCGTTCATGCTTCCTTCCGCAGGATGCGGTACACGCGGTCCATATCCAGGCTCGCCCGCACGGCGGCGGCGAGACGGTCGAGCGCGGGGCCGTCGCCGGCCGCCCCGGCGGGCTCCAGGGCCGGCCAGCCGCGGGCGGCGCGGAGGCGGTTGACGAAGGTCCGGCGGAACGCGGGGGCGTCGAAGAGACCGTGGACGTAGGTGCCCCACAGGCGACCGTCGCGCGCGGAGGCGCCGTCGGGGTCGTCCACGCGCTCGCCCCGCCGTTCCGTGATCCGGAAGACGGGGGCCGAGTCGCTCTCGGTGCGGCCCAGGTGGATCTCGTAGCCCTCGATCGGCGCGCCGCTTTCGACGTGGACGCCGCGGACCTGGGCCGTCACCTTAGTCCCCGCGAAGACGGTGCGGACCGGCAGCAGGCCGAGGCCCTCTTCGGACTCGTCGCGGGACTCTACGCGATCCGGGTCGGAGACGCGCTCTCCCAGCATCTGAAAGCCGCCGCAGATCCCCACGACGGTCGCCCCTCTCTCCAGGCATCGGGCGATGGCGTGCGGGAACCCGGCGGCTTTCAGGCGTCGGAGGTCGGCCACCGTGCTTTTCGTACCGGGGAGGACCAGCGCGTCCGCATCGTCACCGTCGGGGCGCTCGAGGTAGCGGACGGCCACGTCCGGCTCCCTCCCGAGCGCGTCAAAGTCCGTGAAATTGGCCATCCTCGGGTGGAGGATCACGTCGATCCGGATCTTCCCTACCTGAGGCGGTCCTCCGACCTTCCGAGCGGGGACCTCGTCCTCCTCGGGCAGGTCGAGGTCGCGCAGGTGCGGGACGACCCCCAGGACGGGCCGCCCCGTCTCGCGCTCGAGGAAGTCCAGCCCGGGTTTCAGGATCGACAGATCGCCGCGGAACCTGTTGATGATGAAGCCGCGAACGCGTGCGCGCTCGGCCTCCGTGAGCAGCTGCACCGTGCCCACCAGGTGGGCGAAAACGCCGCCCCGGTCGATGTCCGCCGCGAGGAGGACCGGGGCGTCGGCGAGCTCCGCGGTCCGCATGTTGACGAGGTCGGAGTCGCGGAGGTTCACTTCGGCGGGACTCCCGGCGCCCTCGATGACGAGGATGTCGTACTCGGCCCGGAGGCGCTCGAGGCAACCGCGGAGCATCCCGAGGAGCTGAGGCTTGTAGGCCTGGTACTCGAGGGCGGTCATGGCGCGGACGGGTCTGCCGAGGACAATGACCTGAGCGGCGGAGTCGGTGGAGGGCTTGAGAAGGATCGGATTCATGTCGACGGTGGGTTCGATGCCGCACGCCTGCGCCTGGAGGGCGGTGGACCGGCCGATCTCGCCCCCGTCGCGGCAGACGAAGGCGTTGTTGGCCATGTTCTGGGCTTTGAAGGGGGCGACCCGCCGGCCGTCCTGGGCGAAGATTCGGCAGAGGGCGGCTACCGTCGTCGACTTGCCGACGCCGCTGGCGGTCCCCTGGACCATGATGGCGGGCATAAGAAAAACTGGGCGCAGCCTCCAGGGCAAAGGAAGCTGCACCCGTTCTTCTTCGCTTCCAACCGACAGTCGCCCTCACTCGGGGCTCCGTCTCCGTTGCACAGGCAGGTCTTCTGGCTCCGGGATCACGCGCCGGGCCTTCCCGCGTTTCCGCAGTGGCCCGGGCCGACTCCTCCCGTTACAGCGGCGGGACCGCCCCCGATTCGCACGGGGTTCCCTATTAAGCCCCCGACGGGGCACCTGTGAAGGACCCATCATTACCCCGGAGCCGGACCGTGTCAACGAATCGGAAAACCCATTTTGAATGTAACCTTTCGTGGCCGCCCCTTCTCCGAAGGCAGATAAGGAGAAACGCCGTGGAAACCACCTCGGTCCGAAATGACTACCTCGAGCAGGTTTACAAGAAGCAGGCCCAGCTGGAGGACGACCTCAAGGTCCGCCGCGCCTGCAAGGCGCCCGCCGGCCAGCGCGTCATGATCGCCAACCCGGCCCCCTGCCAGGAGGCCGGTCCCTCCGACGGAGACGATTCCGTCCGGATCGTCCGCGAAGTCGCCGAAGGCCTCGCCGGCGGCGCCGCCCTCAGCGGCAACGCGGTCGACGTCCGCGTCACCGGCTGGTGGCTCTGGAAGAACGTCGTCGTGCCCCCGAACGCCTACGTGGTCCACACGCGGCGCGGCAAGACCGAGCCCCTTCACCTCGGGCTCGGCGTGTCGTTCCGCTACAACCCCAATACGGACTCGTTCCTCGTCGTCCCGTCGGCCATGCAGACCATCATCATCAACGCCAACTGCATTTGCCGCGAGCGCCAGGGGATCCTCGTCCAGGGCTACGTCCAGTGGATCATCGACGACTTCAAGACCGCCTACCGGAAGCTCGACTTCTCCGACGCCGTCGACCCCATGCGCGTCGTCAACGTCCAGCTCCGCGAGCAGGCGGAGGCGGCGATCAAGGACGTGGTCGCCACGATGTCGATCGACGACGTCCTGGCCGACAAGCAGCCGATCATCAAGGAGCTTACCGCCCGCCTGCGCCACGTCGCCGAGGGCGACGGCGAGGACAAAGGCCTGGGGCTCCGGATCGTGACGGTCCAGATCAAGGAAGCCGTGGTGAGCTCGCCCCGCGTGTGGGAGATGCTCCAGCGGCCCTTCCGGGCCGAGCGCGCGCGCGAGGCCCGCCTGGCCCAGCTCACGCACGAGGCGGTCGTCCGCACGCGCGAAGCCGAAGAGGAGAAGGT
>Ga0187892_10005121_pt1 | contig 21000 bp, 21 predicted proteins | sample MA1701073metaG_FD_139345 | JGI IMG/M metagenome (GOLD analysis project Ga0187892, IMG submission 139345) | Bio-ooze microbial communities from a basaltic lava cave in the Kipuka Kanohina Cave System on the Island of Hawaii, USA - MA170107-3 metaG ... | reverse complement strand
GGCGGCGATGTCTATTTTGACATCGAGGGGGAAAATCGCCTGCCGCCATATCGTCTCTTGCCGCGAGACTTGAGGCCCGGCGAGATCCTCGCTCTGCTAAATTGCGGCGCGTACTCGCTCGCGCAAGCTAGTCAATACAACGGACGTTTTTTGCCCGCGGTCGTTTTGATAAAAAATGATGGCAGTTCGGAATTGATTCGCAAACGAGATGAGTTTGAAGACTTAGTGTCGAATGACCTGTTCTGAACCGCTCATGCTCTGCCCGACATCTGCGCCAGAATGTTCTTTTCTTCAGCGTTAATTTCTAAATTCGCATTTTTATAAATTGCACTGACTGCTGCCAAAGAAGCTGACCGGCTGCTTTCGTCGCGGATCTCGGCGATGACTGCAAGATTTTTGAGAGCAATGTCGCGTGCTTTTTCTGTGTCGCCATGGTCGGCAAATCTAGCAGCGATCTCGTTTAGTGCCAGCGAACGCGAAGCAAGTTGCGGGACGCGTCCTGATAAAACAGCAGCTTCGTCAAGCAGTGCGGCGGCTGAATCTTTTTTGTTGAGCTTTTCTTTTGTATCGGCGAGTGCGATTAGTGCGAAGACTCGGTCAGCGTCTTCGTCGATCAAGTTTATTGTCTGTCGCGCAAGATCGTCTTCGTTTTGCATCGTCAAGATCTGTGCGATCTGCGAAAGCGCGGATGTCTTTTCGTTCGGGTCCTGATTTTCGAGCACGATCTCGGTTGCCTTTTCAGTTTTGCCAAAGCCCGCGAATTGCGCGGCGATCGTCGCCATAAGTGCGTTGCGTGCACGACTGTCACGCGTCTCGATATCGCGCTGCGATTTTAGAATTTCGTACGCCTCCTCGAGCGCATCGACAGCGTCATCTTTTTCGTCTTTCTTCCAATGATCGCGAGCGATTGCGACTAATGCCGACGACATTTGAGTTTTGTCTGTTACAAGATCGAGCGTGCGATCACACAGTTCGTCGCTGCCCGCGTAAAGAAAACCGATCGCGCATTTTGCTAAAAAAGCATCACGATGAATATTGTCGAGAACCTCGGCAAAGCCACGTGCCTTATCGAAAGTCTCGACCGCCTTGTCGTTGCGTTTTAACTCGATAAAAAAATTGCCGATCTCGCAAAGGATACGAATTTTCTCTTCGTCATGCTCGATCTCGTCAGCCGCCGCAATGGCGCGATCTAACGTGTCGATCGCGTCGGTGTTTTTATCGCGCTCCATCAGACTGACGGCGATTTGTTGCAATGCAGCGACGCGTGCGGCGGGAAATTCAATTGAGTTTAGCGTTGCGTTCGCAGCTTCTGTATCGTCTGCCGCCGCTTGTTTCACCGCGATCGCCGCGTAAACAAAATCGGGATGAAGCATAGTTCCCGCGACTTCTGCGGCCTTGTCGTTACGGCCTTTTGCGGCCATCATCGAGCCGACTCGCTCAAATGCCTGAGCCTGAATGCCGTGATCTTCGACCGCTTCGGCAAGCTGCAAAGCATATTCGTCGTCCTCGAGCTCGGCACATTTTTCGGCAACGGCAACGAGCATCTTGTCGCGCGAAAACGGATCGTCGATCGCGTTTGCAAGTTCCGCCGCAAGATCGACTTCGCCACGCGCCAAATAGCGCGGAATGATCGCGTTCATCGCCTCAGCATGACCGTCTGAACTTTTTATTCGCTCGGCTAAATACGCGGCGCAATCGAGCAAGTCGCCAGCCGAGCGTTCTTGTGAAATAAAATAGTCAGACATAAAATTTTTTTGCCACGGAGAGCACAAAGATCATAGAGATACTCTCTTGATACCTTCACGCAGCATCTTGGTTGCAAAATTGATTATCAATCCGCGTTGTAAACCAGTTGCTTTCAGATAAGAAAGAATTTGGGCGATGGAGACGTCGGGGAGTTTTGTGAGAGATTTTAATTCAACAATCACCTCATTCTCGACAAAAATATCAATGTCGCTGCCCCTTGATAATTTTCTCTTTATAAACCACATCGATCTCAACCTGTCTCTGATAACGAATCCCACGCAAATCAAATTCGTGGCAAAGTGCCGCTTCGTAAATAGACTCTAGCAATCCGGGTCCTGGCGTTCTATGAACCTCAATAGCAGCACCAATAATCACTCCCGTTAGGATTGTCGTCCATTCTTTGCTCAAGGTTCTCTGTGTTCTCTGTGGCTAAAACACTCTGCGAATCGACTCCGGCATCCAATCACGAAGATCGTTTGCGACGGCTGCCGCACCTGCTTTGCGTAGTTCATCTGCCGAAACCGTATTCGCAACGCCAAGTGCCGGCAGATCTGCGGCACGCGCCGACATAATGCCCGGAACTGTGTCTTCGATGACGAGACATTCGCCGTGCGTCATCGGCAGATGGCCTTGATCGATGCGAAACAGATCGAGTTTATTAAATCCGGCGCGATAACATTGCGGATCGGGCTTGCACGCGGTGACATCGGATGCACTGACGATGACGGAAAAATGTTTTGTCATTCCGGCTTTGTCGAGAACGTATTCGATCTGATCTCCGCGTTCCATGCTGACCAGCCCAAGAGCGAAGTCGTGCGACATTTTTTCGACAAAATTCTCTATCCCTTCGAACAACGGCAGATCGTCACCGACAACCTCGCGCCATTTTGCAAACTTCGCGTCGATGATCTCGCTCATCTTTTTATCATCAACGGTTTTGTCGCGACGCTCGTATGCCGCTTTTACAAAAGTCACATCGTCCATGCCGTGCGAAGCTGCGTAATCTTCCTCCGTCAACTCGACGCCCTCAGCCGCGAGCAACTCCTGATAAACGCGCATCTGTATCGGCTCGTCGTCGATAATCACGCCGTTAAAATCGAATAAAATTGCTTTGATCATAGATTTTGAAAAACAGCTATCAGCTTTCGGCTATCAGCTATTAGCTGTCTTTAAATTTCCCAACAACTTCTCGTCGAACATATTTCCGCGACCGAGTATTCCGTTCGGATCGAACGCACGCTTTAGCTCAGCCATTTCATTTAAATATCGCTCGCCCATCATCGCGTCGAGATATTTTCGTTTTAGTTTGCCTATGCCGTGTTCGGCCGAAACGCAGCCGCCGAGCATGATCGCCTGAGCGATAAACCGTCCGTAAAGATGCCGCGAAGTCTCGGCTTCAGCATCGTCTTTAGGCAACAAATTAGCGTGAAGATGACAATCGCCGATGTGACCAAAGATCACGTAATCAATACCGCTTGCATCGAGCGTGGTTTTGTAAAACTGCAAAAAACTTGCAAAATTTTCATCCGGAACGGCCATGTCGGTCCCGATCTTCTTTTGTTTATTACGCACGACTCGTTCGTTGACTGCGACCGGCAAAGCATGACGAAATTCGCGCATCTTTTCGCGATCTTGCTCGTTTGTCGTAAACCACGAACGCTCGAGATCGGCGTTGTGTTTTTCGAGCAGATCGTTCCACGCGGCGAGCAGAGCGTCTTCGTTATCGGCGGTCGTCTCTTGCTCAAAAAATATCGCCCCAGCCATGTTCGGTGGCGTTTCGGGAAACTTCTCCGAGATGAACTTAAGACTATTTGCGTCAAAATACTCGATCAATGTCGCCCTAGGCGGAACGCGGACGCCCTCGTCCGCAATGAGTGCCGCTTCGGCACGAATAACCTTTCCGGACATTTTCTCGCCGGAGGAACCGGCGATTGCGGACGAGGGCGTCCGCGTTCCGTCAGCCTTCACTTCGTCCACTAAAGAAAGCAGGTGCGACTGATTCTCAAAAAACACAATGCCGCTGAAAAAACTCTCAGGCTTTGACAGCAACTTCAATTCGATCTCAGTTATCACGCCGAGCGTGCCTTCACTACCGATAAAAAGATCGATCGCGTCGAGCGGCCGCGAATTAAAAAAACCGCTGACATTTTTGCGCACGTCGGGACGAGTATAAGTCGGCGGTCGAATATCGATATTGCGACCGCTTTCCGTCGTGACTGAAATCGCTTCGCCTTCAGTAGAAAGCGCTTGACCGCGAGTGATGTTCAGTTTATCGCCGTCGGCGAGAACGATTTTCAAACCCGTGACAAACTCGCGCGTCGCTCCGTATTTGAACGAGCGCGCACCCGACGCATTTGTCGCGACCGTGCCGCCGATCTGACAACTCCACTCGGTCGGATCGGGCGGATAGAACAAACCTTCAGCTTCGACGGCTTTTTGAAAATCACCGAGAATCACGCCCGGCTCCACCGTTGCCGTCATTGCATCTTTATCGATAGATTTAATTTTATTGAGCTTTTCGAGCGAGACAACATAGCCGCCGAACGGAATCGCGCCGCCAACCGTGCCAGTTCGCGCTCCCGAGATCGTCACCGAAATTCGCGCTTCATTCGCCTCGCACAGAATTTCAGCTATTTCGTTTATAGTTTCGGGCACAAACAGTTTGTCCGCAAACCCGCCGGGCATGTTGCTGGCGTCGGTAAGATAATTCCGCAGGTCATCGGGTTGGGTCTTTGTCTGCATCTTAATGCGATCAGATCTGCTATTCTAACCTACCCTTTGCCGCATTGCTCGTAAGCTTTTTGAAATTCTTTGACGTTACTATCTTTCGTCCGGACTTTTCCTCGATCTCGCGTCGGGCATTCCCCGCGACGGTCCCGCCCTGCTTCGCGATCACGCGACTCTGCTGAAATCCCTCGGGTTTGCGCTCTCGTGAGATCTCAGTAGTCGTCGCTTCGGCCAGCATGTTTAGGACGAGTTCGAGATTGGTCATATGGTCGCGAAGATTCTCTTTCTTTATGTCCTTTACCTTTTTGTACTCTCGAGTATTTAATCCCGACCATGCCCGCGTGATCTCATCTGTTAGAATTGCGTACTCTTGTCCCTTTTTTACGCCGCTCGCGTCCCATTCGTCGGTCAATTCCTTTCTGACCTCGATGCTTTTGAGCCGTTGATTTATCCATTCTTTGCTGTACCCTTTGCGCAGGTACGTCTCCATCAGTCGATCGATGCCTATCTCCGGGTCTTCGATCTCATCGATCCGTTCACGCCCAACCTGAGCAAGCCACAATTTAAAAGGCTCGGCTTTTGGCGACGGAACAGACTGGATCAGGCGGAATAATTGTTCGGTATCGGCGACGTCGGTCTTGTAGTATTTCCCGTCAGCGGAGAGCATTTTCAGTTGTCCCAAAGTCTGGGACAACTGGCTGCCCTCGTCACGAAGCTTGGTCTTTAACGCATTCCAATACTTTCGAGGACGCGGACTATCGGTCAATATCTCGATCACATCAACCACTGAGAAAAAATACTTCCCCAAGTCCGCGTCCCATTGAACCCTTACCTGCTTATTCTCGAAAAGTTTGATGGCGTTCTCTTGATCCATAGGTTTCCACGTTTCTACCATTACTATCTATGACTAAATATACTCCAATTCCCTATCCCGCAGATATCTCAGCCGGTCCCGGATTTCGGCGGCTTGTTCGAATTTCATATCGCGGGCGGCAGCGCGCATGTCGGCTTCGAGCTGCGCGATGGTTTCTTTGAGTTGTTTTGGCGAATATTCTTCGAACTTGTCGATCTCGAGCGGCACTTTGAAATAGTCGGCCTCGTAGGCAGTCACCAGCGTCGCCTCGACCGGTTTGACGATCGTCGTCGGGGTGATGCCGTGCTCCGTATTATATTCTTCTTGAATCTCGCGGCGTCGCGTCGTCTCATCGATAGCGGTTTCCATCGACTTGGTTATCTTGTCCGCATACAAAATCGCCAAACCATCTGCGTTGCGCGCCGCTCGGCCCATAGTTTGAATCAGTGAGCGTTCGCTGCGCAAAAATCCTTCTTTATCTGCGTCGAGAATCGCGACGAGCGAAACTTCGGGCAGATCGAGACCTTCGCGCAGCAAATTAATTCCGACCAGCACGTCGAATTCGCCGCGACGCAGATCGCGCAGTATTTTTATGCGTTCGAGCGTGTGAATGTCGCTGTGTAAATAAGTGACGCGAACGCCTACCTCGGCAAAATACTCGCTCAGATTCTCGGCCATGCGTTTTGTGAGCGTCGTCACGAGCACGCGTTCGTTGCGTTCGGCGCGCGTGCGGCATTCTTCGAGAAGATCGTCGATCTGGCCTTTCACGGGGCGAACTTCGACGCGCGGATCGAGCAAGCCGGTCGGACGAATGATCTGCTCTATAACTTCGCCGGCAGTTTTTGTCAGTTCATAAGGACCGGGCGTCGCCGAAACATAGATCGTCTGACCGACACGAGCTTCGAATTCTTGAAAATTCAACGGCCGATTGTCCTTCGCACTAGGCAGACGAAAACCATACTCGACGAGTGTTCCTTTGCGCGACTGATCGCCCTTGAACATCGCGCCGAGCTGCGGAACGGTTTGGTGCGATTCGTCAATAACCATCAGCGCGTTGCCGGGAAGATAATCGAGCAAGGTCGGCGGCGGCTCGCCAGGTTTTTTGCCTGTTAAATGACGCGAATAATTCTCGATGCCGCGGCAAAAACCCATCTCTTTTATCATTTCGAGATCGTACATGGTGCGCTGATGCAATCGCTGAGCTTCGACGACCTTGCCTTCCTCGACGAGAAATTTTTCGTGACTAACGAGTTCGGCTTTGATTGTCTGAATCGCGCGTTTTATCACGGGTCGCGACATCACGTAGTGCGTCTTAGGATAGATCGGCAGCCGCGAATCGTGCTTGTGCAGAACTTCGCCAAGCAGCGGGTCGATCGTCGAGATCGAATCTATTTCGTCGCCCCAAAATTCAATTCGGTAAGCTTGTTCTTGATAACTTGGGTAAATTTCGACGACATCGCCACGCACGCGAAAACTGCCGCGATCAAAATCGATATTCACGCGCTCGTATTGCAACTCGACGAGTTTTTTTAAGAAATCCTCGCGCTTGATCTTCATCCCCGGCTCGACGAAGATCAGCATTCCGTAATACGCGTCCGGGTCGCCGAGACCGTAGATGCACGACACGCTCGCGACCACGATCACGTCTCGCCGTTCGAACAACGCGCGCGTCGCGCTCAAACGCAAACGATCGATCTCATCATTGACCGTCGCTTCTTTTTCTATGTAAAGATCGGCCGCGGGAACGTAAGCCTCGGGCTGGTAGTAATCGTAATACGAAACAAAATATTCGACGGCGTTGTCGGGGAAAAAAGTTTTGAACTCCTGATAAAGCTGCGCGGCGAGCGTTTTGTTGTGAGCGAGCACGAGCGTCGGCCGCTGCGTTTCATAAATGACGTTCGCGATCGTAAACGTCTTGCCGCTGCCCGTGATGCCGAGTAAAACCTGATCTTTCGCACTATCGTTCAGCCCTGCGACAATTTGTTTTATCGCTTCGGGCTGATCGCCTTTGGGTTGATTGTCGGAAGTAAGATTAAATTGCACAGTTTAAAGCGTAGAGCAAAACCGTGCGAAAAGAAAAATGAGCGGAGAGATTTGCCACGAATGCACGAATAAGAGCAGGAAAAATATTCGTGCATTCGTGGCTAACTTCCAGAAGACCGACTACGATTATTTACGAATCGCGTCTTCCGCCCGACTACGCAGAGCGTCGTAGGTTTGGTGCAGTTCGTCGCCTCGAGCGGCGTAAATGTCGGCGATCAGGTGTGCATCCGACCGACGAAACGCACGCAGCATGATGTCGCGATTTCTAATAATGCCGTTCGAATCGATAACCGTCACCGCTCGCGTGAGACTGATCGGATATAACCAGTGTTTGGCGTAAAGTCTTGTGACCACACGGTCGGGATCGGCGAGCAAAGTTATCGGCAAATGCAAACGCTCGGAAAACTTTCGATGGCCGTCCGGCGTTCCGGGCGAAACGCCGACGACGGTCGCTTTTGTTTCGAGATACTGTTCCCAATTGTCGCGCACCGAGCAAAGCTGCCTCGTGCAAACGAGCGTTTCGTTTTGCGGATAAAATAACAATACCGTCACCGAATCGTTATGATCCGAAAGTCGCCAGTCTTTATCGTTGTCGGTCTTTAATAAAAAATCGGGGGCTGCATCACCGATAGCAACGTAGCCGGATTTTTCTTCTCTAATAGGCGGCATATTAGTTACGAATTGAATTTTATTTATTCCAGGCGTTGACCTCTTCGTAAGCACTGATCGTGTTACGGGCACGTTCAACTATTTCAGAAGAAAGCGATTTCAGGGCGGAGAATTTATGCAGCTCGGGCAAAACTCGCTGATCTTTATGAACACTCAGGACGTGCAACAACGCAAATTTGACGCGCAGGTCGTTGTGTTTCTTCAGCGTTTCAAAAAGCTCGTTCGTCTCGCCGGCTTTTATCAGCATCGCGCACAAAGCAAACGCTTCGTAAGCGACTTTTACGTCGTCGTGAATTAGTCGCTCAAACGACTTTTCGACAAAACCGGATTCGATCGCGGCACGCGCCGCTTGCGTCATACGGTAATCGTCGTCGGCCTCGATCAGACGTTTCCATGCATGCGCACGGTCGAAGCTGAGTCGGAAAAGCCCTCGTGCTGCCGCTGCTCGCACTTCACGCGTCGGGTCCGCACAAGCGAGCAAGATCGTTTCGAAAACAGATTCGTGATCAAACTCAGCTAGCGTCGCAACGGCCTTTGAACGCAAATTCGCCGACAGGTCGTAAAGCGCGATCTGCGCGACGGCTTCGACTGAATTTTGCGCTTTGAATGCGGCCAGCACTCTGAGTGCGATCTCACGGACCGCCTCGTCCTCTTCGTATTCGTCGCTTGCCTGCTCTATTGCATTCAACAGAGACGCGTCATCCAAAACAGGCAATGGCCGAAAGCTTTTTGCATTGGCGAGCTGTGTAAATGAATTGATCGGCAACTGCGCGTATTGCAGTTTGCGCATCTTTTCCTGAAAAGTTTTTGTGTTGGTCTTCGCATGGTCGGCCGCCTTTTTTGCGTTTGCCTCGGCGCGTCCGACCTCGGACTTTTTAATATCGAATCTTAATTTTGGAATTTTCGCGTTGGGCTTTTTAACTTTCCTCAGCCACTCCATTTCCTTTTCCGCATCGACGTCGTCACGTCCGTCATCGTCGCTGTTCGAATAGTAATTTGCGTATCGGTTTTGGTTTTCGTACGTTATCGCGCCTTTTTTGCTTTTCTGCCAAAAGAGAATAGCGAGCGCCAATCCGCCTGCGAAAATAATAAACATCGTGAACCACAACGAGGCTCCCGAGTCCGCGGCCGCTTCCAATGCAGCCTGGTTTTGAGCAGGCGTCTGCGATATGGCATCCGAAGCAAAGAGCGACAAGGACGCGAGAATCGCGATTGTCCGATAAACTGATAAATCGAGATATTTCATTATCGTGGGTTCAAATCTAAATTCTGTGAAATTGATCGTGCTAATTTCGGGGGCTGGAGGGCGACGGGCGGTTCGTCGTTTTTAATTATGCTACTTTTCCCCGTGTTTGTCATCAATTTTTTGCCGAAGTTAATAAAAGTTCAACTCATCGAGTTCTCCATAAAATGCTCTGAATTATTGTGGTTTTGCTCATTTCGCGGATTCATAATAAAGTTAATAACAGTTATGCCAAGTCCGGCACCGATTTCCGACAGCCAGATTCCCGATTTAACTTTGCTCCATCGCGGCAAGGTGCGTGATGTTTACGAGGTTGACGAAAAGCGGCTATTATTAGTCGCGACCGACAGAATTTCCGCCTTCGACTGTGTCCTGCCGACGCTGATCCCGCACAAAGGCGCGGTTCTGACACAGCTATCGAAATTTTGGTTCGAACGCCTTTCCGACATCGCCGACAATCATCTAATAACCACTGAGATCGACGAGATGCCCGACGCGGTGCGCGCACGACGTGAGCTTTACGGACGGTCGATGTTGGTGAAAAAAACAAAAGTGTTTCCCGTCGAGTGCGTCGTTCGCGGTTATCTCGAAGGTTCGGGCTGGAAGGATTACAAAGCTGACCGCAAAGTTTGCGGACACGATCTGCCTCGCGATCTAAAACAATGCGACCGTCTGCTCGAACCGCTTTTTACGCCAGCGACCAAAGCCGATGTCGGCCACGACGACAACATTACCGGCCTCGAATTTAAGAATATCGTCGGCGCCGAGGCCGCTGCTTATTTAAAATCGACTTCGCTAAAACTCTACAAAGCCGCCGCCGCATACGCGCTTGAGAAAGGCATCATCATAGCCGACACAAAGTTCGAATTCGGCGTCGATGCCGACGATAACATTTTATTGATCGACGAAGTTCTCACGCCCGATTCGTCGCGATTCTGGGCCGCAGAATCTTACGAACCCGGTCACGCGCAGCCGTCATTCGACAAACAATTCGTTCGCGAATATCTCGAAACTCTCGACTGGGACAAACAACCACCCGCACCGCCGCTGCCTGATGAAGTTGCAAACGCGACTTCACAGCGTTATCTCGACGCATACGAAATACTCACAGACAAAAAATTAAACTGAATTTATTTGTGCGACTCGATCACCTCGACCGAGTTGCCGACGTTGATCGTCGCGCCGGGAGTTTCGGCGATGAGGTTTTGGCCGAATAGAACTGCGTTGGGCGGAACTCCGAGCGAATCGACGCGGTCGGGCATGACCGTTTTTGCAAGGCGATAGGTGGCGAGCGTTTTTAGCGGCTCTTTGCCGTCAAATTCGCCTTTTTGTTGCTCGACGGTCGTGATAACGCAGCGTTCGCACGGCTTTGTGCCGCGAAACAACGCCTCGCCGACGCGAATCTTGTCCCAACTATCTTCTTCAAATGCCGCCGAGCCGCTGACGACGATGTTCGGCCGAAAACGATTCATCGGGACTGGAGCGGCAAGCATCCCTGCTTGCCTTTTTTCTTCAAGCCTCTCGTTCAAATCCGCCAGCGAGGCTTCACTGATAACGAGCAGCGGATAACCGTCGGCGAAACTCACAATATCATCGCCGCGATCAAACCGCTCGTTCACACTGCGACGCGTTTCATCCGGCATAAAAACAAGTTGGCACTTTGTCGCCAGCACATCGCTAAACCACTCGCTCACCTCGCCGTCGTAAACCAGCCCGTCGCAGACGCTCTGCCAGATCACAACTTGTTTTTGCGTTCCGCGATCCGGTTCGAACGGTATCTCCATCACTCCCTCGTCACTTTCCACTTTCAACTGTCCACTTTCAACTGCGACACCGATCGTCGCCATTCGTGGAAATTCACGCTGCGTCATGAATTTACCGTTCCCATCGGTCAGCATCCAACGCCGGTCGTATTGCAACCCACGCGACTCGACCAATACAGAATCAACGCTGATTCCCTTCAAAGACTTGATTGGATAGATATTTATCTCGGAAATGTGCATAAGAAATTTAGCCACAGAGATCACAGAGAACGCTGAGAAAGTAGCTTCTAAAACTCATCCGTCTCTGTGTTCTCTGTGGCAAATTAAGTCCGAAACCCCATGAATACTTGACACAAACGTCAAGTTTCCCTAAACTAGCACTTTTTCTGGGAGAGTGCTAAAACTACGATTCTTAACCGTAGGATGCGGCACAGTTATTTTAACAAAAACTTACTTATAAAGGAGTAAACACTATGGCTACAAACATCACACCGCTCCACGACCGCGTGATCATCAAGCGGATCGAGGACAACGTTAATCAGACGGCGGGCGGGCTTTTTATCCCCGACTCGGCAAAGGAAAAGCCGCAAGAGGGCGAGGTCATCGCCGCCGGCGAGGGCAAGTATAAAGAGGACGGCACGCGTCAGACGCTTGATGTCAAAGCGGGCGACCGTGTTCTTTTTGGCAAATACTCGGGCAGCGAGATCAAGCTCGACGGCGAAGAGTTCATCATCATGCGTGAGGACGAGATCCTCGGCGTAATCAACAGAGCAGGAGAAGCAGCGAAATAAATAAGTCTAGACAGTCTGGGAAGTCGAATACTTTCGAGACTTTCGAGACTTCCGAGACTTCCAAGACTTCCAAGACTTCCAAGACTAGGAGACAAATATAATCATGGCAAAACAAGTAATTCACGGAGAAGATTCACGCGCGGCGATCTTGCGCGGAGTCAATCAACTGGCAGATGCAGTCAAAGTCACGCTCGGTCCAAAGGGGCGCAACGTCGTTATCGACAAGAAGTTCGGAAGCCCAACGATCACAAAAGACGGCGTGACGGTTGCAAAGGAAATTGAATTAAAGGACACGCTCGAAAACATGGGCGCGCAGATGGTTCGCGAAGTCGCGAGCAAAACCAGCGACGTTGCCGGCGACGGCACGACGACGGCGACTGTGCTTGCACAGGCGATCATCAAAGAAGGCGTTCGCACGGTTGCTGCGGGAGCAAATCCGATGGCACTCAAACGCGGCATCGAAAAGGCGGTCGGCGTTATCGTCGAGAACATTCACAAGCAGGCCAAGCCGGTTACGGGCGACGCGATCGCACAGGTCGGCACGGTTTCGGCAAACGGCGACAAGACGATCGGAACGATCATCGCAGAGGCGATGGACAAGGTCGGCAAAGACGGCGTCATCACCGTCGAAGAGTCCAAGACGATGGAGACTTTGCTCGAAGTCGTCGAAGGAATGCAGTTTGACCGCGGCTATCTCTCGCCGTATTTCGTCACGGACGCCGACCGCATGGAGGCCGTGCTCGAAGAACCTTACCTCTTGATCCACGAGAAGAAGATCTCGAATATGCGCGACCTTCTTCCCATTCTTGAGCAAGTCGCGAAGATGGGCCGTCCTATGTTGATCATCGCCGAGGATGTCGAGGGCGAAGCGCTCGCGACGCTCGTCGCCAACAAACTTCGCGGCACGTTGAATGTTGCGGCTGTTAAGGCGCCCGGCTTCGGCGATCGCCGCAAGGCAATGCTCGAGGACATCGCGACGCTCACGGGCGGCAAAGTCATTTCGGAAGATCTAGGCATCAAACTCGAGGCCATCACTCTCGAAGACCTCGGCAAGTCCAAGAAGATCACGATCGACAAAGAGAACACCACGATCGTCGAGGGTGCAGGTTCGGGCGAGGCCATCGACGGCCGCGTCAAGCAGATTCGTACGCAGATCGACGAAACTTCGAGCGACTACGACCGCGAGAAGCTGCAAGAGCGTCTTGCTAAACTTGTCGGCGGCGTCGCGGTGATCAAAGTCGGTGCCGCAACCGAGACCGAGATGAAAGAGAAAAAGGCTCGTGTCGAAGACGCGATGCACGCAACTCGTGCTGCTGTCGAAGAAGGCATCGTTGCCGGCGGCGGCGTTGCGTTCGTTCGTGCTGCGAAAACGCTCGACGGAGTCAAAGGCGATGACGACGACGAAACGCTCGGCGTCAATATCGTCCGTCGTGCTCTCGAAGAACCGCTTCGCTGCATTGCCAGCAACGCCGGTCAGGAAGGCGCGGTCGTCGTCGAAAAAGTCGCTAACGGCAAGGACCATTTTGGCTTTAACGCCGCGACCGAGAAGTACGAAGACCTCGTCGCCGCAGGCGTCATCGACCCCGCAAAGGTCACTCGCACCGCTCTGCAAAACGCGGCTTCGATCGCCGGCCTCATGCTAACCACCGAAGCCATGATCGCCGACGTCCCCGACGAAAAAGGCGGCGACCACATGGGCGGCATGCCCGGCGGCATGGCCGGCATGGGCATGGGAATGTAATTTCCTTTTAGCTCGCGCGGTACTGACCGCGGTAATTAACAAAGGGCCTCGTCATTTGACGGGGCCTTTTAGCGCCCGGGTGTCCCAAATTGACGGGAGCGATAGATTACGAATAGAATGAACGCCGTGCGTGCAATGACGCGAGGAGGGTCACAAATGAAGATGAAAGCCATATTTTTTGTCGTCGCTGGTCTCGTTTATTCGGCGCAGGTTGTCCTCGTGTACGCCGGGGCCGTCGGAGGCCCGCAGAAGTTCCGTGACTGGTTAAAGGCTGACCAATCGGCGTCGCATACGGTCACATTCAAAGGCGGCGAACTCGCAACGATCACTGCCTCAGGTGACGAGCCTTTTACACTAAAGCTGATCCAGGACGGAAAAACCATCTATTCCGAGAACTCCGAGGAAGAGGATGGAGGCTATGTTCTCGATATTGAGAACACACCCGGATCTAACGTCACCTACACTCTTGTCATTACGAGCAAAGCGACGAGAAAATGCAACCACCTTAGCACCAAAGGGAACTGCGAATTTCTTCTCGCAACGAATTAAGGACTCAAGGCCAAAGCTACCGTTTTCGTCGGCATGGGCGGCATGGGCATGGGAATGTAACTTCCTAAACTCGCCTTCGAGTCAGAACCGGGAGCGATAGCGACTGGGTGGTTCGCTTACCCACGCGGTCCGAATCGTGGTAATTACAAAAGGCCTCGTCACTCGACGAGGTCTTTTTGTTGTATAGTCTAACGGCATGAAACCGCGCATCTACGTCGAAACATCCATCGTGAGCTTTTATCACGAGATCCGAACCGAGCCGGATATGATCGCTCGCCGTGAATGGACTAGGCAGTTTTGGGCGACGGCAGAGGAAGAATACTCTCTGGTGACTAGTGTCGCCGTGATCGAGGAATTGGAGCGTGGAAACTTTCCGAACAGGAATGGCGCTATTGAATTGATCAGCTCAATTCCGCTCTTGCCGACGCCGGACGAGATCTTCGAGATCGTTGAGACCTACATCGGGCACAAAATGATGCCGGGCGACCCTCGCGGGGACGCAATGCATCTCGCGTTTGCTTCGTTTTTCAAATGCGATTTCCTGCTCACATGGAACTGCAAACACCTCGCAAACGCAAAGAAGTTCGGACATATCCGAAAGATCAATGGTATGCTTGGATTATACGTTCCGATGCTCGTGACACCAATGGAACTTTTAGGAGTATCACCATGACCGAAAAAGAAGACCCCGGCATCGCCTGGATACGCGAAGTCCGACACAAGATATCAGCCGAGTTCGGCCACGATACCAAAAAACTGGCTGAACATTATCGCGAACTAGAAAAGAAATATGCCGACCGCATAATACGAGACTTTAAAGAGGTTACGGATCAGGTTGAGGTGACGAAATGATCTCAGGCCTCATGCTCACCACCGAAGCAATGATCGCCGACATCCCCGACGAAAAGGGCGGCGACCACATGGGCGGCATGCCCGGCGGCATGGGCGGCATGGGTATGGGCATGTAGTTTCCCGGGCTTAGCTCCCCGCTTAGTAGTTACTAAACGAAGGCTGTGCCCGATCATGGGTACAGCTTTCGTCATTTAGGAGAATTGATAATGATCGTGTGTACCCAATGCCGGCAGGCCGAACCGATTATTCAGATTGAGAGCCACCTTCTTTGCGTGAATTGCTATGCGGTCCTGCAGCAAGCTGAGGCCCACCGCCAGCAAGCAACGCAGCAAAAGCTCGAAGCCATTCGTGCGCACCAGAACTACCTCTCCGAGATGATGGCTTTTTCGATGGGGTTGCGAGCGACCGCACCGCAGCATCCCACGCCGCAACCCATCCACGCGCAGATCAATAACAACCAGATGAATATTAAAGACAGCAATATAGGGATGCTTAACGCAGGTTCGATCAGCAACGTCAAGAGCATAAGCGTCAACCTTGTAGCGGTTGCCAACTCTGGAGCAGCCGAAGTCGCCGAAGAGCTCGCAAGAGTGGCCACGGCAATCGTGCAGTCGAAGGACGTAGACGAAGCCAACAGGGACGAAATGCTGCAGCAGCTGAACACCCTGAGCGAATACGCTGCGAAACCCGCTCAATCGCGCGCCCTGGGAATCATTCGCCCCGTAGTCGCCAGCCTTGCAAAAAGCCTAACAAATGTCGCTAACCTCGCCCAAGTATGGTCCGTGTCAGGCGATGTAATTTACTCTTATTTTGGAATCGAGAATCCGTTCAAGAAATAGGTTCGACAAATGCGAGATGAATTCAGCCAGACGGTAAGACAAATTGTAGCCAATCGAGTTAATTGGCTATGTTCAAATCCTGATTGCCGCGCCGGAACTGGTGGACCACAACTAGATCCCGCGAAGGCCCTCAACCTCGGTGTGGCCGCGCACATCTCCGCCGCCTCACCTAAAGGCCCGCGATACGATGGGTCAATTTCGAACGAAGATAGGAAGCACGCCGCCAACACCGTAAAGAAGTGACCGAGAATACACCAATAAGGCCAGACACCGACAATTTGCTTCGGCAGAATGCACTGCATGATTTTGACGCCCTTGTCGGGGACACAAGCCCGACCGGGCTGGCGGCATGCGATTTATTCCTAAACGTAGCACGGGATTTGGGGGCGGAGCAGGGAATAAAGACTTGGGAGGTGTTGAAAACGCAGAATCTGGACCCGTGCCGGCCAGAATTCAATTACAAGGACTTTTTGAGTAGGCTGAAAGCCTCCGAACTTAGCGATGCATGCCGTAGAGTATTGGAATGTATCAGCCCTAACCGCGTCGTCCTTCCGGAGTTGACGGAGTCGGACATTAACTTCGTTGGGAGCGAACTTTTCAAGAATAAAGCCGACTTATGGGCGCGGCCTGATTCAACTTTGGACGAATCAAGTTTTTCGTTTGCTCCGCGCGTACACGAGGCAGATGAAACTCCATATGAAGTTGAAGTCCGTGTGGTCGCCAGCGTCGAAGGTTTCAAGCCTTGGAGGTCGCAGTTTGATCAAGTGAAGAACGCCTATTTCAGCGTTGACCCGAATCTTGGAATTTTCCAGGCGAGAAACTTGGCCGCGTTCCAGATGATGGATGGCGCAATGAGGAGATTGCTTCCGGATTCGAGCGGTGAAATCACGGCGTTTTACCTCAACGAAAGTCAAACGAATCGGCTTCGAGGCCTTTTCTCAGACGCCGCCTTGAAAGCTCTTTACGATGATGAAACGGAAGTCTACGATTGCCTCATAGAAATTGCAAAACAAATTGATGCCGCCATTCACCCGAAGTGGTTCGACTTGGCTTTCTGTATTAACTTCCCCCAAATCCCTGCAATCAGCGAACTAGCACGCCTAGAAGTCTATGTAAATCGCGCTCGATTGCGGCGCTTGCCCATTGAAGAATAATTCCACACGTCGAGAGTCAGGCATGCAATGTTCCTCAATGCACAGTTCACAATGCATTAGGCCGGCTTGCGGGGCGAGAAAACAAGCTTGCTAGGGCTCTTTTGTAAGTTTGGAAAGCGGTGGATCAAGCTTGGAGAGTCATTTTCCAAACTTGGAAATGGGAAAACTCTATAAGGAAGTACGGTCAGGCTTGCGTTTCTGCGATTCTAAGAGAGGTCGCGGAACGCGGTCCTTTTCTTGTTTAGCCACGTCGTTAACGGCGTGGTTAAGATCGCTAAATGAGTTCAGAGGACGCTTGAGCGTCCTTTTCTCTTTGGGTTCTGGCGGAAAAGCACGCCAGTGTTTCGGTTGGCCCTCAACCGAAGCTGTTTGCCCGCTTAAGCGGGCTTGGGAATAGATTGGCAACCGAGACCACGCCCTAAAGGACGTGGCTATTCGCCGCTGACGCGGTAAGAGGGTGCTAAGATCGCGGCGTCCCGGCTCTGCCGCGTTGCAGTGCGGTCGTGGCTCAAGCCCGACCGAAATGCGCCGACTGGTCATATCGGAGTCCGGCCCGCTTTTTGAAGCGGGTATCGGGCGACAACGCGGTTGTCCTTGTCGGAGGCGCAGCCTCCTTCCGGGAAATAATATTCAGACGCGACGGTCAGGCAAGCCTGACCGCACTGCGATTGGGCGTAGCCGGTAAAAAGACTTGATCCGCTACGCTCAAGCCCGTTGAAACGGGCTGACAAATAAAATTACAACGCTGACCACGGCCTAAAGACCGTGGCTATGTGCTGCTTCGCGGTGGCGGCCGTGGCAGCGATGGCCGTTACGAGACAAAAACATGACCGAACAATAGAGTTTCCGCGAGGCAAAGCATGAGCAGAAAAGGTTCAATTGCCATTGCCTTTGAGGTTATAATCCTAATTATGAAAACGAAATCGCTTGCGACACTCCTAATCTTCACCTTGGTGTTAGTGATAACGACAAGAGCTCAGGACGCGGGTAAGGGTTCAAAGACGTTCGAGGTTAAGACAAATGTTTTGATCGTCGATGAAACGAGTAACTACGCCGTCGGCGTCAAAGAATCCGACATTAAGATATTCGAAGGCGATATCGAACGAAAGATCACGTCGGTCGAAAAAATCGGGGTCAGGCGTGCGATTCTGGCATAAAGGTAAAAGAGGCCGCGGGAGCGGTCTTTTTCTTGCATAGCCACGCTCGTTTACGGCGTGGTTATCCCTGATCGCGTAGCGATAATCTGAATTTAGCCGTGGGTTTCAACCCACGGAAAGGATGGCATCCCAAATCCCCGTCGCGTCGGCGACGGTTGAATGCATCGAGATGATTTATTCATTCGTCGCTACGCGACGAGGGTACTTTTGATTCATGTTCCGTGGGTTGAAACCCACGGCTAAAGTCATGTGATCGCAACGCGACCGCTGAAGCGGGCGGAGATCAAATTGGGGATCGTAACCACGCCCTGCTCTCACCACCCCGTCACCGAAGCGTCGCCACCCCTCCTCAGGCAGGCGGGGAGCCGTGGCTATGTGCCGCTTCGCGGAAGAGGCCGCGAACCCTTTTGCGGAGAGCCGTCGGATGTAATGTCCGGCGGCTTTTTTGCGCAGGCGTCTATTGATCTTATGGTGTAAGATAGAGCAAATAACAGATCGAACTTAGCTAACGGCATCTCGGCCGTTAATGGAGGAAAACATATGACCAGATCGTTATTGATACGTATCGCGGCTATCGCCGTTGTGTCATTTTTCAGCCAACCCGCAGCGGCACAGGACGATGTGCGCGGGATACCGATCCGGGGAGCGAAGATAACCTTTTCGAACAATCAGGACGGCTCGGAGCCGAAGACAAGCTTTTCGTCTTCGGAGTTTATCTACGGCCGGCTCGATCTCGGCGGCAGGACCGTCTATGACGCGTTTGGCTTGAAGAATTTCGGCGACGCAAAGTTCTATTACATCTTCTATCATCTGAGGATCTTGCCTGCCGGCAAAGCGGGATGGGAACATGATTGGCACAATGGACTACGGGCCGTGCTGATCACCAAGGCCGACGCCCAAAAGACCTATTGGAACTTTGATGTGCTGCCTGATCCAGCGAAGATCACGACCATCGGGAGCACGCTCGAGGAAAATCTGGATTATTACAAGTTCCCTGCCGGCATCTACATCCAGACAAACGACGTCGACAGCGCACGAAGCAAATTTCCGCAAAACGGGCCGTATAACATCGACATTACTCTGTTTGGGAATTCATACGACGACTGGGGCAAATCGACCGGCGAATTTGAAAAGTACCCGACCGCCTCGGCCAAGTTTGCGCTACAGTTCAGCGGCACGGACGGGCAAACTCTGGTCACGAATGCAAAGAAAGCCTACGCCAACGCAGAAAACGCCAAGAACAAGCAGGATATGCTCCGCGCAATGCCGAGCTGGTGGGCTAGAGGAGCAACTCCGCCCGAACCAAAACTTGCTCCGGCGCGACTTGTCCCGATGATCAAGGACTTTATCGGCAAGTGGAACCTGATTTATGTAAAACACGCGATCTATCCGTACACCGGGCCGCTCTGGGTGATCGAAAAGAATAGCGTCGGCATACCCGAATACCGAATGGTCAGTCCGTATATCTACATCATTTACCGCGACCCGAAAGACAACTCATGCCAGTTCGGCGCACTGTATATGCGCGAATCCTACGCCGGTGCCGGCCGTTACGGCGAGCCATATCTTGGCGGCATCCGCGAGGTGCAGCTCATCGACTGCGCCGTCGTCAAGTAATAACAACAGGGCCGCGTACGGTCATTAATTTGCCGTCTTGTTTTGTAAACGCCACCGTGATAAGGTTTTGGGCCTAAAAGGAGCACACAATGATCAAACCTAATATGGTTGCCGTTTTTACGGCCCTGATGGCGGTTGCTTTAGGATGCAATATGAGCAAACTGGGAATAGGCGGCGGCGAATTTACCAGCGAGGCCGATAAGTTCTCGATAGCATTTCCAGGCGGCCCGATTGACGTTGAAACCAAAGACGAAAAGGGCGGCAAATATACGGGCCCAGGCCGCTCGTATTCCAAATCCTTCGACAATCGCAGCGATAATTATCGCAGCTATGAGGTACAGGTCTTCAAGGTCGCGACCAAACCGGATTCTGAAGCGAACAGGCGAACGACTCTTTTATTCGGGTTGAACGGATGGGATGAGGAACCGGAAACTATTGTCAAAGATGTCTCCATCAACGGCCAAAAAGCGATCGACAGTACTCGTACGATCGAGATAGGATCTGCCAAGATGTCGTTTCGCGAGGTCGTGTTTTACTCCGATGCTGACGGGAATCTATATGTCGTCCGAATTGCGGCCGTGAAGAAGGAAAACCTGACGGCAAAGGAAGCCGACGATTTTGTGAATTCCTTTAAGTTAATCGGGGGAGGCTCCAAGAGCCGTTGACGTGGAAGGCCCGACGTGAATTTCTCGAGCAGATGCGGGGGTTGCACCCTAGGCTTTACAGGTTGGTCGTCGTTGGCGACAGGATGAACAATCGCGGCCTTTTCTGATAATTGTTGTTATAATTTTCTCATGAAAACTCTCGCTTTACTCTTCGTTATTCTGGCTGCCTCAACCGTTTCGGCCAGCGCGCAGGAAGATGCAAAGACAAATTACCCGCCGGTGCCCGACGCTCTGATGAAGGCTGAGCTTACGAACCTGACAGGCACGACGTTTAAGCTTGAGGATTATCGTGGCAAGGTTGTTTTGCTCATGACTTGGGCAACATGGTGTGGGCCGTGCGTTACTGATATGACTAAGGCCGCAAAACTCTATGACGACTATAACGGCTCCGGCTTAGAGGTGATCGGTTTGAATATCGGCAGTGGCGAAGGCAACGGCGAGCGTGAATCGAGAAAAGCAATAAAGGCGTTCGCAAAGAGGTTAAATATAAACTTTGAGCTTGCCGAAGGTGTAAATCTCAAAAAGACAGCAAAAGCTCTTTACTCGATTACGAGGCAACACGTCGTCCCGCAATCCATCCTGATCGATCGC
>Ga0187892_10005120_pt1 | contig 21001 bp, 18 predicted proteins | sample MA1701073metaG_FD_139345 | JGI IMG/M metagenome (GOLD analysis project Ga0187892, IMG submission 139345) | Bio-ooze microbial communities from a basaltic lava cave in the Kipuka Kanohina Cave System on the Island of Hawaii, USA - MA170107-3 metaG ... | reverse complement strand
TGTGGGACGCGCTCCGCGCGATCCCGCGCGGCCGCACGCTCGCGTACGCCGACGTCGCGGCCGCGCTCGGCGCGCCGCGCGCCGTGCGCGCGGTCGCGAACGCGTGTGCCGCGAATCCGGTCGCGCTCGCGATCCCGTGCCACCGGGTCGTGCCGAAGTCCGGCGGCACGGGCGGCTATCGCTACGGCGCCTGGCGCAAGGCCGCGCTCCTCGCGAGCGAAGCGGCACCCGAACGCCCGGAGCTCTCCGCCGCGCTGGGCGATCGACCCATCGGCTCCGCGGGAGATCGACCCACAGGCGCCTTTCGCGATTGACACACAGCCGCCTTGGGCAATTGACCCGGAGCCGCGGGCGCTGCTACGAGACGGCGTGCCCGCGCGCGCCCGTCTCGCCCTGCTGCTTGCCCTCGCCATCGCTTCCGCGTGCGAGCGCGCCAGCGAGCCGGCCCGTGAGGCACAGGCCGCGCCGAGCGCGCCGCCCGCAGCGGCCGAGTTCGTGGGCGCGGAGCGCTGCGCCGCGTGCCACGCGGCGGAGGCCGCGCGCTGGCGCGGCTCGCAGCACGACCTCGCGATGCAGGAGGCCCACGCGGAGGCCGTGCTCGGCGACTTCGACGGCGCGCGCTTCACGCACTTCGGCGTGACCTCGACCTTCTCCGCGAAGGACGGCCGCTTCTTCGTGAACACGGAGGGCCCGGACGGCGCGCCCGCGGACTTCGAGATCGCGTACACGTTCGGCGTGGCTCCGCTTCAGCAGTACCTGGTGCGGCTCGAGCCCGGGCGGCTCCAGGCGCTCACGGTCGCATGGGACGCGCGGCCGACGGACGCGGGCGGCCAGCGCTGGTTCTCGCTCCATCCGAGGGAGCGCACGCCGCCCGGCGACGTGCTCCACTGGACCGGGTTCGCGCAGCGCTGGAACGTGCAGTGCGCGGAATGCCACTCGACGGAGCTCGTGAAGGGCTTCGAGCTCGCGGGGGGCGCATACGCCACGCGCTGGGCCGAGCTCGACGTCGCGTGCGAGGCCTGCCACGGCCCGGGCTCGCGGCACGTGGCGTGGGCGGAGACCGGCCCCGCGGCGGGCGCGGATCCGGCGCTCGGCGTCCGCTTCCCCCCGCGCGCGCGCTGGGTGTTCGAGCCGGAGCGGCCGATCGCGCGGCGCGAGGAGCCGCTCGCCGCGCACGTCGAGGTCGAGGCGTGCGCGCCCTGCCATGCGCGGCGCTCGACGCTCCGCGAGGGGCGGCGGCCGGAGGAGGCGTTCCTCGACACGCACCGCCCCGCCCTGCTCGAGCCCGGCCTCTACGAGGCGGACGGCCAGATGCGCGACGAGGTGTACACGTGGGCGTCGTTCGTGCAGAGCCGCATGTACGCCGCCTTTGTCACGTGCAGCGACTGCCACGATCCGCACTCGCTCGCGCTCCGGGCAGACGGGAACGCGCTCTGCGGGGAGTGCCACCAGCCCGAGGTGTTCGACGTCGAGGCGCACCACCGGCACCGCCCGGGCTCCGCGGGCGCGGCATGCGTGTCCTGCCACCTGCCCGCCCGCACGTACATGGAGGTCGACACACGGCACGATCACTCGTTCCGCGTGCCGCGCCCCGATCTGTCCGTGGCGCTCGGCACGCCGAACGCGTGCACCGACTGCCACACGAAGCGCCCCGCGCAGTGGGCCGCGGACGCCGTGGCGCGCTGGTTCCCGCACGGCCGAAGCGGGACGCCGCACTACGCCACCGCGCTCGACGCCGGCCGGCGCGCGCTCCCGGGCGCCGCCGGCGCCCTCGCCGCGCTCGCCGCGGATACCGCAGAGCCCGCGCTCGTGCGTGCGACCGCGCTCAGCCTGCTCGACCCGCGCGCGCCCGAGACCGGCGCCGCCCTCGCGCGCGGCCTCGCGGACGCGGATGCGCTCGTGCGCCTCGGCGCGGTCGAGGGCGCCGCCGCGCTCGAGCCCGACAAGCGGCTCGCGGCACTCCTGCCGCGCCTCGACGACCCCCGCCTCGCCGTGCGGGTCGACGCGGCGCGCGCGCTCGCGGAGGTGCCTCCTTCGCTCTGGCAGCCCGCCGATCGCGCGCGGCTCGCAGCGGCGCTCGCGGAGTACCGCAGCGTGCTCGCGCTCAACGCGGACCGCCCGGAGTCGCACGTCGGCCTCGCGCTCCTCGCCCTCGCCGCGGGCGACCCCGAGGCGGCGCGGCGCGCGTACGAGCAGGCGCTCGCGCTCGCACCGTGGTTCGTGCCCGCCTACGTGAACCTCGCCGATCTCGAACGCATGCTCGGCCGCGACGCGGCCGGCGAGGCCTGGCTGCGGCGCGCGCTCGAGGTCGGGCCCGAGCTCGCCGAGCCGCGCCACGCCCTCGGCCTCTGGCTGATCCGTGCGGGGCGGCTCGACGAGGCCGAGACGGAGCTCGCCCTGGCCGCCGAGCGCGCGCCCGAGAACGCGCGCTTCGCGCTCGCGCACGCCCTCACCGTGGAGGCGCGTGGCGACCGCGCGCGGGCGCGCGCGCTCCTCGAGGCCGCGCTCGCCCGCCATCCCGGCGATCAGGATCTCGCCGCCGCGCTCGCAGAAATAGACGGGCTGCTACGCGAGACCCGGCGGTAGCGGCTTGCGGCGGAGAAGCCGTCTCGAGCCGTCGATGATCATTCCGCTGCCCACGGCCATCAGCGCAAGTGTCCACGTGTCTGGATCGAATGGCACCAGCGATGCACTGAAGACGCCCCAGCCGGCCAGTACCTCTACCAGTGCGAGCGCGAGAAACCGGTCCATCACCGCTTGGTGCGTCCGGCCGCTCCGCCAAGAAGGAAACGGTGTGTTCGACCTCGGGAAACGCAGAGCGTAGAGCCACGCTACGAAGAGCGCGAGCGGGATCGCCAGCAGCTTGAGGACGGAGAGTACGGAGTGACCCGCGGTCGAACTCGTCCACGCCAACACCATGAGGGACGTGAGCACCGTGATGATGCCTCGCAGCTTCTCCCTCGGCGCGAGAAGGGAGAACGCGCCCGCGTTTCGATCCCCACCAGTAGAGGAGAACCTCTCCATCGACGCCTGCACGGAAGTTCATGGCGGACAGCCAGATGGAGAAGCGCTCGAAACCCGTGGCGAGCCTGGAAACGTGTCCGCCGGCGTGCTCAGCCTCGCCCCGATTCTCACCTCGCGATCCCTCTGCACGGTGCCCAAGCGAATCTGACCCCCTAGCCGAGCAGCTCCGCCGCGCGCGCGAGGAGCGGCTCGATCGCCTTCACCATCTCCTCCCAGAGGGGATCGTGGCGCTTGCCGCGCCGGTGGAGCGCGAGGTTGAAGCCGGAGATGATCGCGAACTTGTACGCGGCGAGCGCGCGATACCAGTCGAGGTCGGCGAGCGGCCCGCCCCACGCCTCGCGATAGAGGTCGACGAGCTCGTCCGCGCCCGGGAAGCCCGCGTCGCTCGGGCCGAAGCTGCCGCGCGCGGGCCACGCGGCGGGGTCGTTGAAGGTCGCGATCCAGCCGACGTCGTTCCCCGTCGCGCCGATGCCGACGAGCTCCCAGTCGATCACGGCAAGGAGCTCGCCGGCGAACGAGAAGAACAGGTTCCCGACCTGGAAGTCACCGTGGAAGAGGCCAACGTGCGCGCCGGACGGGAGCGTCGCGAGGAGTCGCTCGCGCACGCGCGGCTGGAGTCGGAAGCGCTCGGGCTCGGCGAGCTTCGGGAGGAAGCGGTCCCAGCGCACCACGTCGTCCTCGAAGGGGAGCGCGGGGCCGAGCCCGGGCGCGCGCTCCTGCCACGGCACACGGTGGATGCCGGCGAGCGCGCGCATCGCCTGGCGCGCCATCTCGCGGAGCTTCCCGGGCGGGAGCTTCGCGGCCCAGTCGCCGGGCCCGAGGCGGAGCACGTCGCCTTCGAGCTTCGGCACCACGAAATACGGCCGTCCGAACCACTCGAGATCGTCACCCGACCAGCGGACGGAGCAGTGCGGCACTTCCGTCCCGTCGAGCGCGCGGAGCGCCTGCACCTGGCGCAGCACGTCGGCCGTGCCCTGCCACTTCACGTTCGGCGGCGGCAAACGCAGGAAGAACGACTCGCGCTGCCCGCGGCTCTCGACGTCGAAGCCGTACGCGAAGCCCGCGTGGCCAGGCATCTTGTGGACGCCGGAGACCTGCGCCGCGGGGTCGTCGTACTGCGCCCGGGCGAATCGCGCGAGGCGATCTGCCAGCTCTTCGAGCTCCACGGCGGCCGAGCATAGCGGGGGAGGCTCAGCGCTCGTCCTCGATCGCGTAGGCGATGCGCGGCGGAACGGCGCGCAACGCAACGCCCGCTCCGCGCAGGCGTCGCAGCGCGGCGAGGCCGCCCCGATCGACGGAGCGGAGGTGCTGGAGGTCGAGCGACGCGTGGTCGAGGTCGTCGCCCAGGGCGCCCTCGAGCTCGGGCACCTGCTCCGCCGTCAGGCGACCTTCCACGCGCACGAGCCGCCGCGCGCCGGTCCCGTCGACGATGATGCGGACGGTCACGTCGCGAGCTGGAGCAAGGCTCGTGCCCACACCTGCCGCTCGCGCGCGGGAGCGGCGAGCCCGCTCGGGACTCCGCGCTCACGAAATCCGGTGAGCGCTCTCGGGATTTGGTGACTCGCTGGCTCGCGTCGCGTGCTCGCTGTCCACCGGCGCGCTCGCCGCGGGGCTCGGGCCCTCGGCCCGCGAATTGCATCGCGGCGTGCGCGGTCCACACGCTCTGCACGGACCGATGCAGGAGAAGCGACGCATGAGGTCAGCGCTGCGAACCCTCTGGCTGGTGGCCGGCGCCTGCCTGGCCCTCTCCGCGCTGCCCGCCGTGGCTCAAGCGCCGGCGGCCGCGCAGTCCAAGCCCAACATCATCCTGATCGTCTCCGACGACACCGGCTACGGCGACCTCGCCCCCTATGGCGGAGGCGAGGGGCGCGGCATGCCGACGCCGCACATCGACCGCCTCGCGCGCGAGGGGATGACGTTCTTCTCCTTCTACGCCCAGCCGAGCTGCACTCCCGGCCGCGCCGCGATGCAGACCGGCCGCATTCCGAACCGCAGCGGCATGACGACCGTGGCGTTCCAGGGTCAGGGCGGCGGCCTGCCGGCCGCGGAGTGGACGCTCGCGTCGGTGCTGAAGACGGCGGGCTACCAGACGTTCTTCACCGGCAAGTGGCACCTCGGCGAGGCCGACTACGCGCTGCCGAACGCTCAGGGCTACGACGAGATGCGCTACGTGGGCCTTTATCACCTGAACGCGTACACGTATGCCGACCCGACCTGGTTCCCGGACATGGACCCGAAGCTGCGCGAGCTGTTCCAGAAGGTGACCAAGGGCTCCCTCTCCGGGAAGGCGGGCGAGCCGGCAAAGGAGGACTTCAAGATCAACGGCCAGTACGTGGACACGCCCGACAAGGGGGTGGTCGGCATCCCGTATTTCGACGGGTACATCGAGAAGGCAGCGCTCGAGTATCTGGATGCGGTGCCGAAGGACAAGCCGTTCTTCCTGAACGTCAACTTCATGAAGGTGCACCAGCCGAACCTGCCGCACCCCGACTACGAGCATAAGTCGCTCTCGAAGAGCAAGTACGCCGACTCGGTCGTGGAGCTCGACGCGCACATCGGGGCGATCATGGACAAGGTCCGCGCCCTGAACCTCGACGACAACACCTTCGTCTTCTACACGACGGACAACGGCGCCTGGCAAGACGTCTACCCCGACGCCGGCTACACGCCGTTCCGCGGCACCAAGGGCACGCTGCGCGAGGGCGGGAACCGCGTGCCGGCCATCGCGTGGATGCCGGGCAAGGTCGCGCCGGGCCGCCGGAACCACGAGATCGCCGGCGGCCTCGACCTGATGGCCACCTTCGCGGCGATCGCGGGCGCGAAGCTGCCGACCAACGACCGCGAGGGCAAGCCCATCTTCTTCGACAGCTACGACCTGTCGCCGGTCGTGTTCGGCACCGGAAAATCGCCGCGCACCGAGTGGTTCTACTTCACCGAGGACGAGCTCTCGCCGGGCGCGGCGCGCGTGGGCAACTACAAGGCAGTGTTCAACCTGCGTGGCGACGACGGCGCCCACACCGGAGGCCTGGCGGTAGACACCAACCTCGGCTGGAAGGGTGCGACGAAGTACGTCGCTACCGTGCCCCAGATCTTCGACCTCTGGCAGGATCCCCAGGAGCGCTACGACATCTTCATGAACAACTTCACGGAGCGAACCTGGACGATGATCCCGATCACCGAGGCCATCAAGGAGCTGATGCAGACCTACGTGAAGTACCCGCCCCGCAAGCTGCAGAGCATGACGTATACGGGGCCGATCACGCTCTCCGACTACCAGCGGCTCCAGAGCGTGCGGGAGATGCTGTCGAAGGAAGGCATCAATCTTCCGATGCCATCCGGAAACTAGGGAGAACCACGAGGATGAGAACCCACGATCGCTCTCGAGCACTCCTCGCACTCTGCACGGCGGCGCTGCTGCTGACCGCGGGCTGCGCGATGAAGCTCAAGAAGGAGGAGAAGGCGGCGGAGACGATGCCCGTCAACTGCGCCACCGCCGACGGAGACATCCGCTTGCTCCGGTCCGAGAAGGCCCACGTGGCCGAGCGGATCGCCCAGGGCGTCACGGCCATCTACCCGGCGGGCCTGGTGGTCGGTCTCGTGACGCTGACCGAAGGCACCAAGATCCAGGTTGCGAGCGGCGAGTACAACAAGAAGCTCGACGAGAAGATCGCCGAGATCCAGAGCACCTGCGGAGTCCAGTGACGCCCGCACTCGCCCCTGCCCGACACGCACGTGGGGGCATTCCCCCAGCGGATCTTCGCCTTCGCGCCGTGGCCGAACACCGGTTGAAGCGGGGCGACACGCCCCACTAGAGTCCGGTCGTGTCCTCGGGTGCGCGCTTCGTTGCCTTGCTGGCCGATCTCTCGACCCGCTTCACCGGGCTACCGGCGTTGCGGGTCACCGCCGAGATCGACCGCGCGCTCGACGCTCTTCTCCAGCACCTCGGGACCGATCGCGTCAGCCTGATCGAGCTCCGCGAGGAAGACGAGAACCTCTTCGTCGCGCACAGCCGGGTCCGGCCCGGTGTCGAGGGCGTGCCTTCCGTGCTGGGACGGAAGGCCGCGGTCACGTGGTACGCACCGAAGCTCCGCGCCGGCGAGCTCGTGCGTCTCGACCGGATCCCGGAAGATCTGCCCCCCGAGGCTCGTGAAGAGCACGACCACGCGCTCCGCTTCTCGTTCCGCTCCCATCTCGCGGTCCCGGTCTCGGTCGGGGGACGCTGGGTCTGCGCGCTCGCGACCGCGACCTGTCTCGACTACCGCAGCTGGTCCGACGAGACCGTCCAGGAGGTGCGCATCGTGGGGCAACTGCTCGCGAATGCGCTTCACCGGGCGAAGCTCGAGAGCGAGCTGCGCGAGAGCGTGGACGAGCTGCGCCGCCTCCGAGACAGCCTCCGCGCGGAGAACGAGTACCTCCGCGAGGAGATCGACAGCGAGGCCGGCTTCGAGCAGATCGTCGGGCGGAGCCCCGCGCTGCGCGACGTGCTCGAGCTGGCCGCACAGGTGGCCGAGACGCCGACCTCCGTGCTCCTGCTCGGGGAGACCGGCACCGGGAAAGACCTGGTCGCGCGCGCGATCCACTCGCGGAGCCCTCGCCGCGAGCGTGCGTTCGTCCGGCTGAACTGCGCCGCGCTGCCGCCCTCGCTCGTCGAGAGCGAGCTGTTCGGTTACGAGAAGGGCGCCTTCACGGGCGCCACCTCGAGCAAGCCGGGGCGCTTCGAGCTCGCGCACGAGGGGACGCTCTTCCTCGACGAGATCGGCGAGCTGCCCAGCGAGGTGCAGGCGAAGCTGCTGCGCGTACTCCAGGACGGCGAGTTCGAGCGGCTCGGCGCGGTGCAGACGCGCAAGGTGGACGTCCGCCTCGTCGCCGCCACGAATCGCGACCTCGAACGCGCGCTGGCCGAGGGGCGCTTCCGGAAGGATCTGTTCTATCGGATCGCGGCGTTCCCCATCGAGATGCCTCCGCTGCGAGATCGCGTGGAGGACATTCCGCTCCTGGTCTGGGACTTCGTGCATCGGCGTGGACCCGAGCTGGGGCGGCGCATCGAGCGGATCCCCGAAGCGGCCATGACGGCGCTCTCGCGTTACGCGTGGCCGGGCAACGTCCGCGAGCTCGGGAACGTGCTCGAGCGCGCGCTCATCCTCTCGAAGGGGCCTGAGCTGCGCATCGACGAGGCGTTCGCGGGCGCGGGGCGCGTCAAGCCGGCCGGGCTCGGACTGCTCGAGATGGAGCGCGAGCACATCGTGCGCGTGCTCGAGCGCTGCCGCTGGAAGATCAATGGCCCCGGCAATGCGGCCGAGACGCTCGGGCTCCACCCGAACACGCTCCGCGCGCGCCTGCACAAGCTCGGCATCGAGCGACCGGCGCCGCACGCTCCCCACGCCTGAGCGTCGGGGCGGCGGCCCGCGGCACGAAACCCTACCCTGCCGCCCCGATGGAGCCGGAGCCGCAGGCGAAGCCGAGGAAGCAGGAGCAGGAGACCGCGCAGCGCGAGATCAGCGAGGTCGCGCCGAACCTGCTCCGCATGCAGCTCCCGATCCAGATGCCCGGGCTCGGGCACGTGAACATGTACGCGCTCGTCGACGAGCGCGGCGCGGCCGTCGTCGATCCCGGGCTACCGACGCCCGGTAACTGGAAGGCGGTCCAGGAGCGGCTGGCGCAGGCCGGCCTCAAGCCGAAGCACGTGCACACCGTGATCGTGACGCACTCGCACCCGGACCACTTCGGCGGCGCGGCGCGCCTCGCGCGCGAGTCGGGGGCGGAGATCGTGGCGCACCGCTCGTTCCGCTTCGGCGTGATCGAGGCGACGCAGGACCCGGAGGTCTCCGTCGAGGATCTCGCCGCGAGCGGCGAGGACGACGAGCCGCATCGCAGTGTGATCCAGGCCTGGAACCACAAGACACCGTGGGGCGGCCAGCATCCGCGACCGCCCGTGAAGATGCGGCTCCGCTGGCGGCTCGCGCGCTGGCTCGGGCGCTCCTTCGTCCCCCCCATCACGAAGCCCGTGCGCGCGAACGAGGTGCTGCGCGTCGGCGGGCGCGAATGGGTGATCCGGCACACCCCGGGCCACACCGAGGACCACATCTGCCTGCACGACCCCGCCGACGGCATCTTCCTGTCCGGCGACCACGTGCTGCCCAGCATCACACCACACATCTCCGGCCTCACGCTCTCGAAGGATCCGCTCGACACCTTCTTCGGCTCGCTCGACCAGGCGGCCGCGATCGGTGACGTCAGGCTGGTGCTGCCCGCGCACGGCCATCCGTTCCAGGACCTCGCGGCGCGTTGCCAGGCGATCAAGCAGCACCACTACGACCGGCTCGACACGGTGAAGCGCATCGGGCGTGAGCTCGGCCCGTCCACCGTGCAGGCGTTCTCGCGCCAGCTCTTCAAGCCGCGGAGCTGGGGCGAGATGGCGGAGAGCGAGACCTACGCGCACCTCGAGCACCTGCGCATCGCGGGCCAGGCCGAGGTCCACCGCGATGCCGCGGGCTACCTGATCTACGCCACGGGCTAGGACCGATGCTCTCTCGCTTCGACGACTACCCGATCCACCAGACGCCCGAGCCGCTGGCGCACCGCGCGACCTCCGACCCGAACGCGTACGACCGCTACTGGTTCAATGGCGTCGACCGCGACGCGCGCTTCTACTTCGGCGCCGCGCTCGGGCTCTATCCGCACCAGCAGGTGATGGACGCGCACTTCTCGATCCTCACGGACGGCGAGCAGCACGCGTTCCACGCCTCGCGGCTCGCGCCGCGCGAGCCGAGCGAGACCCGGGTCGGGCCGTTCCGGCTCGAGGTGGTGGAGCCGCTCCGGCGGCTCCGGCTCGTGCTCGCGCCGAACGAGACGGGGATCGAGGCCGAGCTCCTCTTCGTCTCGCGCACGCCCGCGCTCGAAGAGGCGCGCGCCCGCATGAAGGCGGGCCCCACCACGCGCAACCTGATCGACATGACGCGCTTCACCCAGTTCGGCACCTGGTCGGGCTCCATCCGCGCCGGCGGGCGCGAGCACCGCGTCGCCGCGGAGCGCACGTACGCGACGCGCGACCGCTCCTGGGGCGTGCGACCGGTCGGCACCGCGGCGCCCGGGCGCCCCGGCGAGCCGCCGCAGGTCGCCTGGCTCTGGACGCCGATCCACTTCGAGGACGAGGCGGTGCTGCTCGGCTACTTCCAGCGCCCGGACGGCACGCGCTGGAACGCGGACGGCATGCGCGTCGCCGTCGCCGCGGAGCCCGCGCCCGCCGCCGACCCCGGCGCACCCGGCTTCGTGCACCTCGAGCCGCTCGGCGAGCGCCTCGCCTTCCGCCCGGGCACGCGCTGGATCGAGCGCGCCGAGTTCGATGCGCGGGCGCGGGATGGCGAGAGGCTCACGCTCGCGCTCGAGACGGCGCTCCGCTTCAACATGAACGGGCTCGGCTACGCGCACCCGCGCTGGGGCCACGGCCTCTGGCACGGCGAGCTCCAGGTCGAGGGCGAGCACTGGAAGGAGGACGAGCTCCAGCCCGGGAACCCCTTCCACCAGCACCTCCACAACCTCGTGCACGCACGGATCGGTGCGAAGCGCGGCATCGGCCTCCTCGAGCAGATCCTGCTCGGGCCGCACGCGGGCTACGGCTTCACGGGCCTCGCCGACGGAGCGCATCCGGGAGCTCCTGCGTGAGCGAACCGAAGCGCCCCTTCCGCATCCTGCCCCTGGTGACGCCCGAGAACGAGCACTACTGGAAGGGCGGCGCCAAAGGCGAGCTCCGCTTCCTGCGCTGCGGCGCGTGCGCGACGCTCGTGCACCCGCCCTCCCCCGTCTGCCCCGAGTGCCTGGCGCGCGAGCTCGCGCCGGCCGCCGTCTCGGGCCGCGCGCGCCTCCTCACCTGGACCGTGAACCACCATCCCTGGATCCCGGGCTTCGAGCCGCCCTACCTGATCGCGATCGTCGAGATCGAGGAGCAGCCCGGGGTCCGCGTGACGACGAACCTGGTGAACTGCTCGCCCGAGGAGCTCCGCATGGACCTGCCCGTCCAGGTGCTCTTCGAGGAGTGCCCCGACGGCATCTTCATCCCGCTCTTCGAGCCGGTGCGGGGCTGAGATGGAGATCCTCGAGCGGAGGGCGGCGCTCACGGGCATCGGCCAGTCCGACGTCGGGCGGCGCCTCGGGCGCGATCCACTCGGCCTCACGGTCGACGCCTGCCTCGCCGCGATTGCAGACGCCGGCCTCACGCGCGCGGACATCGACGGCGTCGCCACCTATCCGGGCATGATGGCCGCCGCGCCCGGCTTCAGCGGCGCGGGCGTCGTCGAGCTCCAGGAGGCGCTCCGCCTCAAGCTCGACTGGTGGGCGGGCGGACCGGAGACCTCGGGCCAGCTCGGCTCCGTGATCACGGCCTGCGCCGCCGTCGCGGCCGGCTACGCCCGCCACGTGCTCTGCTTCCGCAGCGTCTTCGAGTCGAGCGCGCAGGGGAGCGGCCCGCGCGCGGGCATCGGTACGGGGGGCGGGCGCAGCGGCCCGCCGCGCGCCCAGGGCATGCTGCAGTGGACGCTCCCCTACGGCGCCGCATCAGCGGCCTGCTGGATCGCGATGTTCGCGCAGCGCCACTTCCTCGAGTACGGCACCACGCGCGAGCAGATGGCGTGGATCGCGCTCAACGCGCGGCGGAACGCCGCCAAGAACCCGAAGGCGATCTATCGCGAGCCGCTCACGCTCGACGACTATCTCGCCGCCCGCATGATCTCGACCCCGTTCTGCCTCTACGACTGCGACGTGCCCGTGGACGGCGCGACCGCGTTCGTGGTCTCGCACGCGGACGCGGCGCGCGACCTGCGCCGGCCGCCGCTCCGCGTCGAGGCGGTGGGCTCCGCGCTCCACGGCCGCCCCTCGTGGGACCAGTTCGACGACCTCACCACGATGGCGCTCCGCGACGCGGCGAAGATGCTCTGGCAGCGCACCGACCTCACGCCGAGCGACGTGGACGTGGTCGAGTGCTACGACGGCTTCAGCTTCATCACGATGGCGTGGCTCGAGGCGCTCGGCTTCTGCGGCAAGGGCGAGAGCGGCCCGTTCATCGACGGCGGCACGCGCATCGCGCTCGACGGCGAGCTGCCGCTCAACACACACGGCGGTCAGCTCTCGGCGGGGCGCCTCCACGGTTACGGCTACCTGCACGAGGCGTGCGTGCAGCTCTGGGGCGAGGGCGGCGAGCGCCAGGTGCCCGGCGATCCACAGGTGGCAGTGGCGGCGGCCGGCGGCGGCCCGCTCGGCGGCTGCCTCCTCCTCACGAGGAGTTGAGAGAGATGCAGCTCGAGGGCAGCGCAGCGTTGGTGGTGGGCGGCGCGTCGGGGATGGCGCGCGCCACGGCGGAGCTGCTGGTGCGCGAGGGCGCGCGCGTGGCGCTCCTCGACCTGCCCACCTCGAAGGGCGAAGAGGCCGCGGCGGCGCTCGGCTCGGGCACGCGCTTCTTCCCGTGCGACGTGACCGACTTCGCGGGCGCCGAGCAGGCGCTCGCGGCCGCCTGCGACGCGCTCGGTGCGCTCCACTTCAGCGTCAACACGGCGGGCGGCGGGATCGCGAAGCGCACGCTCGCGAAGGAGGGCCCGCACCCGCTCGACGCGTTCCGCCGCGTGATCGACCTCAACCTCGTCGCGAGCTTCAACGTGGCGCGGCTCTCGGCCGAGCGGATGAGCCGGAACGAGCCCGACGCGAACGGCGAGCGCGGCGTGATCCTGATGACGGCCTCGATCGCGGCCTTCGAGGGACAGATCGGCCAGGTCGCGTACACCGCCGCGAAGGCCGGCATCGCCGGCATGACCTTCACGATGGCGCGTGACCTCGGGGGTCTCGGGATCCGCGTGATGACGATCGCGCCGAGCCTGTTCCACACCGGCCTCACGCGCGGCATCCCGCAGACGATGGAGGACGCGCTCACGAAGGACGCGGCCTTCCCGAAGCGGATGGGGCGGCCGGAGGAGTATGCGCTCGCCGCACGGGCGATCTTCGAGAACCCCATGCTGAACGGCTCCACGCTCCGCCTCGACGGCGGCCAACGGTTCGCCCCACGCTGATGGACTTCGCTCGGCTTCGCCTCGCTGCGCGCCGGGCCCCGCCCGGCTTGCGGCGGTGCTCGGCGGAGGCATCGCGCAATGAGTGACGCGTCCGCGGGAGCCGCAAGCCCGAAGGGCATTGCGCCGGGGCCGGTCACGGACTGGCTCGTCGCGCACGTGCCGGACGTGAAGCCGCCGCTCGACTTCGCGCTCATCGCGGGCGGGCACTCGAACCTCACGTACCGCGTGGGCGACGCAACGGGCCGGAAGCTCGTGCTGCGCCGGCCGCCGCTCGGCGCGGTGCTCGCGACGGCGCACGACATGGGCCGCGAGCACCGTATCATCGCGGCGCTCGCGAGCAGCGGCGTGCCCGTGCCGCCCGCCCTCGGCCTCTGCAGCGACCCCGCCGTGAACGGCGCCCCGTTCTACGTGATGGCCTTCGTGGAGGGCGTGGTGCTCGACCTCGGCAGCACCGTCGAGAAGCACTTCCGCCCCGAGCAGCGCCGCGAGATCGGCCACCACGTGGCCGAGGTGCTCGCGCGCCTCCACGCCGTGGACGTCGACCGCATCGGCCTCGGCGACCTCGGGCGGCGCGAGGACTACGTGCCGCGCCAGCTGAAGCGCTGGCGCACGCAGTGGGAGCAGTCGAAGACGCGCGAGCTGCCCGCGATGGAGGAGGTCTACGCGGCGCTCCAGGCGGCGATCCCCGTGCAGCGCGGCTCGGGCATCGTCCACGGCGACTACCGGCTCGGCAACATGCTGACCGGCTCCGATGCAAGGATCGCGGCCGTCCTCGACTGGGAGCTCTGCACGCTCGGCGATCCGCTCGCGGACCTCGGCTACCTGATGAACAACTGGGCCGAGCCGGGCGAGCGGGGCCCCGAGAGCCGGGGCGCCGCGCTCGCGCCCACCGTGGCCGGCGGCTTCCCCGCGCGCCGCGAGATGCTCGACCTCTACGCGGAGCGGACCGGCCGCGACGTCTCCGGCGTCGACTACTACCGCGCGTTCTCCTACTGGCGGCTCGCCGCGATCGTGGAGGGCGTGCTCGCGCGTTACTTGAAGGGTGTGATGGGAGGTACGGCGGATACGGGCGCTTTCCGGGCCCAGGTGGACGGCCTCGCGGCCGCCGCGCTCGAGCGCGTGCGCGCGCTCGGCGCCTAGCTCGAACCGGGGCCCGCCGCCGCGCTCGAGGCCGGCCGGTCCGGCAGCTCGATCGGGTCGCCGCCGCGCCGGATCACCGCGTCGAGCCGCTCGAGGTCGAAGGCCTCGTCGGGGATCCGGATGCCGATCACGATCTGCGCCCACTCGAGCGTGGAGCGCTCTCGCGTGACCGGGTTGCGGGTGCGCATGCGGGTCGGGATCGCGCGCCCATCGATCGACTCGACGGCCTCGTACTCGATCTCCCAGATCCGCGCGCCCGTGCCGTCGTAGATGTGCGTGCGGAGCGGCAGGCCCGTGCCGCGATCGATGCGGGTCTCGACGCGGCCGTAGTACTGGTAGGCGCCGCTCGTGAGCTCGACGACGCCGCCCTCCGGGAGCTCGCGCGCGCTTCCCTTTCGCCGCTCGTGGAGCCCGGTGAAGCCGAGGTCCTCGAGGCGGAAGTGCGTGCCGTCGAAGTTCTCCGTGCCGTCGAGCCCAGAGAGGCGGATGAACTGCCGCCAGCGGATGTCCCAGAGCCAGGACACGACCGAGCCGTCCGCCGCGGTGTCGATCCGGAACACGACGGGGCGGATCTCGTCCAGGTCCTCGGCGTCGCGGACCTCGACCAGGGTGCGCATGGTGGGCCCGCGCGCGTCGCGCAGGATCTCGATCACGACGTCGCGCTTGACCAGCGTGTGGTCGACGGTGTGCGCGCGGATCCGCGCCGCGAGCGTGTCGCCGAGACGGAGCGCCCCGAGCATGCGCTCGATCCAGGGCTCCGCGCTCCCCGGCGTGGAGGCGGGCGGCGCGGCCTCGGAGGCGGCGGCCGGCCCGGCGAGGGCGGCGAGGCCGGCGAGCACGAGCGCGGCGGCCCACACGAATCGCAGCGACGCTCGCATGCACCCTCCGCTCGCGAGTCTGCCCGCCCGCCCCGGCTCGCGCCAGCGCGGGCGGCGCGGCGTCGCTCGCGCGACCCGGCTCGGATAGCCTGCCCCGCGCGGAGGTGCCCATGGCGACGCTCTACTACGAGAAGGACGGAGACCTCGGCGACCTCGTCGGCCGCCGCATCGCGGTGGTCGGCTACGGGAACCAGGGCCGCTCCTGGGCGCTCAACCTGCGCGACTCGGGCGCCGACGTGCGCGTCTCGGTCCGCGCCGACGCGACGCGCGAGCAGGCGCGCGCCGACGGCTTCGCGGTGCAGGAGATCGCCGCGGCGAACGAGGCCGACGTGCTCTGCGTGCTCGTGCCCGACGACGTGATCGCCGGGCTCGGGCTCCGGCCGCGCGCCGACGCGCTCAGCGTGCTCGCGAGCGGCTACACGCTCGCGTTCGAGCGCATCGATCCGCCCGGCGACGTGGGCATGGTCGCGCCGCGCATGCTCGGCCCGGAGGTGCGCCGCTGCTACGAGGAGGGTGTGGGCTTCATCAGCGCGGTCGGCGTGCACCGGGACCGCACGGGGCGCGCGCTCGCGCGCACGCTCGCGGTGGCGAAGGGGATCGGCGGGCTCCGCCAGGGCGCGCTCGCGCTCACCCCGAAGCAGGAGGCCGTCCTCGACCTCGCCGTGGAGCAGGTGCTCTCCCCCGCCCTCACGCACGTGAACCAGACCTTCGTGGCGACGCTGCTCGCGCAGGGCATCCCGCTCGAGGCCGTGATGACCGAGCTGATCCTCTCGGGCGAGGTCGAGCGGAGCTACCGCCTGCTGCGCGAGGTCGGCTACACCGGGCAGTTCGGCTTCCACTCGCCGACCAGCCAGTACGGCCAGCTCTCGCGCCGCGGGGCCTACGAGCACCTCGACGTGGCGAGCACGATGCGCCGGCTCACGGACGACATCGCCTCGGGGCGCTTCGCGGACGAGTGGGACGCGGAGAGCCGCGCCGGCCACCCGCGCCTCACGAAGCTGCGCGAGCAGTTCGCGGGCCCGGCGGTCGCGGCCCTCGAACAGGACCTCCGCCGCCGCCTCGGCCCCGCCGTATCCGACGAGCGGAGCCGCTCCTAGACCTTCACGAGGGGACGGACCTTTTCCTTCACGAAGCGATTCCCGCCTACGAGTATGGGCCGCATGCGCGCGGCCCTCGCGTGCGCTCTCGCCCTCGCCGCCTGCGGCGCACCCGCCGGCCGGACGCTCTACCGCGGCGGCGAGGTGGTGACGCTCGACGCCGAGAACCGCGTGGTCGAGGCGCTCGGCGTGGAGGGCGACCGCATCGCCGTGGTCGGAAGCGAGGCGAGCGTCCGCGCGTGGGCTGGCGCGGACGCGCGCGTGGTGGAGCTCGCCGGCCGCGCCCTCCTGCCCGGCTTCATCGACGCGCACGGGCACTACCCCGGCGCCGGCGTCTACGTACACGCCGTCGACCTGAACTCGCCGCCGATCGGCGCCGTCGAGGACCTCGCGGGCCTCGTCGCGCGCCTCGCCGCACGCGCCGAGGCGACCGACCCGGGCGACTGGGTGATCGGCATGAGCTACGACGACACACTCCTGCGCGAGGGCCGCCACCCGACGCGCGCCGACCTCGACCGCGCCTCGAGCGAGCACCCGGTCGCCGCGGTGCACGTCTCGGGCCACCTCGCGGTGGTGAACACGCGCGGGCTCGCCGCGCTCGGCATCGGCCGCGACACGCCCGACCCGGCGGGCGGGAAGATCCGCCGCGACGCCGCCGGCGAGCCGACCGGCGTCCTCGAAGAGACCGCGATGGAGGCCGTGATGGCCCACGTCCTCCAGCCCGGGCTCCGCGGGAGCCTCGCGATCGTCGAGGAGGCGAACCGCCGCTACCTCGCGGCCGGCGTCACCACGGCCCAGGTCGGGTACGCGACGCCGGAGCTCGCGAACCTCGTCTGGCTCTCGCGGCTCGGCTGGATCCCGCTCCGCCTCGTGATCTGGCCGGGCGCCGAGTGGATGGACCGGGTGCTCGCGGGCGAGGCGGAGCTTCCCGCCTCGGACCCGCTCTGGGTGCGCTTCGGCGCCGTGAAGCTCGTCGCGGACGGCTCGATCCAGGGCTACACGGCCTACCTGCGCGAGCCCTACTTCGTCCCGCCCGGCGCCGACCCCCTCGAGCGCGGCTACCCGCGCTATCCGAAGGACGAGCTGCTCGCGCGCGTCGCGAGCTATCGCGCGGCCGGCCATCAGGTCGCCATCCACGGCAACGGCGACGCCGCGATCGACGACATCCTCGACGCGCTCGAAGCCGCACAGCAGGGCGACCCGCAGCTCGACGCGCGGCCGGTGGTCGTCCACGCGCAGATGACGCGGCCCGACCAGCTCGAGCGCATGAAGCGGCTCCGCGTGATCCCGAGCTTCTTCGCGCTCCACACCTACTACTGGGGAGACCGGCATCGCGAGCGCTTCCTCGGGCCCGAGCGCGCCGCGCGCATCAGCCCCGCGCGCACGGCCCAGGGCCTCGGCGTGCGCTTCACGCTCCACTGCGACACCCCGGTCGTGCCGATGGAGCCGCTCCGCCTGGTCTGGGCCGCCGTGAACCGGCGCACCACGAGCGGAGAGACACTCGGCCCCGAGGAGCGCATCGACGTCGTCTCCGCGCTCCGCGCCGTGACGATCGACGCGGCCTTCCAGCACTTCGAGGAGGATCTCAAGGGCTCGCTCGCGCCCGGCAAGCTCGCGGACCTCGTGATCCTCGGGCGCTCGCCGCTCTCGGCGCCGCCCGACGAGATCGCCCGGATCGCCGTGCTCGAGACGATCGTGGGCGGCGAGACGGTCTGGCGCTCAGGCGAGTAGCCGGCGCAGGAACGCGAGCCCGTCCTTCGCGAGGGCGTCCTGCGACGTCGCGAGCGGGCGCCAGATCGCGGCGGCCGCGGCGATCGTCTGGCACTCCGGCGTGAACGACTCGATCACGCAGTCGCCGGCGTAGCCGATCGCGCGGAGCCCGCGCACGAGCCCCTCCCAGTCCACCTGGCCGCTCCCGGGCGTGCCACGGTCGCTCTCGCTCGCGTCCACGTACACGAGATCGGCGCCGACCCGCTCGACCGCGGTGCGCACGTCGCGCTCCTCGATGTTCATGTGGAAGGTGTCGAGGTGGCCCTTCACGGCCGGGTGACCGACGTCGCCGAGCAGGCGCACGAGCTGCTCGGCGGTGTTCACGAGGTCGGTCTCGAAGCGGTTCAGCGGCTCGACGGCGAGCGTCACCCCGTGGTCGGCCGCGAGCGCGCCCGCGCGCCGGAGGCCCAGCACTGCGCGCTCCCACTCGAGCTTCCGCTGCTCAGGCGGGACGTGGCGGCGCTTGCCGACCGCGGAGTAGCAGGGGCCCACGAGGAGGCGCACGCCCCACCGCTCGCAGAGCGCGAGCGTGGCCGCGAGGTACGCGAGGCTCTCCTCGCGGAAGCGCGGCTCGTCGTGCGTGAGGTCGCGCGTCGGCCCGAAGGCGCCGGTCACGTGGATGCGCAGGTCGCTGTCGCGGAGCGCGCGCGCGACCGCGTCGGCGTCGATCGCGTCCGGCTCCTCCACCGGGATCGTGAAGGCGTCGAAGCCCATGGCCTCGGCGCGCGCGATCAGCGGGATCGACGCGGCCGTGAAGGGCGAGGTCCAGACCCAGGCGTTGACGCCCACTCCGATCATGGACTTCGCGCGCGGCACGAGCCGCGCTTGCCTGGACTTCGCTCGGCTCCCGCGAGGGGAACCCTCGCGGGGCCTCGCTGCGCGCACGGCTACGCCGTGCTTGCTGACCGACCGGGAGAACCCATGGTAGCGGCGTTCAGACGGACGGCGCGGAGACGAGCTCGGCGAGCACGAGGGCCTCGCCGGGCGCCGCCGCCGCGCTCTCGAGCTGCGGAGCGCGCGCCAGGATGCGCGCGATCCCGCGCTCCGCCTCCGCGTCGAGGCCGGCGAAGCGGAGCCAGAGGCCGCGCGGCCCGTCGTCGCGCGCCACCTCGGCCTCCACCGTGAGCGAGCCGTCGCAGGCGGCGTCGTGGAGCGCGAGCTTCACCACGTCGCCGATCACGAGCTCGGGGTGCGGCTCGACGCGGATGCCCGCGGGCGAGAGGTCGAGGCCGAGGAGCGAGTGGCAGACGCGCCGCAGGTCGGGATCGAGGGCGAGCACCTCCGTGCGATGCGGCGCGCGCGGGCCGCGGCGCCGATCGGGCGCGGAGGGATCGCCGCTGGCGCCAAGCGAGGCGCCTCGCGTGGGCTCCGCGCCGGAATCCTCGGTGGCGCCCTCGCTCCGCACCAGCGGCGGTGGGCCCAGCGCGTGGGCCGCGAGGAGCGCCTCGATCCGCGCGCGCTGCTCGGGGGCGAGTCGGTCGAAGCGGAGCGCGAGAGCCACGCGCTGCTCCGCCTCCGCGCCGCGCCGGCGCTCGCTCCGCACCACGCGCGCGGCGAGCCCGAGCGGGCGGTTCCCGGTCACGGCGGGCGGGATCCGGAGGCCGAGCCGGTCACCCGGGTCGAGCCACTCCGCGGTGAGGAGCCGGCACCCGCTCCGCGAGAGCTCGAGCAGCGTGGCGGGCTTCGGGGCGAGACCCAGACGCAGTGCGATCTCGCAGCCGAACGGGACGCGCGGCGCGTCGCGCCGCTCGCGCCCCCGGAAGAGACCGCGCAGCAGCAGGAGCCGGAGCGCCTCGCGATGGACGGGGCGGCGCACCAGGTAGCGGAAGCCCCGGCGGCGCAGCATGCCGGCGAGCGTCTGCGACGCCGAGTCGAGGACCACGACCGTGACGATCCCCTGCGCCTCCACCTTCGGTCCGACCGAGAGCCGGAGCGCGCTCCGCGCGCTGGCCACGATGAGGCGCGGCGGCACCTCCCAGCCCGTGAACGAGAAGCCCGACTCCGCCGGCGTACGCTGCCGGATCGGATCGGCGCCGACCGCCTCGAGGAGCGCGTGCACGTCGTCGAGCTCGCCCTCGTCGATCAGGAGCGCGTCGGCCCGGTGGAGGCTCGGCGGCCAGCTCGCCGCCGCCGGGGGCTCGCCCGCGGCCCCCACGGTGGGCCCCGGCTCGCTCGGGGCCTCCCACGCGGAGGCGAGCGCAGCCTCGGGCTCCTCGGGGGCCGGGGCGGGAGCCTCGAAGGGACCGAACGGGCCCGCCTCCTCGTCCTCCATGCGCTCCGGGCTCGCGTCCACGAGCGGCAGCGTCGCCTCCGCTTCCAAGCGGAGGTCGATCACGAAGGGTCCGGGGGCGGGGCCCGGCGCCGCTTCCGGCGCCTCGCGCGGCACCGCGGCGAAGACGCGCTCCACGTCGGCCTCGGGCGCGATCCCGAGCAGCTCGAAGTAGGCCGGCGGCACGTCCACGAGCCGCACGCCGACGCCGCGCCGGATCAGGCTCGCGAGCACGGCCGGTGTGAAGCGGCGGCGCGCCACGCGCCCACGCACCGCGACCTCGCCCTGCTCCGCGCGGAGGCGCAGGCCGAGCTCGCAGCCCGGATCGATGATCAGCTCCGTCTGCAGGAAGACGCCGCGCGCGGAGAGATCCACCACGATGCCGTTGTGCGTGCGGCCCTCGTAGTCGAACTCGCACGGGATCCGGCGCTTGATGCGCTCGCCTTTTCGACGATTCATCCACCCGCCCTGCGCGCCGCCCAGAGGCTGCTGGATCGGCCGGCCGCGGGTGGCGCTTGACGCGGCGCGGCTCCCCGCGCCCCGGGGCGCCTCAGCGGGCGAGGCGCGCGAGCTGGCGGTGGTCGAGCCAGCGCCCCCGCGTGACGACGCCGGCGGGCGCATCGAGCGCGTGGAAATCGCTAAGCGGGTCGCCCTCGACGAGGAGGAGATCCGCCACGAGCCCGACGCTCACGGTGCCGAACTCGTCCGCGCGGCCGAGGAAGCGCGCGGCGTCCGCGGTCGCCGCACGGAGCGCCTGGTACGGGGTCAGGC